>Ga0187894_10003902_pt1 | contig 16373 bp, 15 predicted proteins | sample GBC1701081metaG_FD_136650 | JGI IMG/M metagenome (GOLD analysis project Ga0187894, IMG submission 136650) | White microbial mat communities from a lava cave in the Kipuka Kanohina Cave System on the Island of Hawaii, USA - GBC170108-1 metaG ... | reverse complement strand
GGCCAACGTCGACGGCGCCGGCGGCCCGGGGTCGGGCGGCAACGGCCCGCTGGCTGGCCTCTACGGCGGTAGCCCGGGCGGCGGCAGCGCGACGCTGTTCGACATCCCAGAGGGCGGCACGCCGCCGGAGCAGCCGGCCAATGCCTGCAAGATCAATGGGCAAGGGACGTTGATTTGCAGTACATTCTGAGCGCATGGTGCATCGGGTAACTGTAGCGAGCGCTCAGATGATTCGGAAGCAGGTCGTGGCGTTGCTGGTGGTGGGCGCGGCGTTGCACGTCGCCGCGCCGTCGTGGGCGCAGCAGGCGCCCAAGCCCGGGGCGCCGGGGTCTACCGCGCCCAGCGCGGCACCCCCGGGGCCGCCCGCCACCACCACCCCGCCGGCGCCCGCGCCGACCCCTGCGGTCAACAAGCAGCCCTACGAGGTGACCGGCTTCCGGTCGGCCAGGTTCGGCATGACCGAGGCCGAGGTGCGGGCCGCGGTCCAGAAGGATTTCGGCGTCAAGCCCGACGATATCCGCTCGACCCCCAACGCGCTGGAACGCACCACGGCGCTGATGGTGGCGCTGCCGGCGCTCGACCCCGGCCCGGGGCCCGCCACCGCGATCTATATCATCGGCTACCAGTCGAAGAAGCTGATCCAGGTCAACGTGGTGTGGGCGCCCGATCCCAAGGCCGAGAAGGTCGACACCGGGCCCTACGTCGTGGCCGGCGTGCAGCTCGGCAACTATTTCAACGCCTTCGCCTGGCGCGACGGCGGCGTCAACGTGGGCGTCGTGCTCGGCCCGCACACGCTGGCATTGTTCGCGGCTGAAGACGACAAGACCGGCGCCGTCAACGTGGTCGTCGACGGCGTCACGCTCGAGCGCAAGGTCGAGGGCAAGGTCGAGCCGTTGCCGCCGCCGACCACCCCGCCCAGCCTGAGGGTCAGCTACATCTCCAACCGCACGACCCCCGACATCTTCCGCCTCGAACGCGGCCGCTTCTGATTCGACATGGACGAGATCCTGTTGCTGACGCGGGCCTTCGCCTTTGCCGCCGAGAAGCATTCGGGCCAGCGGCGCAAGGGCGAGAACGCCGAACCCTACGTCAACCACGTGGCCGAGGTCGCGCACCTGCTGGCGATGGCCGTGCAGGGTCGCGACGCCAACCTGGTCGCCGCCGGCCTGCTGCACGACACGCTGGAGGACACCGAGACGACGTGGGACGAGCTGGCGACCACGTTCAACGACGATATCGCGTCGCTGGTCAGTGAAGTCACCGATGACAAGTCGTTGCCCAAGCAGGAACGCAAGCGGCTGCAGGTCGAGCACGCGCCCAGCCGCACCGACCGCGCCAAGATGCTGAAGCTGGCCGACAAGACCTCCAACCTGCGCGGCATCGCCGCCAGCCCGCCGGCCGGCTGGTCCATCGAGCGGCGGCTGGACTATGTGCGCTGGGGCCGCGACGTTGCCGCCGGCCTGCGCGGCGTGCACCCCTGGCTGGAGGCCCAGTTCGACGAGGCCGCCGCCACCGCAGAGCGCGCCATCACGCAGGGCTGACGCATCCCGATCTGCTTCGCCAAGGTCCGTCAAGCCTGACTCCATCTCAAGCCTGACCCCCATCTCCCCGCCCCGCCAAAGTCCGTCATCCCGAGCGCAGCGAGGGATCTCTCGTGACAGGGGACTCCATTGCCTCAAGAGCCCTCGCTGCGCTCGGGATGACAGCGGCGGCGCGGCGCGTTCCTGGGAAATATTTCTCGATTCATCGTTCCGGTTTCATACCGCGGTAGGTACGACATCTCATACTGTATTTGTACTTTCTTCATAAATACTTGACAATTGCTCGTACTTGTGCCATCAATGTTCCATCCATCACAATTGAAGCATCGACAAGGAATCGCGGATGACATCGCCGCGACCTGCCTCCCCGTCCGGCTGCCTGCCAGCGCAGGCGCCGGCACCATCATCATCGGCAAGGCCGGCCGTCACCGCGCGTCGGACTGGCGGCGCGTCGTCGCGCGGCCGACGGCCAGGCATCGCTGCGGGCCCGTGCAAGGCTTCGACGGACCTGCCGCAGGGCGCCCGCATTTCCGCAGTTTCCGCGAGCGCCACGGGCCTCGTCTTCCAGACGGTCGTTCCGGGCGAAGCGCGATCTCCATCGCCTGGCCGCGGTAAAATTCCGGCTGTCGCGTCCCGCTGCCGTCACGCGGCCAGAACCGAGCACGAAAGTTGCGTCAACGATCCCGGAAACTTTGCCGATTCGAATAACTGCAATACCTGCAATATCTGCACGACGAGCTGGGGCGTCAGGATTTGTCAGGATCCCGACGCCTCCTATGACGTCGCGGACGGGCGATCTCGACTTTCCGCCATTTCCGCAGCTGTGTGGCGCGCACCGGTGTTGATGCCGGGCAGGATGGACTTTCCGCCATTTCCGCATTTTCGCTGTCTCGCCTACGGGGGCAGTCCAGTTCGCGCCATTCCTGCAATTCCCGCAGCCAGCGCCTGGACTGACATGTCCGCGAAACGCGGCACCGGCGAGGGCCGGAAGACCCGGCCGCCCGTTTCTGCGTGTGCGCCGGGCGCTCTGTGATAAATCTCCCCGCCAGCCTCCCCCGGCCGCCGAGCCCGCGTGTCCCTCGATCTCCTGTCGCAGATCTTCGCCATCGTCGCGCCGATGCTGCTGTGCACCGGCGTCGGTTACGTCTGGGGCAAGCTCAAGCGGCCGTTCGACCCGGGCATCACCACGGCCCTGGTGTCGGCCATCGCCGCGCCCTGCCTGATCTTCAGCGCGCTGACGCGGCTGGAGGTGTCGGCCGCGGCGCTGGGCCAGCTCGCGGTGGCGACGCTTGCCTGCTACGTCGCCATGGGCCTGCTGGGCTGGGCCGTGCTGCGGTCGGCGCATCTGCCGGCGCATTCCTACCTGCCGGCCCTGATGTTCCCCAACGGCGGCAACGTCGGCCTGCCGCTGTGCTTCCTGGCCTTCGGCAGCGAGGGCCTGGCGCTGGGCATCGCCTGGTTCGCGGTCGGGGCCGTCGGCCAGTTCACCGTCGGCATCAACATCGCCGCCGGCAGCTTCGCGATCGGCAAGCTGGTCCGCCAGCCCCTCATCTACGCCGTCGCGATGGCCTTCGTCTTCATCCTGCTGGACAGCAGGCCGCCGACCTGGCTGGCGCGCACCACCGAGATCATGGGCAACATGCTGATCCCGCTGATGCTGCTGTCGCTGGGCGTGTCGCTTGCCACCCTGAAGGTGACACGGCCGTGGCGCGCGGCGGCCCTGTCGGCGGTGCGGCTCGGCGGCGGCTTCGCGGTCGGCCTGCTGACGGCCTGGGCCTTCGGGCTGACCGGCGCGGCGCGCGGCGTGCTGATCATCCAGTCGACCATGCCGGTGGCGATCTTCAACTACCTCTTCGCCCTGCAGTACCGGCGCGAGCCGGCCGACGTCGCCGGCATGATCGTGATCACGACCGTGGTGTCGTTCCTCACCTTACCGGCGCTGCTGCTGTTCGTGCTGCCGTAGATGCCCATAGACGCCAGCATTGGCTGTTCCACCCTGCTCCTCACCCTGAGGAGGCCGCGCAGCGGCCGTCTCGAAGGGTGGGGAACAATTCCGATAGCCCGTTCAAACCGTTTTCAAACCGCTCGTGCGGACACCCACCCTTCGTGACGCGCGCCTGCGGCGCGCTCCTCAGGGTGAGGAGGAAAGTCGAACGGCAAAGATTAGCGCGCATACACAGCCGCCGGCACGAAAAGCTGCGTTGCGTGCCTCCCGATGGCGCCTGCGGCGGATTTTCGCCATGCTCGACGCGACGCACGGAGGAAACGCATGCTGCCGCTGGAAGGCATCAAGGTCGTCGAGCTGGCGCAGAACCTCGCCGGGCCGTTCTGCGCCGAGATCCTGGCGCATCTCGGCGCCGAGGTGGTGAAGATCGAGAAGCCCAATGGCGGCGACGACGCGCGCGCCTGGGGCAAGCTGTTGTCGGAGGACGCCGGCTCGTCGTTCAACGCCATCAACCTCAACAAGAAGTCGGTGATAGCCGACCTCAAGAATCCTGCCGACCGCGACGGCGTGCTGCGGCTGATCGACGGCGCCGACGTGCTGGTGCAGAACATGCGGCCCGGCACGCTGGAGGAGATGGGCCTGGGCGCCGAGGCACTGATGGCGCGCAACCCGCGCCTGATCTACTGCTCGGTCAACGCCTACGGCACCACCGGCCCCAAGAAGCTGGACCCCGGCTACGAGCCGATCGTGCAGGCGTTCTCCGGCATGATGATGATGTCGGGGTTCCCCGGCGGCCCGCCGGTGCGCATGGGCACGCAGGTGCTGGACCACGGCAGCGCCATGTGGGCGGCGATCGGCGTGCTGGCGGCCCTGTCGGAGCGGCACCGCACCGGCCGCGGCCGCAAGGTCGACACCTCGCTGCTGGAGACGGCGATCGGCTGGTGGACCAATCCCTACGCCGCCTATGCCACGTCGGGCGAGGTGCCCGAGCGGCATCCCACCGGCAGCCGCAACGTCGTGATCTTCGAAGGCATCGACACGGCCGATGGTCCGATCATCGTCGCCGCCGGCAACGATGGGCTGTTCCGCAAGCTCTGCCCGGTGATCGGCAAGCCGGAATGGGCCAGCGACCCCGGCCTGGCGACCAACCGCCAGCGGGTCGAGCGCCGCGACGAGCTCCTCGCGGAGATGCAGCGCGTCCTGCGCACGAAACCGCGGGCCCACTGGCTGAAGGTGATCGCCGCCGCCGGCATTCCCTGCACGCCGATCAACTCGCTGCCGGAGATGCTGGCCGAGCCGCAGACCGCGGCCATCGGCATCCTGCAGTCCGTGCCCGGCCTGGAGCGCGACGACATCAAGCTGATCTCGCTGCCGATCCAGTTCGATGGCCAGCGCCCACCCATCCGCCACCGCGCCCCGAAGCTCGGCGAACACACCACGGAGGTGCTCGGGGAGGGGTAGGAGTGGCGTATGGCCGCGTGGCCACCATGACTGTCATCCCGAGCCCAGCGAGGGATCCAGGCGCCGCCCCTGGATCCCTCGCTGCGCTCGGGATGACAGTGGAGACTGATCGGAGATCGTGCGTCCTACCCCGCCACCGGCAGGCGCAGCGTGAAGCGTGCGCCCTGCACCTGGCCGTCGGGCGTGCGCACGTTGCCGGCGGCGATCGAGCCGCCATAGGCGTCGACGATCTGCCGGCAGATCGAGAGCCCGAGGCCCGAGTGCTTGCCGTACTGCTCGGCGTTGGGCCGCTCGGAGTAGAAGCGGCGGAAGATCGATTCGAGGTTGGCGTCGGGGATGCCCGGCCCCTGGTCGTCGATGGTGATGACGACCTGGTTGCGCTCGCGCATCACCCCGATCGAGATCTCGCTGTCCTGCGGGCTGAACGAGATGGCGTTGTCGACGATGTTGCGGAACACCTGGCCGTAGCGGCCCTCGTGGCCCAGCACCAGGAACGGCCTGCCGCCCATCAGGTTGAGGTGCACCCGCACGCCGGCCTCGGCCCCGGCCGTGGCGTTGTAGGCCTCGGCCATCGACGACAGCAGCTTGCCGACGTCGACGACGTGCGGGTCGGTGCGCATCAGCTCGGCGTCGAGTCGCGAGGAGTCGGCGATGTCGCTGATCAGCCGGTCCAGCCGATGCACGTCGGCCATGACGATGGCCATCAGCTTGGCGCGCTTCTCCTTGTCGTCGAAGCGGGCCGCCAGCTCGACCGCCGAGCGCAACGAGGTCAGCGGGTTCTTCAGCTCGTGCGCCACGTCGGCGGCGAAGGTGTCGATGGCATCGATGCGCTGCCACAGTGCGTCGGTCATGGCGCGCAGAGACTCGGCGAGGTCGCCGATCTCGTCGTTGCGCACGCCGATGTCGGGCATGCGCGGCGAGCCCTCGCGCGCGAAGCGGATCTGGTCGGCGGCGCGCGCCAGGCGCTGGATCGGCCGCGCGATGGTGCTGGCGAGATAGAGCGACAGCAGCACCGTGGCCGCCAGCGCCACGGCGGCGATGCGGAACACGTCGAGCCGCACCGTGCGGATGCGGGCGGCGATGGCGGCATCGTCGTGCGTCAGCATCAGCGCGCCCAGCACCTGCTTGTAGCGCTGCACCGGCACCGCCACCGACAGCATCAGCCGGCCGTCGGGCGTGCGCCGGGCGGTGCGCGTGTTGATGCCGCGCAGCGCCTGCTCGACCCAGGGGTAGTCGCGCGCCACCGGGTCGGACAGCTCGACGTACTCGCCGTCGGAGCGGGCCACGCGCAGGCGCGCGTCGATCCAGTCGCTGATGCGCGAGACCAGGTCGCGCTCGGCCGGCGGCGTGTCCGGTGGCAGCAGCGGCTGCGAGAAGACCTTGCCGGCGCGGTCGCGCAGCAGGCGGGTGTCGCCCAGCATCTCGCCGGTCTCGGAGAACAGCCGGCCGCGAATGCCGATCGGCGCCGTCAGGCGCATCATCAGCTGGTTGGCCTGCTCGCGGTCCAGCCGGTTGATCGTGGTCTCGCCGCCGCGCACCGCGCCTTCGCCCAGGCCGGTGGCGACGATCTCGCCATGCACGGTGAGCGCCGCCAGCTCGGCCTCGATCAGCGTGTCCTCGTAGTCGCTGAGGAAGACCACACCCGCCGCCAGGAACGCGATCGGCAGCATGTTGAGCAGCAGCACCTTGCGCGTCAGCGGTGAGAAGCGGCGCCCGGGTCGGCGGCGGCGCAGCAGGGAAGAGGCTGACGAGCTCGCCGGCGGTTCGGCGGCCGGCGCACGGCGGCGCGCCGGGAACAGCCAGCCGGTTCCCCAGCGCCGCCACCACGGTCGTCGCAGGCTGGCCGGGTCGACGCCGACCGGCGCCGGTGCGTCCCCGGCGCGGGACCTATTGCGCGTCGCGGTATCGATATCCGATTCCATACAGGGTTTCGATCTGGGCGAAGCCCTCGTCGATCTCGCGGAACTTCTTGCGCAGCCGCTTGATGTGGCTGTCGATGGTCCGGTCATCGACGTAGATCGTCTCGCCGTAGGCGGCGTCCATGAGCTGGTCGCGGTTCTTGACGTGCCCCGGGCGCTCGGCCAGCGACTTCAGCAGCAGGAACTCGGTGACCGTCAGGTTCACCTGCTTGGCCTGCCAGACGCAGAGATGGCGCGACGGGTCGAGCACCAGGTCGCCGCGCACGATGCGCTCGCCGGCATCCTTGGCATCCGGGCTCGCCTTGTCGCCGCGCCGCAGCAGGGCGCGGATGCGCTCCAGCAGCAGGCGCTGCGAGAACGGCTTCTTGATGTAGTCGTCGGCGCCCATGCGCAGGCCCAGCACCTCGTCGATCTCCTCGTCCTTGGACGTCAGGAAGATGACGGGCATGGCCTGCGTCTTGCGCAGGCGGTTGAGCAGCTCCATGCCGTCCATGCGCGGCATCTTGATGTCGAGGATGGCGAGGTCGGGCGGCGTGGCGTTGAGGCCCTCCAGCGCCCCGACACCGTCATTGTAGGTCTTGACGGTGAAGCCCTCGGCCTCCAGCAGCATGGAAACCGACGTCAGGATGTTGCGGTCGTCGTCGACCAGGGCGATGGTCTTTTTCATCTTGGGCCTCCAGGGCGGACCCGGTTGGGGGATTCACTACCTTTGAGCATACACAAGCCGGGGGCGAAAGTGGGGCACCGCCTAACCCTTCCCGTGGCGCGACCTTACCTTCCCCCGGAGGGGGAAGGTGCCCGAAGGGCGGATGGGGGATGTTCGATCAGCTGCGGCGTCATGGTTCGACATCGTATCCCGGTCCAACATCCCCCTTCCGGCGCTTCGCGCCACCTTCCCCCTCCGGGGGAAGGGACGGCTACATTGACCCCGCCGCCTGTCACCGGCACGGTCGTTTGCCATGAACCCGCGCCCCGACCCCGAACTCGTCGCCCAGGCGCGCACCCTGATGCGTGGCCTCGACCGCGCCACCCTGGCCAGCGCCCTGCCCGGGCCGCTCGCGTCTCCGGACGCGGGCCCGGCCGCCGCCTGGCCGTACGCCTCGCTGGTCCTGGTGGCCGTCGACCACGACCTGGCCCCCATCCTGCTGATCAGCACCTTGGCGGAGCACAGCAAGGCCATCGCCACCGACCCGCGGGTGTCGCTGCTGTTCGACGGCACGTCCGAACTGGCGCAGCCGCTGACTGGGCCCCGGCTGACGGTCCTGGGCCGCGCCGAGCGGACCGCCGACCCGCAGGCCCGCCGGCGCTTCCTGGCGCGGCACCCGGACGCGGCGCTGTACGCGGATTTCCGCGACTTTCACGTCCACCGGATCGCCGTCGCCCGCGCCCACCTGGTCGCCGGCTTCGGCCGCATCCGCTGGATCGAGGGAGCCGACCTGGCGGTCGCCCCGCCGCCGGCGGCCCTGATTGAGCGCGAGGCCGGCATCGTGGACCACATGAACGACGAGCACGCCGATGCCATCCAGCTCTACGCCAACCGGCTGTTGGGCCGTCCGGGGGAGGGCTGGCGGATGACCGGGATCGACGCCGCCGGCTGCGATCTGCGCCGGGCCGGGGACGTGGCACGGTTGGAGTTCCCCACGCCGGTGCACGACGCCGACTCGGCGCGGGCGATGCTGGTGTCGTTGGTCAAGCAGGCACGCGCGCAGGGTGAAACCGGGGCAGGCTGATGGCGAAGAAGGGAACGAAACGCGATTTCGGCCCGGAGGTTCCCGATGGCAGCCCCGCTCTTTGCACAGAGCCGGAACCTTCCACAGATTCATCACGTTTTGCTAGAAAGTCATATATTGCCGGGCTCGGGTCTGCCTCCGTAAGGTGGGCGCTCGCTTGTCCGGCGTGAACGTTGCTTCCCTCGGCAACGCAGGAAATGGCAGGGATCAAGGAGACCAAAGACGTGCAGCAGGCAGACATGGCCATCAGCAAACATGGCCTCGACGCACTGGGATTGAAAAATCTCGGCAACGTCTACTGGAACCTGTCCGTCCCCACCCTGTACGAGCACGCCATCCGCCGTGGCGAGGGGGTCCTGGCGCGCGGCGGGCCGTTGTGCGTGATGACCGGCGTGCACACCGGCCGGTCGCCCAAGGACAAGTTCTTCGTCCGCGAAGCCTCCAGCGTCGGCAAGATCGACTGGGGCCAGACCAACCAGCCGCTCGGCCCGCGGCATTTCGATGGCCTCCTGGCGCGCATGCTGGCCTACGCCCAGCGCCGCGACCTCTATGTGCGCGAGTGCTACGCCGGTGCCGACCCGGCCCATCGCATCGGCGTGCGGGTCATCACCGAGACGGCGTGGCACAACCTCTTCGCCATGAACATGTTCCTGCGCCCGCCGCTGCAGGACCTGGCCGACTTCAACCCGGACTTCACCATCCTGCAGCTGCCCGGCTTCCAGGCCGTGCCGGAGATCGACGGCACCAAATCCGACTGCGCCGTCGTCTGCGACTTCGGCCGCAAGCTCGTGGCCATCTGCGGCACCTGGTATGCGGGCGAGATCAAGAAGTCGGTGTTCACCATCCTGAACTACCTGCTGCCCGACAAGAACGTGCTGCCGATGCACGCCTCGGCCAACATCGGGCCCAAGGGTGACGTCGCGATCTTCTTCGGCCTCAGCGGCACCGGCAAGACGACCCTGTCGGCCGACGCCTCGCGCACCCTGATCGGTGACGACGAGCACGGCTGGGGCGAGACCAGCGTCTTCAACTTCGAGGGCGGCTGCTACGCCAAGGTGATCAAGCTCAGCCGAGAGGCCGAGCCCGAGATCTACGCCACCACCGAGCGCTTCGGCACGGTGCTGGAGAACGTCGTGATCGATCCCGTCACCGGCGCGCTCGACCTCGACAGCAGCCAGTTCACCGAGAACACGCGCGCCTGCTATCCGCTGGACTTCATCCCCAACGCCAGCCCCACGGGCATCGCGAAGACGCCCGAAAACGTCATCATGCTGACGGCCGACGCGTTTGGCGTCCTGCCGCCGATCAGCCGCCTGTCGCCCGAGCAGGCGATGTACCACTTCCTCAGCGGCTACACCGCGCGCGTCGCCGGCACCGAGAAGGGCGTCAGCGAGCCGCAGGCGACATTCTCGACCTGCTTCGGCGCGCCCTTCATGCCGCGCCACCCCACGGTCTACGCCAAGATGCTCGGCGAGAAGATGGCCCGCCAGAACGTGAAGTGCTGGCTGGTCAACACCGGCTGGTCGGGCGGCGGCTTCGGCGTCGGCGAGCGTATGTCGATCCGCCACACCCGTGCCATGCTGCGCGCCGCGCTCGACGGGCACCTGGCGCAGGTGGCGGCGACGCCGGACCCGCACTTCGGCCTGCTGGTGCCCCAGGCCTGTCCCGACGTGCCGGCCGACGTGCTGAACCCGCGCACCAGCTGGAAGGACAAGAAGGCCTACGAAGCCGCCGCGCGCGACGTCGCCCAGCGCTTCGAGACCAACTTCAAGCAGTTCGAAACCGCCGTCGACGGCAAGGTCAAGCAAGCCGCGATCCGCGCCGCCGCGTAGTTGCCCTCCCCACGCCTTGGCGTGGGGAGGTGCCCCGAAGGGGCGGAGGGGACGCTACGGGGTCTCTCAATGAGAGACACCACGTCGGTCAGAAGGCAGGCCGCAGGCGCAGCAGCATCAGCCACATCGCGGCGCCCAGGATCAGGGCGGCGCCGAGCCACTCGCCCGTGTCGAGGCGGGGCGGGTCGACACAGCCGGCCTGGCTGGCGGCCAGCTCGATCGCGATCGTGAAGGCCGGCATCAGCAGCAGCGCGATCAGGTAAGCCTGCGTGCCGGCGTGCCGCAGGGCGTAGAAGGTGAGCCACTGGCCGGGCGCGCGGAAGACCAGGCCCGCCGCGATGCCCCACAGCCACAGCATGGGGTTGCCGAAGGCATTGCCGGCGGCGTCCCACGGCGAGCGCGTCAGCCCCAGGGCGCCGGCGATGCTCCAGGCCACGATCAGCACGATCGAGGTGATGATCAGCGTCTCGGCGGTGAAGCGGCTGCGCTCGGCGATGTCGTCGCTGCGGTTGCGCGGGTGCGTCTCGACCGCCAGGGCCGCCACCACGACGCCGATCTCCGAGGCCAGCAGCCAGAGCGCACCGTGGTAGGCGGTGGCCGGCTGGAGGCAGAAGATCAGGACCACGAGCCCGGCTGCCAAAATGGCCAGCGCGGCGCGTTCCAGGCGCGGCGGGGCGAGGCGATGCACGGCCAGCGTGGCCAGAGCCCCGATCAGCACGTTGCCGGTTGACAGCAGCGTGCTCTGGGTGGCGACAAGCCAGGCCAGCGCCACCGTCGAGGCTCCGGTGATGCCGACCCGCAGCACGCCGTAGCTCACCATCCACGGCGTGAACAGCGCCCGCCAGTCGCCCGGCGCCTTGCGCCCGATCCAGAAGATGACGAGGCCGCCCGCCAGGAGCTGGACCAGGGTATAGGCCCAGGGATCGAGCCCGGCCCGCGACACCACGAAGCGCGTGACGACAAGATAGAGCGCCCACAGCGCCGCCGCGGCGAGCGCGATCGTGAAGCCGCGCGGCATCATCGCGGGCGCGTTACTCGCCCAGCCGGAAGCGCAGCAGCAGGTGGTTGATGCCGTTCAGCACGACGTAGAGCTGCTCGAACTGCTGGTGGAACTCGTCCCACACCGGCAGGCCGCCGCGCATCGCCATCGACGTGTAGATCTCGGCGATGCTCTTGCGGCCGTCGATCTGGGCCACGATCTGGCCGGCCAGCGGCGGCATCTGCGCCCGCCAGGGGAAGCCCTCGAGATTGGCAACCAGCGGCGTGCCGGGTTTCAGGCCTTGGGCAAGCTCGGCCGGATCCATCTCGCGCAGCACCGGGATCGCCGACGTGTCTTCCGGCCGCGCCACGGTGTCGTAACCGGCTTTGGTGGCGTAAAAGATGTGCGTTGTGAGGTTGCTGGCCAGCCGCTCGGCGAAGGCGGCCCGTTCGAGGTAGGGCAGGGCAGCGAGGTCACGGCCGATCTGCGGGTCGCTCATATAGGTCGACGGCTCGTAGCGGATCGGCTCGATGAACGACACCAGCCGCAGGCCGGCGTGCCGGGTCATGTCGGCGATTTGCGGCACCGTGTAGGCGCGGTCCTGGCTGTGCAGCAGCAGGTCATAAAGCGCCCCGTCGTTGCCGGACAGGTGGTCGTTGAGGAACGTGTTGCGGCGGAACAGGTTGGTCGGCGGCAGGAAACGGATCAGCCGCTTGGCCATGGCGATGCGCGCCGCGTGATCGGTGCCCACCGGCGCCAGGGTGCGCAGCATGTCCTGCATCGGATAGACGCCGCTGCGTCCGTATTCGCCATAGAGCATGACGCCCATGCCGGCTTCGGGCGCGAGCGCGGCCGCCAGCGTATCGAAGCCCTCTTGGGGATCCTTCAGGTGGTGCAACACGCCGCTGCAGTCGATGTAGTCGAAGAGGCCCAGGCCGAGCGACGGCAGCTCCAGCAGCGATCCGGTCAGGAATCGGATGTTGCGCAGCCTCCGCGCCTCGGCCCGCGCCTCGGCGATGGCGCGCGAGGTTGTCGAGATGTCGAGGTAGACGACCTCGGCCGGGCATTTCAGGTCGTGCAACTGCTGGGCCAGCATGATGCAGGCATCGCCGGTGCCGCCGCCGGCGACCAGGGCACGGAACGGCTGGCGGAAATCGCGACGGCCGGCGTAGAGGTAGTGGTTGACCTCCGGTAGATGGCTGGGCGTGCCCACCAACAGGCGTTTCGCCTCCTCCGCCGGGTCGCGCGGTGGATAGGGCATCGCCTCGTACTGGGCCCTGACCACAGCGTCGGTCTTTGCCGGAGAAGCCGCCGCTCCGGCAGGCGGTGGTCCGGCGGTGACGTCGTGAGTCATGGGCGGGGACGGCTCGGGGGGATCGACCGGTGCCTGTCGCGCGCGTCGCGGACGTGCTAAGCGCGCAGGCAATTTACAATATCTTGTGCCTCAATCCGGGCGGCGATGAAAGGCTATTTCGGCATCGGCGTCGAGGGCGTCAGCAAGGCGATGAACGTCGGGACCCTGTTCCGCACCGCGCACGCCTTCGGCGCCAGCTTCGTCTTCACGGTCAACGCGCAGTACCGCCGCCGCGAAGCGGGCCATGCCGATACCTCGGATACGCCCGGGGCCGTGCCGGCCTATCATTTCGCCAGCATCGAGGACTTCCGCCTGCCTCAAGGCTGCCGGCTGGTGGGCGTCGAGATCACGACGGACGCGGTCGAGCTCCCCAGCTTCCGCCATCCCCACCAGGTAGCCTACCTGCTGGGGGCCGAGCGTGAAGGCCTGTCGGCCTCGGCGCAGGCCCTGTGCGACTTCGTCGTGCGGATACCAACCCGCTTCTCGGTCAACCTCGGCGTCGCCGGTGCCATCGTCATGTACGACCGGTTGATCAGCCTGGGCCGGTTTGCCGACCGTCCCGTCGCCAGCGGCGGCCCGGAGGCGCCGCTGCCACCCCCGGTGTTCGGCGAGCCGATGTGGAAGCGCCGTCGTCGGCGGCGGATGGCCGCTGCCGGGTCGGACCCCGGATGCTGACCATGGTTTATGATCGCCGCCGGCTCGGCTATGATTTTGCAATGAAGTGTATGCGTACGACCCGACTGGCCGCTCTGCTGGCCGCCGCTCTGCTGGTGATGTTCCCGACAGCCCGGGGCCAGACGCCGCCGGGCGCTGGAACGCCGCCGGCGGCCGGCGACGAGCAGCCGCGCAAGCTCGAGGACTACGGCGACTGGCGGGCGCTGGTGGCCGGCAACGGCGATGCCCGTGCCTGCTACATCACCCAGAAGGTCCCGCCGCCGGCCCCGGCCGAGGGCCGCGCCAAGGAGCGGCCGCTGCTGTACGTCACCCACCGGCCGGCCAGGAGCGCGTTCAACGTCGTGGCCTACTTCGCCGGCTACGCGGTGAAGCCGGACAGCGAGGTCGAGCTGGATTTCGGCTTCGCCAAGTTCCGCCTGTTCACCCAGGAAGGCAGCAACGGCGCCTGGTCGGGCTCGGCCGAGATCGATGGCCGGATCGTCGAGGCCATGAGGGCCGGCAACACGGTGACCGCGCGCGGCACCGACGCCTCCGGCCGCGAGGTCACCGACACCTTCTCGCTGCAGGGCGTCACGGCGGCCCTGTTCCGCATCACGCAGGAGTGCCGGCCGCGCTGACGCGGCCGGGTCGGCGCGCCCGTTCCGTCCGGTTCGGAGAGGCGGGCTCCGTCAGTATTGCGAGACCCCCTGTCGCACCGGCTGATGACGCATCAGGGTCGGCGGTGTCGTGCCGGGATAGTGCTGAAGGAACAGCCGCTGCAGTTCGGTACCCGTGCTCCAGGCGTCTTCCTCCTCGGCAAGCGCGCGCTGGTAGCGCGTATACTGGCTCATCTGCCAATTGCCACCGGTTCCGGTGCCGGTCGACCGGAGACTGGTCCCGTAGGTCTGCGATCGGAAGGATGACTGGCTGCCGTAGACCGACTCGTACCACTCCTGCGCTTCCCGGCTTTCCTCCTGGGTCAGGGCCGGCGCGGCGGCGGCTGCCTGCGTGGCCTGGGCGTTTCTGATTCCCAGCCGGTTGCCGAGTTCCAGGCCGGTGACGAGCATCCCCTTGGCCCGGCGCTCCGCCGCGAGATAGCGCGCCATTCGGAACCACTGTTCGCAGTGGCGGGCCTCATGGGTGATCGTGTCGCCGAGTGCGGCGACCGTCGGGACATGGGGTTGGTTGATCTTGCCCATGGCCATGCCCTCGTCGACTTGCAGCGTCCATGGGCCGAAATCGAACTGGCCTGACAACCCCGGGAAACGGGCCACCTGAAGGTTGGGGTTGGTGACGCCGATCGTCGTGAGCTCGCCCATGACGGCGCGGGCGATCCGTTCCACGCGTTCGTTAGGACGCAGTCCTCGCCAGTTCTGTTCGACCTGGCGCATGGCGGCAACGATGCGGCCGAGCGCGGCCACAGCGCGAATCCCTGTAGGCATGTTGACTCCCCCTGGACTGTCCGGGCGGAAGCGACCGTGCCATGGAGGCGGGCGGTCGTAATATTTCCGCCGGTGGCAGCGTGGGGGGCCGCAGCACTGCCGCCAACGGGAAATTGGTCCAAGTTGGTGGAGAAACCGCCGCCGCGCGAGTTGTGTTGTGGATTTTGCCCCGGTTCACTATCTGTACGCCATGCCCGCCAGTTCCACTAAGCCGCTGTCCATCCTCGAGCCGCTGCGCCGCAACGACACGCGCCGCAACCTCGTGGGGCTGAGCCGCGCCGAGTTGAAAGCGCTGCTGGCCGAGCACGGGCTGGAGCCGTTCCGCGCCGGTCAGATCTGGCACTGGATCTACTGGCACGGCGCCCGCGACTTCGCCGGCATGAGCACCATCGCCCGCAGGACGCGCGAACGGCTGGAGGAGCTGTTCGTGATCGAGCGGCCGCAGATCGCGGTCGAGCAGCGTTCGGTCGACGGCACGCGCAAGTGGCTGTTGCGGCTGGCCGACGGTAACGAGGTCGAGTGCGTCAACATCCCGGAGGCGGATCGCGGCTCGGTCTGCGTGTCGAGCCAGGTCGGCTGCACCTTGACCTGCAGCTTCTGCCACACCGGCACTCAGGCGCTGGTGCGCAACCTGTCGCCGGCCGAGATCGTCGGCCAGTTCATGGTGGCGCGCGACAGCTACGGTGAATGGCCGACGCCGATCGAGACCACGCGCATGCTCAGCAACATCGTCATGATGGGCATGGGCGAGCCGCTCTACAATCTCGACAACGTGGTGACGGCCCTGCGCATCGTCATGGACGACCAGGGCATCGCGCTCAGCCGGCGGCGCATCACCCTGTCGACCTCGGGCATCGTGCCCATGATCCCCAGGGTGGGCGCCGAGCTCGACGTGAACCTGGCCGTGTCGCTGCATGCCGTCAGCGACGACGTGCGCGACATGCTGGTGCCGGTCAACCGGAAATGGCCGATCGCCGAGCTGCTCAAGGCCTGTGCCGCCTATCCCGGCGCCAAGAACAGCCGGCGCATCACTTTCGAGTACGTGATGCTCAAGGGTGTCAACGACAGCGACGCCGACGCGCGCGAGCTGGTGCGGCTGCTGACGCCGCTTCATGCCAAGGTGAACCTGATCCCGTTCAACCCGTGGCCCGGCGCGCCCTGGGAGTGCAGTTCCAACAACCGCATCCACCGCTTCGCCGAGATCGTCAATTCAGGCGGCCTGTCGGCGCCGGTGCGCACGCCGCGTGGCCGCGACATCCTCGCCGCCTGCGGCCAGCTCAAGAGCGAGAGCACGCGCGACCGCCGCACGCGGGTACGCGACGTAGAAGCGCAGGCTGGATTGTAGGCGTCAACCTGTCATCCCGAGCGGACACCTGTCATCCCGAGCGGACACCTGTCATCCCGAGCGAACATCTGTCATCCCGAGCGCAGCGAGGGATCTTTCGGGTAGGGCGCACCGTGCGTCACTGCCAAAGGATTCCTCGCCACGCTCGGAATGACAGCAGGAGTCTACGCT
>Ga0187894_10003901_pt1 | contig 16378 bp, 15 predicted proteins | sample GBC1701081metaG_FD_136650 | JGI IMG/M metagenome (GOLD analysis project Ga0187894, IMG submission 136650) | White microbial mat communities from a lava cave in the Kipuka Kanohina Cave System on the Island of Hawaii, USA - GBC170108-1 metaG ... | reverse complement strand
CGCATCAACTGGGATCCGATCCAGGCCGAAAAGGGCGGGTTCAAGCATTTCATGCTCAAGGAGATTTACGAGCAGCCGCGCGCCGTCCGCGACACCACGCTGGGCCGCGTCTCGCTCGACACGGGCCAGGTCTTCCTCGACACGATGGAGATTGACCGCGGGGATTTCAGCCGTTTCACCGACATCAAGATCGCGGCCTGCGGCACGGCCTGGCACGCGGCGATGGTGGCCAAATACCTGATTGAAGAGTTGGCGCGCGTCCCGGTCGAAATTGATTACGCGTCGGAATTCCGTTATCGCAATCCGATCCTTTCTCCGACGACGTTGATGACGGTCATCTCACAATCGGGCGAGACCGCCGACACACTGGCCGCGCTGCGCGAAGCGAAAGAGAAAGGATGCCGGAGCCTGGCCATCTGCAACGTGCAAGGCTCGATGATGACGCGCGAAGCCGACTGCACCCTCTACACACACGCCGGGCCTGAGATCGGCGTCGCCTCAACGAAAGCTTTCACCTCGCAAATGGTCGCGTCCTATATCTTCGCGCTCTTCCTGGCGCAGGAGCGCGGGACGCTCACCGAAGAGAAGTTGAAATGGCACGCGCGGCATCTTTCGGAATTGCCCGTCAAGATGGAAAAGCTTCTGAACAATCCCGAAATTGATTACGAAGAGTTGTCGAAGAAATTCGTGCTCTCGACCGACTTCCTTTATCTCGGCCGTGGCGTCAACTTTCCGATCGCGCTCGAAGGCGCGCTGAAGCTCAAGGAGATTTCCTACATTCACGCCGAAGGGTATGCGGCCGGGGAGATGAAACACGGGCCGAACGCGCTGATTGATTCGCGGCTGCCAGTGGTGGTCATCAACACGCTCGATCCGAATGACGAAAAATCGCGGCTGCGTTACGAAAAAACGACCTCGAACATTCAGGAGGTCAAAGCGCGCGACGGCATCGTGGTGGCCATAGTCACCGAAGGCGACCAAGACACGCGCGAATCGGCCAGCTATACCATCGAAGTCCCGCCCTCGAGCGAGTTGTTATCGCCCGCGCTGTCCGCCGTTCCACTGCAACTGCTCGCGTATCACATCGCGGTGCGCAGAGGCTGTGACGTTGATCAGCCGAGGAATCTAGCGAAGTCCGTGACGGTTGAGTGAGCTTCCTTAACGCAAAGGGTCAAAGGAACAAAGGGTCAAAGATAGAAGGAGGGAAGGAAACGACTCCTCCCCTTCCAATCCTTTGACCCTTTGTTCCTTTGACCCTTTGCGTTAAAAAGCGTTCTTATTTCCAGGGCGGCAGCAAGTGTTTCTGAACTTTGCCCAGCGCAGTGCGCGGCAGGTTGTCAACGCGGATGAAGGCGCGCGGGACTTTGAATGACGCGAGTGACTGGCGGCAAGCGTTGGCCGCCTCCTCCTCGTCAAACGTCTCGTCCGCAACGATGTAAGCGACCGGCAGTTCGCCACGCCGTTCATCCGGCGCGCCGCAGACGACGGCTTCGCGCACGCCGGGCTGTTCCAGCAACACCTCTTCGATCTCGCGTGGGTAGATGTTGAAGCCGCCGGAGATGATCAACTCAGTCCGGCGTCCACGAAGCGTGATGTAACCATCGGCCGACCTTTCGGCCAGATCGCCCGTGCGAAACCATTTTCCATCAGGGCCGTCAACAAACGCCTCCGCCGTCGCGTCAGGCCGCCGCCAATATCCCGCGCAAACATTCGGCCCGCGGACGTAAACTTCGCCAACTTCGCCCTCGGCGACCGGCCGCATCCCGGCGTCGAGAATCCTGACCGAAACGCCGGGCATCGGGAAGCCGACCGAAGCCGGGCGCCGCTCGCCTTCATACGGATTGCTGATGTTCATCAACGTCTCGCTCATTCCGTATCGTTCGAGGATCGTGTGGCCGAACTTCGCGCGAAAGGCTTCCAGGACGTGGGCCGGAAGCGGCGCGGAGCCTGAAACGAACAACCGCATCCGCTCGCCGATGCTCCGCGCTTGATGAGGGGGGAGTTCCAGCAATCGCACGTAGATTGTCGGGACGCCGAAAAACAAGGTCGGCTGGAACGATTCAAAGAGCGCTCCCGCGCGGTTGACGTCGAAGCGTTCGGCCAATCGTATGCGGCATCCGCTCGCCAGCCAGGCGTGGACGCCATTGCCCAACCCGTGAACGTGAAACAGTGGCAGGACAGCCAGGTAACGGTCTTCACTCGTGATCCGCCAGCAAGCGAGCAGATTGACCGTGTTGGCGGCGAAGTTGTTGTGAGTGAGAACCGCGCCTTTCGAGCGGCCCGTCGTGCCCGAGGTGTAAACGATGGCCGCCGGATCGTCGCCATCTATCGCCATTCGTACACGCGCGCCATCGCGCGATGACGCAGTCGCGACAAGTTCATCAACATCCCACAACGCCACGCCCGGTGGGACGAACGACGCAAGCTCGCGCGTCGTCACGAGGGCTTTCGGTTCGGCGTCGGCGACGATGTGACCGATCTCCCGTTCGCGGTAAAGCGCGTTGATCGGGACGATGATCACGCCTGTTTTGACGCAGGCCAGGAAGAGGTCAATAAACTCGACGCGGTTCGGCAGAAAAAAACAGAGCCGGTCGCCGCGCGTGAGACCACGGGATGCGATGAGACGCGCGACCCGGTCGCTCCGCGCGTCGAGTTCGCCGAAAGTGAGTGTGGCGACAGCGTCGTCGGCGCAGTCATATTCGATCGCTTCAGCCGATGCGCGGCCTTTGAGCGAGAGGTCGAAGACGTCGGTCAGTTGCATGGGAATAAGGATACCATTGACAAACGCGGCGGTTGGCGCCAAAAGACCCGTGTCTGCAAATAACCCAAGGAGGCTACCGATCATGAACTCCCCCAGCCAACTCGGCTTCATTCCGCCTCATGGCCACTATCGGGAGCTGCTTTCCTACCAGAAAGCGGAAGTGGTTTATGACCTGACGTTTCATTTTTGCGGGCGTTTTCTCAACAGGGGCGACCGCACTATTGATCAGATGGTACAAGCCGCACGCTCCGGAAAACAAAACATCGCCGAAGGCAGCAAAGCTTCAGGAACCTCCAAGGAGATGGAGATCAAACTCATCAACGTAGCCCGCGCCAGCCTGGAAGAACTCCTGGTTGATTACCAGGACTTCCTGCGTGTGAGAGATTTGCGGATTTGGTCAAAAGACTGCAAAGAAGCCCAATATGTCCGCAAGCTCGGCAGGCAGGCCCCTATCACCTATGAGACTTACCGCGAGTTTTGCGAGACCCGCTCAGCCGAAGTCGTGGCCAACATCGCCCTCTGTCTTATCCACCAGACCAACTATCTACTCGATCAGCAGATTCGGCGACTGGAACAGGATTTCATCAAGGAAGGCGGACTGCGCGAGCGCATGACCCGCGCGCGGCTACAGCATAGGAACAGGACTCAGAAGACCTAAGAAAGTCAGATGACTCACTGGCATTCTATGAGACTCATAGGACTTATAGGACTCATGGGTCCCATGAGTCCTATAAGTCCTATGAGTCCTATAAGTCCTATGAGTCCTATAAGTCCTATGAGTCCTATTACTGATGATTAGGCCGCGAAGGCAGAAGTTCAGGCACCATCTCATCCTGATCAGTCATGGGTTGAAGCCGCTTATCATCGGCGGGAATCGAATCCGCCACTGGTCTGGCTCTTCTCACCGATCGCCGTCGAGCGTGGCTGGCCAACACCGAATAACTTCTTCGCCTGGCCGGCCTGGCTTGATCGGGCCGGTGTTTGGCTCCGGTTTGCGGATCGATCTCCACCCGCTCCATCCCGGCAGGCCGCGAGAACGTCTCGGCTTTTAAATCGGGGCGCAACGCGAGCGCGCGTTTGACGAAATCGGTCCAGATTGGCGCGGCTGCGGCGTCGCCGGTCATTCCCAGGTTGCGGTGATCGTCGAATCCGACCCAAACAACCACCAGCATCTTCGGAGTGTAACCAGCAAACCAGGCGTCGCGTGAACTGCCTGTCTTGCCTGCCGCCGGGCCGCGATACCCAAGGCTCCGGACGCGAGTGGCCGTGCCTCGATTGACCACGTCGGCCAGCGTCTCGGTGACGACGTAAGCCGTCGAGGCGCGAAGCACCCTGGTCTTTGTCGCGGTAATTTCGCTGGTCACATCGCCGTTCGTGACCGATTTGACCCCGAAAGGAGCCACGCTTACGCCGCCGCTGGCGAATGTCGAATACGCCTCCGCGATTTCAAACGGCGTCGCTTCAAAAGCGCCGAGCGCCATCGAGGGGTAGGCTTCGGGCCGCGGCAATCCCATTTTTTCGGCAATATCGGCCACCTTGGGCAATCCGACTCGCATCGCGGCGTCAACCGCCACCACATTCAATGACCGCACAATCCCCTCGCGCAGCGTCACCGGTTGATTCGAAAATCCGCCGCCGTAATTTTGCGGGCTATAGATTTGGGCGTCAAAAAGGATTTGGCGCGGCGAGTCATCGAAGATGGTCTCCGGCGTTATTCCGTTGGCGAGCGCGGCGGCGAAGACAATCGGTTTGAAGACTGACCCTGGCTGGCGGCGCGCGTCGGTGACGCGGTTGAGTTGGCTTGAAGCGTAGTCACGCCCGCCGACCATCGCCAATATCTCTCCTGTGTGCGGATCAATAGCTATCAGAGAGGCTTCGGGCAGGATGGTTTCCGCGTTGGCGCTTTTCGCGCGCCGGTTGAAAACGCGGTCAAGCTTCGCCAGATGATTTTTCACCGCGATGTTCGCGGCGCTCTGTAGATCAAGGTCGAGCGTCGACCGGATTTCCAGCTCATCTTTCCCGCTGATGTTCCGGTTGGCCAGTTCGCGCTTCAGGTAATCAACGAAATGATGCGCGTCCGACTCTTCGGATTTCACGGGCGGAATGACCGCCAGTCTTTCCGATTTTGCCGCCTCGGCCTCCTCGGCGCTGATCCCGCCTGTCTCAACCATCGCGTCGAGCACGGTGTTACGCCGCGTGGCAGCCGCGTCGGAATGCAGGTAAGGTGAATAACGGTTGGGCGCCTGCGCCAGACCGGCGATCAGCGCCGATTCCGCGAGTGATAGTTCATGCAGTTTTTTGCCGAAATAGACGCGCGCCGCTTGTTTAAATCCGTAAACCGGCGCCAGTCCGCTTTGCCCCAGGTAGACGCGGTTGGCGTAGATCGTGAATATTTCCTCTTTTCTCAATCGTCGTTCGATAGCCACAGCCATCAACGCCTCCGTGAACTTGCGCTCGTAGGTGCGTTCAGGCGTCAGGAAGTTTGTCTTGATCAACTGCTGTGTGAAGGTCGAGCCGCCCTCGCGGATTTTACCGTGACGCCAGTTCTCCCACATCGCGCGGAAGACGGCTTTCACGTCAACCCCACCGTGCGAGAAGAAGCTCCTGTCTTCGATAGCGATCAGAGCGTTGACCAGCGCAGGCGGGAAATCGTCGAAACGCGCCTGACTCCCCAGGCTCTTTAGATACGCCCTGGCGCTGCCGTCCGCGGCGAGCAACTCCGGCGGCAAAGCGACGCTCTTGAGGCTTTGTCCGGTAGCGGCGTCCTCGATCTTGACGATCCGTTCGTCGCGACGCTTGCCGAATTTGATACTTACGATTTCCGGCAAGCCCCCGTCGCGGGCAATTTCGCTTGTCCGCAATTGCGCCGTATCGCCTTCAAAAACGAAGCTGCCTGAAGAGAACCGCCTGGCTGGCGCGCCTGGCCGCTCTTCCTCATAGCCCGCGCGTAGCAATCGCTCTCTCAATTCATCACGGGAAACCTGTTGTTCGACGCTCAAGCGCCGCGGAGCCGCGTAAACGCCGGCGCGGGCGCGCCGTTGCAACGACTGCTGATCAAGCTGTTCATCAACTATCGCCGCGCAATGGGCGTAAGCCTTATGCAGTTTAAAGGCTCCAATAGCTATGAGCGAAATAAGAATCGCCGCGACGGCCGCTAAGATATGACGCGGATGAATGCGGGTAAAAATGTGACGTAACTGAGCGCCGGTAAAAATGCGGCGCAGTTGGATACGAGTGTGACGTGGATAAGTGTGAGTAGATTCAGGCGACCGCTGTCGCCCTCTCTTTCTTCTCCTCTCTCTCATTATCCCTCCATTCCAACCCGGCCTGTGGGCCTGACAAATGGAAAACGAAATAACAGGCGCCGGGCGTCACTCTCTGACTTCCACCAGGTTGCTGACGTTCTTGACGCCACTGGTAGCTCTGGCGATGTTTTCGGCCCTGGCCTTATCCTGAGCGTTTCGGACATTACCGGTGAGCGTAACCATGCCGTCCTTCACGCTAACGCTCGCGCCCGTGATTCCTTCGGCGATGTACCGCGTGTTGATCTTGGACTGGATTGTCAAATCACTCGCTGCAATGCCGGCGTCCTTGACGGCTTCTTCAGCCTTCTCTCCAACGCTGGTTTCACCAGCCGGGTTCGGGACGACCGTGATGTTATTGATGACCCGGGTTACGCCTTCAGTGTTCCTGGTTATCCGCTCGGCTTCCGCCTTCTCAGCTTGAGTCTGAACCGCGCCGGTCAGAGTAACCACGCCGCCATTCGTATCCACATCTATCTTGAGCGCGCTGGTTTCAGTGTCCATCGCCAGTTTGCTCTTCACTTTGGTGGTGATGGCGGAGTCGGCGACATCCCGCCTTTCGCAACTCGCGCTTACCAGTAGCGCCAGCGCCGCTAACATAATCAGCAAGATTTTCATTTCAGCTACCATCCCTCCTTCCAAAGTTGGTTATCAATCTCTCTTCATGTAGATTCAAGTTCATCCATGTGATTTAGCAAGATGATATAGAAGATCAATGATGCGGAGGGCGACTTGCGCGCCCTCCGCGCCGTTTGACCGATACTCGCGTAATCACGCTCGCCCTAATTCGAGCAAGGTATATGCCAATGGACAATTTTTCATTGCTAATGGAAAATCGCTGGTCATGCGAATAAAACCTGTCGAGCCTATTTTTGTCGCCGAACTTTTCTGCCAGGTTCACGGCGAGCTTTTATCGCTGCTCAGAAGTCTTTCCGACGACGACTGGAGCAAACCCACGGCGGCGCGCCAATGGGTGGTGAAAGACATCGCCGCGCACCTGCTCGACGGCGATATCCGGCGGCTCTCGTATCAGCGCGATAAAGCGCCGATGGTTCCGCCCGAATCTCCAATTGAAAGTTACCGCGACCTGGTCGCCTTTCTGAATCAGCTCAACGCCGATTGGGTCAAAGCGGCGCAACGAATCAGCCCAAGACTGTTGATCGAATTTCTCGAAGTCACAGGCTCGCAGGTCTGCGAGCTTTTCAAATCGCTCGATCTGTTCGCCCCCGCTCTGTTCGGCGTCGCGTGGGCGGGCGAGCAGGAATCACAGAACTGGTTCGACATCGCGCGCGAATACACCGAAAAGTGGCATCATCAGCAGCAGATTCGCGACGCCGTCGGCGCGCCCGCGCTGACCAGCCGCAAGTGGCTCTTCCCCGTCCTCGACACTTTCCTCAGAGGCCTGCCCCACACTTACCGGGACACCAAAGCTGATGAAGGCGCAAGCGTCTCTTTCATCATCGCGGGCGAAGCGGGCGGAGTGTGGACGTTAAAGCGCGAAGACGGGGCGTGGAAGCTTTATGCGGGCGAAGGCGCTGACTCCGTTTGCGAGGTTCGAACGGATCAGGACACGGCGTGGCGTTTGCTGACGAAAGGATTGTCGCAGGAAGCGGCCGCGGCGCGAATCGAAATCATCGGCGACAACCGTCTCGGCAAACCGATTCTGGGAATGCTCGCGGTCATGGCCTGAAGAAGATCGAGGATCGAGGATTGAAGATCGATGATAGCCTGACGTGACCGATGCGATCCTCGATCTTCAATCCTCGATCCTCGATCCTCGACCTTCCTCTCCTTCACCGCGCTGGCTTATAATGCCGCTATGGCGTCAAAAGGATCACGCACAGTTTACGCCTGCCAGAGTTGCGGTTATCAATCGCGCAAGTGGCTGGGCAAATGTCCCGATTGCGGCGGATGGAACACGTTCGTCGAAGAGCGCGAACGCGCCGCGACTAAAGAGGGCGCAGGCGCGGCCCGCACGGGGCTTCGTCTGCGCGAGAGCAAACCCGTCCCATTCACCGAGATCGAAGCGCAGGACGATTCGCGCGAGGTTACCGGCATTGAAGAATTCGACCGGGTGCTCGGCGGCGGCATCGTGCCTGGCTCGCTTGTGCTGATCGGTGGTGAGCCAGGCATCGGTAAATCAACTTTGCTCTCGAGTGTCGCCGACAGGCTGAGCGCGCTTTACGGCAGCGTGCTTTACATTTCAGGCGAAGAGAGCGAGCGTCAGATCAAACTTCGTGGCGAACGGTTGGGCATCAACCCGGCTGGACTTTACCTGCTTTCCGAAACCAATCTTGAACGCGTCTTCGACGAAATCAATAAACTGCAGCCGCAGGCGATCATCATTGATTCAGTTCAAACCATCTTCTCCGAGAAGCTGGAGAGCGCGCCCGGATCGGTCTCACAGGTCCGCGAAGTCGCGGGGCAGTTCCTGCTGCTCGCGAAAAATCTGACCGTGCCTGTTTTTCTGATCGGCCATGTGACGAAGGAAGGAACGATCGCGGGACCGAAGGCGCTGGAACACATCGTTGACACGGTTTTGTATTTTGAAGGCGAACGCCATCACAACCATCGCATCCTGCGCGCGGCCAAGAACCGTTTCGGAGCGGCGAATGAGCTTGGCATTTTCGAGATGACCGGCGCGGGGTTGGTCGGCGTGCCCAATCCGTCTGAGGTCTTTTTGAGCGAGCGGCCCATAGGCGCGTCGGGGTCGGCGGTGATCGCGGCGATGGAAGGCACACGACCGATGCTGGTCGAAATTCAGGCCCTGGTTAGCTCATCGAAATTCGGCACGGGCCGTCGCACGACTCAGGGAGTCGAGATCAACCGCGTGGCGTTGCTTGTGGCGATGCTTGAAAAACGCGCCGGGTTTCATCTCTCCGGCGACGACATCTTCGTGAACCTGGTTGGAGGGATTTCCCTGGATGAGCCGGCGGTTGATCTGGGAATTGTCGCCGCTGTGACTTCGAGTTTTCGCAACATCCCGATCAACGAGCATACTGTTGTATTCGGCGAGGTCGGGCTGGCCGGCGAAATTCGCGCGACCAGCCACGCCGCGGTGCGATTGCGCGAGGCCGCTCGAATGGGATTCAAGCGAGTCGTCTTGCCGAAAAACAACCTGAGTGGGTTGCCTGAAGATGATCGTTTGGAGGTCATCGGCGTGCGGTCGGTGAGTGATGCGCTGGATGCGCTGTTTTAAGCGCCTTGTCGGGCGCTACTTTTTTACGTACTGCTCCCACTCCACCAACCTCCACGGGTGTAACTCGGAGATAAAAATCTTCGACGTAACCGCTGGGTCAGTCGCGACTATAGCCTTTGCCTCATCTTCATTTTCAGCCTCGAACGCGGCTGCTCCACCGGCATTGTCCGTGAACGGCCCTGCAAACTTGAGAATACCGCGCTTGTACAGGCTCAGCATGTATCGGCCGTGATCTTTAAGCGCCTGCTCTGTTTCAGGCTTTCCAGAGATCCAGGCCGGACCGTGCCGATAAATCACGAGGTAGGTTGATTTCATCTTGCGAGTCTCAGTTTGTTGTGACGCTGCTGGCGCTTCGTAGGTAACAACGCCACACGTGAGCGCGAATGCAATAAGGTAGACTAAGCGATTCATCTCTTCTATCTCCTTTTTAAACGCGAGGCCGTTTCACTAAACCTATTCCCAAGACGATAACACCCGCCGCTAAAACCACCGCGCCAACATACGCCAAATAGATCATCGGGTTTGGCTCCCTGGCGTCAGCTTTCAGAACTGAAAAGAAAAACGCCACTGGTAATAGTATCGCCGCCGAAGGAATAGACAGCCGTACAAACCACCTTGAGCGTTCTGACAGCGCCGCTTCATCAACGTAACGAAGGGCGATCAGCGTCAATATAAGAAAGACGCCCGCATGCGCGTGCCCAGCGCGCCAGAGGTCCTGGCGGAGCTGGTTCTGCATGTATTCGGGAGAGCCGATGAGTAGTGTCAGGACGCTGACGCCACCAATCATGACCGTTGGAAGTATGATCAAAATGGCGCCTGCGACTTTCTTGGATTCGGAACTCATATAACTTCTTTCCATCCTAGGCAACAGCTAACCGCTGCTGCGCGCATAAGCAAGCGGCGCATTACGCCGGCGTCGCTTGCTTTTCCGTGGCGCAGGATTCAGCGGAAAGCCAAGCCGATGCGCAAGCCGACGCCATGCACGGAAGTGTTCTGCACCGCGAAGTGATCGCGCAGCTCCAAGCGCAAACCGAGCCGCTCTCGAAACCAGTAGTTGATCCCGCCGCCGAAGTTCGCGACGTTCGCCGCGCCCGAACGAAAGAGCAGCGAGTAGCCGCCTGTCACGAAAGGCGCGAGTTTGCTGTCGCGGCGGAAATTATACGAGCTGTTGACCGACACCACGCCAGCGCCGACGCTCGGCGCGAGCAGCGCGCTAGCGTAGCCGATCTCTCCGCCAATCCCCAAGCCACGATAGACGAATCTTTCGCCGCCGACGCCGGCGTGCAAAGTCGCCACGGCGCCCACTCCATCAGTGGCGATGCCCGGAGCGACAAAGACATAGCCATACCCGCGGTGTTCGCTCATCGCTTGGGCGGCCACCAACTCTGACGGCGCCATTAGCAAAACCACTGTCCAGACCCATCGTCGCATGTGTTCCTCCTTGCGGTCAGAACAGCATTTTCAATCGCTCGATCTGACCGCGATGGCGGTCTTCGTGCTCGCCCAGCAACACCATCCACTGATAGGCGTCGATCGGGCCGAGCGCGGGATGCGGAAACATCTGATCTGACAGGTCAACCGCTTCGAGGCGTGATTGAATCTCCGCGAACCCGGCCAGCGACGCCCGCATCTTCGCCAGCGAATCCTCGACGCTTACGCCGCCTTTCGGGCGCACTCGCTCCGGCGCCTGGAACGGCCCCGGTTGTTGACCATTTTCATCGAGCGAGGTGTGGCCGAGATTCAGATCGGCTTTGGGCGGCTTGGCTGCCGATTCAGCCTCCTTCAAGAGTTTGTGTGTGATCCGCAGGAACCCGTCGTTGGCGACGCTGACGTGTTCGACGATCTCCGCAATCGTCCATTGGTTTTCATCGGGGCGAAAATTGGCCTGCGCTTCGGTCAGGTTTGAGACGGCGGCGATGAACCGTGTCTGCGCCTGTTCGCTCGCGGCCAAAATGTCGGCGATGGTGTGATAGATCATTGTTTACGCTCCTCGAACGAATTGGATTGTAGGCAATGCAGTCTATATTAAAAAAACCGGGATTGGGAGACCGTGAGGGGAATCATTCAGCCTTCATCCTCGCTCCCGGCGCGCCTTCGACCATCTTCAGGCTGGCGATCATTCCCGACGACGACGTGTTGATCATTTGCTGGCATCGCGCGAGGTTTTGGCTGGCCTCGGCGAATTTGCCTCGCGATTGTCTGACCGCGGTCTCAAACTCGCGCGCCGCCTCTTCCAACAGCCCCGACTTCGCCAGGATCACGCCAAGGTTGTTGTGGCAGGCGGGAATGCGGTCTTTCGATTGCGTGATGGCTTGCCGGTAATGATCGAAGGCCGCGCGGTCATCTCCCTCTCGCTGCGATTCCAGCGCCAGCTCGAATAAGGCCTCGGCGTGCTTGCCGCCAGAACTCTTCACCGCCTGCGCGAAGGCTTCGCGGGCCTCCCGGTACTGCCGCAAATCCTGAAGCGCGATGCCCAACGCGTAAGAGGCCGATGGATATTGGCCCTCGCGCAATTTGACCGCCGCGCGGTACTCGGTCGCGGCTTCGCGCGGCCGTCCAAGCCTGTGCTTGCAGACGCCGATGTTGAAATGGGCGCGGGGCCTGTGATTGCCGGGCCAATGCAATGCGGCTTGATATTCGAAGATCGCCAGTTCGTACTGTCCGCGATGGAAGAGGTCATTGCCTCGCTCTATCGCCTCGTTGGCGTCGTTTATCTGGGCTTTGACGCTCACGGCGAGCGCCATCAACGCGAAGAACAACAATGTGATGAAGATTCGATTACGCATACTCTCTCCTTCTCGCTCCGGATTGGCGAGTTCGGTTTGTTGTTGGGATCAACCACGGGGAGCGCGGGGAACACGGGGATGTTAAGAAAACTTTTCCGGATTTTATTTCTTCCCCGTGTTCCCCGCGCTCCCCGTGGTTGATCGGGAGGTTAACTTTTTACGCGCTCTTAGTCCTTGACCATCGCTCGAAGAGTTTCCGCCGGTTGGCCATAATCTCTTTGGCGTTGGGGATTTTCATGACGAGCCGTTCGAGATGAATTAGATAATCCGCTTCGCCGAACGCTTCGCGCACTTCGGCGATAAATGGCTCAATCCTGGCGAAGATGCCAATATGTTCGGTGTTGGCTTCGAGAAACATCTTTTCGTCAATCCCGCCGTTGTTGACGAATGACGCGGCCATATCCCAGTAAGATGTGACCATTCGATAATACGCGCTCTGCTCCTGCCCGCTGACCATCAGTTTAATAATGTCTTTGGCGCTTTCAGGCTGGAATTCGGTCACGTACCAGTTGCGGGCGCGGCGCATCATTTCGTCGCGCCGAAGTTCGTACAGCTTTAGGATAAGTCCGACATCCTGTTGCTTTGCGTTCATCAGGTCTCTCCTTGAGTGAGTTTGAGCCGGGTTGGAGTGTAAAAAAAAAGCGGCAACCAATCTTTCGGTTGGTTGCCGCTTTTTTTCTGTGGTTGCTGAAAATTTAGCGCAGATGTTCGTTGCGGTAAGCCTTCGGCGTCATCGCCGTGATTTTGCGGAAGAGTGTGGTGAAATGGCTTTGGTTCTTGAATCCGGCGCGAAATCCGATTTCGGCGATCGGCGCCTCGCTTTCCGCCAACAACCGTTTGGCGAGATCAACCCTGCGCTGCATCAGGAATTGAATCGGAGTCGAGCCGGTGGCTTGTTTGAAAGACCGCGCGAAATGGAACGGACTCAATTCCGCAATCTCGGCGATTTCGGTCAGCGTCAGATCGCGTTCGAGGTTTTCCTCAATGAATTCGGTCACGCGACGCAATTTATGCTTCGGCAGCCCGCCAAGATAATGCTGAAATCTTTCCCCAGCGGGCGAGTAATGCCTGAGCAGATGCGCCACCAGGGTGTTGACCAGCGATTCGGCGTAAATTGATCCGGCGGGCGCTCCAGCGTCAACTTCGGCGGCCAATGACAGACCGATTTGATGAATCAACGGGTCGGCGACTTCGCAGGCGGCGATGAAATCAACACGGTCGGTTTGAACAAGCTCGCTCGCCTGACGCGCGACGAATTCGGGATCGAAATGAATTGCGATGTCTTCCAGTTCTTCTTTCCAATTCGCGGAATAAAGCTGGCCGGCGGGCACTATGCTCGCCTGACCGACAGTTCGTTTGCCATGAGCGATGTGTCCGCCAACCGTCACCATCGAAGCTTCGAATGATCCGGCCAGCGGGATGATGATGTGATGTTTGTCCGGATGTCTGTTGGTCGCCTCGCCGGGAAACAGGCGAACGTGCCCGATTTTCACTCCCGGCCAGTACAATATCTTTTCGAAGATGTATGGAGGCCCATGTTGATGTTGTACGAAGTTCGATTCGATCAATCCTTTCGGTGTAGCCAATGTATCCCTCCTGCCATTTGATCGGTGTTTTATCAGTGAACGCGAAAAGCAGAAAGCTCAGCGTTAGACTACCAATCCGACGCCGAGCCTTTCAAGCATAATTATTTCGGTTGCGATCGAAGAATCGAATCACGATTGCGGTCTGAAATAGAGCACCATGCTCGCGCCCAGCACCACGAGCAGAAATCCGACGAAGAGCAGCGGATTGGGCGTGGTTTTCGGCGGGTGAATCAACATTGTGACTAACACGTTGATTACCGGCGCGCCGCCGAACACCAACGGCATTACGTAAGTCGGCAGGCCTTTATTTTTGAAAGCCAGGATGATGCATACGGCCCCGATGGCGCCGAGAGCGCCCGCAGCCGTCGCCGTCGTCGCGCCGAAGGCGTTCCATCCCTGCGCGCCGAGCTGCCCCTGCGAGGCCAGCATAGCGACCGGGACAATGACGCCGATCAGAAAGTATGCGACGCCGACGCAGAGCAGGGCGCGAAGCGGATTGCCCAACTTGACTTGCCCTTGATGCAGCATCGCGCCGTAAACTCCCCACGAGAGAGCCGCGCCGATGGCGAACATGACCCAAAGCATAGAACCTTTAGTCTCCTTTTTCGTCATAGTCTGATGTTATCCTAAGATGTCAGATGAAGTTGTCAGTCGTTGTTGAGATCAGCCTGCTCACGTTTACCAAAGCAGTAGAGCGTATTTCGAGTCCGCAGATAAATCTTTCCACCGGCGATTGCAGGCGTAGCGTGGCAGATGTCGTCCAGATCGTTTGTCGCCAACACCTCCCAGTCGCCGCCCGCCTTGAGCACAGTCACCTTTCCTTCTTCGCTGATGGTGAAAATCTTGCCGTCGGCTGCGACCGGAGAAGAATAATAGTCGCCGGGGGCTTCGCGCAATCGGCCCTGTTTGAGAACCGCGCCGGTCGCCGGGTCGAGCGAGGTCAGAATGCCGCCCTCTTTCATCAGGTAGAGCGCGTCTTTGTAAAACAACGGCGAAGGCGTGTTGGGCAGCGACTTCTGATACCGCCACATAAAGCGCGATTCAGTCACGGCGCCGCGATCCAGACAGATCACGAACAATTTGCCGGTCTCGTGCGCCGTGATAAAAATTCGATCACCAGCCAGCACAGGAGAAGAATGCCCCGGAGGTAAGGCAGTCTTCCAAACGACGTTCTGATCGGGGCCGAAGTTGACCGGCAGGTTCGTGTCATCCGATACTCCGGACGCGTTCGGCCCACGGAATTGCGACCATTCATCCGAAGCCGATGATGACAAGGTGGAAAAAGTTAGAGTGAAGAGAGTAAGAGTGATGAACAATAGTTGTTGTTTTGACACTGGAGACCTCACCGGGAACTCCCGGGGTTTTCATTGTTTCGCAAAGCAATACAGCGCGCTCTTCGTGCGGACATACAACTTTCCATCAGCGATGGCCGGCGTGGCGAAGACTTCGTCACCGAGCGTGTTGACGGCAAGCACGTCCCATTCGCCAGCGGCCTTGACGACCGAAACAGTCCCGTCCTGGCTGATCAAATAGACCTTGCCGTCGGCGCCCACGGGCGAAGCGAAGTATTTATCAATCGCGCCTTTCAACCGCCCCTGCTTGATCACATTGCCCGTCGCCGGATCGAACGAGATCAGGATACCGCTGTCGTTGACCATAAACAGTGAGCCTTGGTAAAGCAACGTTGACGGCACCTGCGGCACTGGGCGTTGATATTTCCACCGGATCGCCTTCTCGGTCATATCACCCTCGCCGCCAAGCTTGATCGCGATCAAGCCGTTTTCCGAGGCCATCATCGCGCGGAAGATTTCCCAGTCCTTCGCATTGAGTTTCTGGTCGCGATCCAGATCGAAAGCGTCGAAGCCGTAGTTCGGGCCAAGCACGCGGTCTATCGGATCAGTACCGCTGATTTCGTCTCTGCCGACGAAGCCGTCTTTGTTCTTGTCGTAGCGTTTCAACCCCTCTTCAAACGATATGGTCGGAATCTGTTTGCCGGGTTGATTCAACGGAAAGCCCCAGCCGTTGATGTAGAGATATTCGTTGTCGTAGCTGATGACCGACTTCATCTCGCAAGCCAGCCCGCGCACCCACCAGACGCGCTTGCCGTCGGCGACCGAATAGGCCGAAAGCTGAAACGCTTCGGGAATGATCAACTGCTTCGCGCCCTGTTTGGGTTGATAGATCGTCGGCGTCGAATAACCCGAAATGACTTCGGGGCGATCAATCTTCCATTTCACTTTGCCGCTGTTTCTGTCCACGGCCAGCAGGTACGACCCGAGGTCTTGATCAACAGGCAGGATCACCTTGTCATCAACCAGGATTGGTGAAGCGCCGTAGCCGTAAAAAATGTTGAACGGCCCGAGCGGCGCCCGCCATCTCTCTTTACCATTCGCGTCGAATGCGATCAGCCCGAAATCCTGGAAGAAGGCGTAGACGTTTTCGCCGTCAGTGACGGGGCTGGCCGACGCCGGGCCGTTGACGTTCTCAAGGCGGCCTTTGTGAGCGCGCGGAATTTCACGCCGCCAAAGCTCCTTGCCCGTCTTGCGGTCGAGCGCGATGACGAAGAGCTGGTAATTGGTCTTGTTCTTTGCGTCAATCGGCGTATGCGCCGTGACGTAGACGCGCGTGCGAGCGAACACCGGCGATGAATGGCCGGGAGGCAACGCGGTTTTCCATACGACGCCCTTCTCAGGGCCGAACTCAACTGGCAGATTCGTCGCGTTGGAAACGCCCGTGCCGTTGGG
>Ga0187894_10003900_pt1 | contig 16378 bp, 14 predicted proteins | sample GBC1701081metaG_FD_136650 | JGI IMG/M metagenome (GOLD analysis project Ga0187894, IMG submission 136650) | White microbial mat communities from a lava cave in the Kipuka Kanohina Cave System on the Island of Hawaii, USA - GBC170108-1 metaG ... | reverse complement strand
TGTCTCCAAACTCTCCAAGGTTCAGTTCCATTGCTCCCTCCGCTGCGCGAATCACGGCTATAGTGAGTCAGCATCGGAACCTCCCTGCAAGCCTTCAGAAAATGTGTGAATGTCGTAGCCCGCAGGGGGAGAGGGGATTCCGCGAATCTCAGGACGCTTCAACATCCGACCAGATGCGTTCCCATTTCTCCGGCGAGGACGGCTGGTCGAACATGTGCAGCTGGCTTGCCTCGGCGCTGCGGTTCTGGAAATAAAGCGCGATCTCGTCTTCCGACATCAGCGAGCGCACATCGACCACACCGCCATAGCCGGTCGAGCGCACCACGCGGACATAGTTCTCCTTCTCGAGGAAGAGGTTGATCCAGGCATGGGCGAGCTCCGTCCGCTCGGAGTCGGCCTCAGCGCTCACCATCCAGGTGTCGACCCAGCCGAGCCCGCCTTCCTTGGGCTTCAGCACATGCTCGACATCGAAATCGACCTTGCCCTCGCGGCGCAGGACGGTCAGCTTGCGATAGCTTTCGGCAAATTCCGGAGCGGCCCAGACGGACTTGGCGCGCATGAGGCGCTCCAGCGCATCATAATCCTGATAGCGGGTCAAAAGCAGCTTCTTCTGCTCGATCAGCAGACGCTTGGTCTCGGCGAGCTCGTCGTCGGTGAGCTGATAAGGATTGAACGGCTTGCCGTCCGGACGCGGACCGTCCTTGGTGCCGAGCTTCGTCGCCGCCAATATGCCCATGAGCGCGATATTCTCCTCGAAACGCGAATTGGTGGAGAAGTGCCCGGCATATTTGCTGTTGAGGAGCAGCTCGATCGAGCCCACGTCTTCCTTCGCGATCTGCGAGCTGTTGACGGTGATGCCATAGCCGCCCCAGCAATTGGGCGCCGCCACCTTGTTCTTGCCCGTTTCATCCGCCAGGAGGACGAACTTGTCGGGAAGAAAATCCGGGAAGACCCCGCTCATATTGACGATCTTGCCATAGTCGAGCGCCTTGGTCAGACCTTGGCGGAAATAGAGGCGCGGCCAGAAACCGTCGGCCATCACCATGTCGAAATCCCTGGTGCCGCCGACTTTCAGCTTATTGAAGGCTTCCGAATTGCCGTCGAAGAAGGTCGGCGCGAATTTCGCTTTAAACTTATCCTCGAAGGCGGCGATCGTTTCCTTGATCGCGTAAGGCTGCCACATCAGCAGCCTGAGCGTCGGCGTCGCCGCCGCGGCATTGCCAATGAACGGGCCAGGACGGCCCAGGATCAAGGCACCCAAGGCGGTCGTGACACCGGCTTTCAGCGCGCCGCGCCGCGATAACTTTCGGCGGGACATCTCCTTCACTATCGACATTTCCGTTCCCTCCTGATGCTTGTGCTTATTTCTGTCTGCACAAATTACAACATTATTGCTAGATAATACAAGAAAATGCTATAAATACCACATCTTTGCACATACAGAAAATTCTTCAAACTTTTCAATGTAATGGGAGACCAGTGTGCTTGCGGAGGAGCGTCAGAACCACATTCTATCGCTGGTGAAGACCCACCGGTCGATCTCGATCACCGAAATCCAGCGCCGGCTCAATGTCTCGCGCGAGACCATCAGACGCGACCTTCTCACCCTCGCCGAGCAGCGCAAGCTGCGCAAGACGCATGGCAGCGCCATCTCGCTTGAATCGCAGGAACCCGACATCGCGGTGCGCCAGACCACCAATGTCGACGGCAAGCAGGCCATCGGGCACCTCGCGGCGAGCATGATCCCGGACGGCGCCTCGATCCTGCTCGCCGGCGGAACCACGGTGCAGAGCGTTTCCGACCATCTCATGCAGCGCCAGCGGCTCACCGTCTTCACCAATTGCGTCGCCACCGCCCTCAAGCTCAGCGGGCGCAACAACAACCGGGTGCATCTTATCGGCGGCGAGATCCAGGCGCAGAACCAGGTCTGTCTCGGCCGTGACTCGACGCAGATGCTGGCGAATTATTTCGCCGATTTCGCCGTCATCGGCGCCGGCGCCATATCGCCGCGCGGCACGCTCATGGATTTCAGCCGTGAAGAGGCCGAGCTGCACAATCTCATGCTGCAATCGGCGCAGACCGTCATCGTCGTCGCCGACCATCAGAAATTCGGCCGTTATGCGCCGGTCCAGGTGCAGAGCCTGGAGCGGGCACATTACCTGGTGACCGATCGCGAGCCCGATGCGGAGATGGCGGAAGCGCTCTCGCCGCTGGCGGTCGAAGTGCTGATCGCCGCCAATCAATAACCGGGAGATCACGATGCAAGACGAAGCGCTGCGCCGCGAGATGATCGCGACCTGCATTTACATGAATGACAAGGGCATCAATCAGGGGACATCGGGAAATATCAGCGCGCGCGTCGATGGCGGCTTCCTGATCACGCCGTCGGGGGTCCCCTATCACGAGATGAAGCCCAAAGACATCGTCCTCATGAAGGTCGATGCTTCGCATCAGGGCCCGCGCAAGCCCTCGACCGAATGGCGCTTCCATCGCGACATCATGGCGAAGAAGCCGGAGGTGGGCGCCGTCATCCACCTTCACTCCATGTTCTGCACGTCGCTGTCGATGCTGCGCCGCGAGATCCCCGCCGTCCATTACATGATCGCCGCCGCCGGCGGACCCAGCGTGCCTTGCGTCCCCTATGTCACCTGGGGCACGCAGGAGCTCGCCGACTATATCGTCGGCGCCCTGGAGAACCGGCATGCCTGCCTCCTCGCCAATCACGGCATGGTCTGCGTCGGGCCCACTCTCAAGAAGGCGGCATGGCTCGCGGTCGAGATCGAAACGCTCGCCGCGCAATATTGGCGCGCCTTGCAAGTGGGCGTTCCGCATATCCTTCCCGATGACGAGATCGAACGCGTCATGCAGAAGTTCAAGAGCTACGGCCAGGTGAGCGAGAAGCGCGCGCCGAGCTGCTGTTAGGCCCAAAGCGGCATGCTGGTCGGAGTCGATATCGGGACGCAGAGCCTCAAGGTCGCGGCGACCGATTTCGGACTCACCGTGCAAGGTGCCGCGAGCCGCTGCTATCGCCCGCATTTCCCCGGACCGGACCGGGCCGAGCAGGATCCGCTTCTGTGGGAAAGAGCCTTGCGCCCCGCCATCACCGATGCGCTGGCCGCGGCCGGAGCGACGGCACGGCAGGTCACCGGCCTTGCCATCTGCGGCCAGCTCGACGGCTGCATCCCGGTCGACCGGCAAGGCGAACCCCGCGGCCCCTGCCTCACCTGGATGGACCGCCGCGCCCAGGCGGAGCTTGCCGATATCGACAAGGATCGCCTTCACGCCGTCACCGGCATCATCGCCGATGCGAGCCATCTCGCCGCCAAGATCCGCTGGCTGAAACGGCATGGCGATTCGAACGCGACGGCCCGCTATCATCAGCCCGTCTCCTATATCGTCGAGCGCCTGACCGGTATTGCGGTCATCGATCATGCCCTCGCCTCGACCAGCATGCTCTATGATCTCCGCGCGCGTGACTATGATGCCGAACTGCTTTCGGCCTTCGATGCGACGCGCGCCGAGCTGCCGTCTCTCGCCCAGTCCGGCGACTGCGCCGGCAAGCTTAACGCCCAGGGTGCCGCTCTCACCGGTCTGCCTTCCGGCATCCCGGTCGCGGTCGGGACCGGCGATGATTTCTCGACGCCGCTTGGCGCGGGCCTCATCGAACCCGGAGAAGTTTCGGTCGCCTTCGGCACCGGCGAAGTGGTGGGGGCACTCTTCGCCGAGCCGGTCATCGACGCCCAATGCCTGGTCGAAACCCATGCCTATCCGGCCGGCGGCTATTTCGTGGAGAATCCCGGCTGGCTCGCCGGCGGCGCCGTCACCTGGCTCAAGGACCTGCTCGGCATAGAGAGCTACGAAGCGTTCGACGCGATCGCCGCGACGGCGCCGCCAGGCTCGGACGGTGTAGTTTTCCTTCCCGCCTTCACCGGCGCCATGGCACCCGAATGGATCGCTCGCGCGCGCGGCTGCTTCTACGGCCTGACGCCTGCCCATGGCTCCGCTCATCTCGCCAGAGCGCTTCTCGAAGGCTGCGGTTTCGCCATGCGCGATGTTCTCGCGCGTCTCAAAGCGCTGGGCGCCCGGCCTTCCTCGCTCAAGTTGCTGGCCGGCGGCTCGCGCAGCCTTTTGTCGGCGCAACTGCGCGCCGATATCGCGGCGCTGCCCGTCCTTCTGCCGCAGCATCCCGACAGCTCGGTCATCGGTGCCGCGATGCTCGCCGGCGTCGCTGCGGGAGTCTTCGCCGATATCCGGGAAGCGGCTCGCCCGCTTGCGGCGCCAGCCCGATGCATCGCGCCGGACCCCGGCGCGGCTGCAATGCTCGATCAGTCCTACCAGCGCTACAGGCGGCTTTTCTCAGCCGTCAAATCCATCGCCCAGCAGGCTGCCCACGACAATGTCGACCCCAGATAAGATCACCCAGCTCCTCGAGGGCACCTATGAGGACCCGGACGGCTTCGGCCAGCAACGCGTCGCCACGCGCGCGCTCGTCATCGCGCCGACGCTCGACGGGATGGAGCGCGATCTCGTCACGACTCTCGGCTTCGACCCGCCTGTCGCCATCGTCAGCGACGGGACAACGCATGCCGTGCTGGGCCGGCGGATCGAGCGGGCGCTTACCGGCGCCTATCGCGTGCAGTCCGTCGTCCTTTCCGAGCCGCATCCGGACGCAACAACCGTGAGCACGCTGCGCCAGGCCACACAAAAGGCGGGAGCCCTCATCGCCGTCGGTTCCGGGACCATCAATGATCTGTGCAAGTTCGTGAGCGCCCTTGACGGCAAACCCTATGCCGTCTTCGCCACCGCGCCCTCGATGAACGGCTATACGTCGGTCAATGCCGCCATTACCGAACATGGGCACAAGAAATCCCTTCCCGCCCAGGCGCCCTGCGGCGCCTTCTTCGACCTGTCGGTTCTGGCTTCGGCGCCGGCCCGCCTGATCCGCTCCGGTCTCGGCGACAGCCTGTGCCGGGCGACGTCGCAAGCCGACTGGCTCCTGGCGCATCTCCTCCTCGATCAGCCTTACCGGCGGCTTCCCTATGCGCTCCTCGCCGATGACGAGAAGCCGCTCTTCGATCAATCGGCGGCACTCATGGCGGGCGATCTTCCGGCAATGGAACGGCTCGTCCGCACCCTCGTGCTGTCGGGCTTCGGCACGGCGATCCATGGAACGAGCGCGCCTGCAAGCCAGGGCGAGCATCTGATCAGCCATTATATCGACATGCTCGGTCCCGAAGAGCGGCCGCTCGTCTATCACGGCGAGCAGGTCGGCGTGACGACCCTGTCCATGGCCCGCCTGCAGGAGAAGATGCTCGACACGCGTCCGGTGCTCAAAGCGGATACGGATACCGAAGCGGATTTCATCGCGCGCTATGGCGACATTCTCGGCCGATCCTGCTGGCAGGACTTTGCGCGCAAGCGCCTCGACCGCGACAGGACCGAGAGGCTGAACGACCGTCTCGCCGGCTGCTGGCCCAGAATCGCCGAGCGCATCGCGGCCATTTCTCTCTCACCCGATTATCTGAGCCGCGTGCTCGAGGCAGCGGGCGCGCCGGTCACGCCGCAAGAGGTGCACCTGCCCCGCCCCTTCTATGAAGAAGCCCTCCTGCGCTGCCGGGAAATCCGCGACCGCTTCACCTTCCTCGATCTCGCAGCGAGTTGCGGGAGGCTTCAGCCGTCGCTCGCGGTACTCTGAACCGAGATGAAACTCTTTCAGCATCGCGAACCACACTTGCCGACCTCAGAGCCGCATCACTCTCCGTCACCGGCGTCTTTCCAGGCCAAGTGAAAAGCGCCTTCGCGCGCGCTCTGGCTGAACTGACACAGCTGAAAAAGACGGGCACGATCAGCAGGCTCAAGGCCGTCGATGTCGTCAGGCCGCCGATGACCGCCAGCGCCATGGGCTGCCGGAACGATGCGTCGGCTCCCAGGCCTGCCGCGACGGGAGCCATCCCGGCGACCATCGCGACCGTCGTCATGATGATGGGCCGGGCTCGCTTGTGGCAAGCGTCAACAAGGGCGTCGCGGACAGTCAGGTTGCCGTCTCGGATCCCAATAATCGCATATTCCACCAACAGGATGGAGTTCTTGGTCACGACACCGATCAGCATGACCATTCCGATCAGGGACGGCACGTCCAGCTGGCTGCCGGAAACGAGCAGAAAGACGAGCGCGCCACCCAGGGACAAAGGAATTGGCGAAAGGATCGTGACCGGCTGGAAGAAATCCTTGAACAGGACGACCAGCAGTCCGTAGACGCAGAAGATGCCGGCCGCTATTGCTGCGATAAACCCAGTCTGAAGATCGCTGGCCATCTCTGCATCGCCCGCCTCGATGACGGAGACGCTCGCAGGCAACGACTTGACTGTGGGCAGCGACATGATTTGCGTCATCGTCGTGCCAAACGAAGAACTGCCGAGATCGGCGCTGATCGAAATGTACCTTGCCCGGTCGAATCGATTGATCTGGGTCGGGGCGCTTTCGACGGAGATTTCAGCGATGCTGGACAGCGGCACCAATCCCTGGCGCCCGGGGATGGCCATGTTGCCGAAGGCCTGCTGGTCAGCCCGGGCAGGTTCAGCGAGGCGCACTCGCAGGAAGACCTGCCGGTTTTCGAAGTTCAGTCTGCCGACCACGCTGTCGAAGTCGCCGACGGTGGCCACACGAACGGAATCGCCGATCTCCTCGGTTGCAATCCCGCGCTCGGCAGCCTTGACGGTATCGGCCCGAATGACGATCTCGTCGCGTTCGAGACTGGCGCTGGACCTGATATTCGACAGGCCGGCGAGGCCCCGCATGTCGCGCTGGATGGCCCGCGCCGACTTACGCAGCGCCTCCGCATCCTCGCTTGCCAGCAGCAATTCGATGCCTTGTCCCAGGCCGCCGGACCCGACCGAAAACCTCGCACCAGGCACGTCAGTCAATGCGGCGCGTATTAGGCCTTCGACGACCGCCTGTCGCGGGCGCGCGTCTTCAGCGCCGAGGGTTACCAGAAGCTCTGCCTTATTGCCCTCATTGATCTGCCCGCCGCCGCTGCCGACGACAGCAAAAACATGCTCGATGCCGCTGACTGAGGCCAGAACATTGCGGATCTCTTCCACCTTTGCCTCGGTGTCGCCCATTGCGGTGCCTGGCGCCATCTCGACATTGATCGTCGTGGAGCCGAGATCATCCGCCGGCACCAGCCCGGTCGGGATCAAGGGCACGAGGAAAATGGAACCGACAAAAAACAGTCCGGCCGCAGCGATGGAAGAAATGCGATGCGCCAGGCACCAGTCGACCGAAGCCAAGTACATTCGCATCAGCCGGCCATCGCCTCGCCCGGACTCCGAACCCGGCCTCAGAAACCACCCTGCCATCATCGGCGTGAGGGTTCTCGCCACGAGCAGTGAGGAAAGGACCGCGATGATCGCGGTCCATCCGAATTGCTTGAACAGCAGCCCGGGCACGCCGGGCATGATGGTGGTCGGAAGGAAGGCGCAAACGAGGCATAAGGTGGTCGCCACCACGACCAGGGCGATCTCGGTGACCGCATCTGCCGTGGCTTGCTTCATCGGCTTGCCGGAAGTCGCGTGCCTTTTGATGTTCTCGGTCTCGACGATCACGTCGTCGACGAGGACTCCGATTGTGACCGCAAGGGCGAGAAGGGTCAGTATGTTGAGCGAAAAGCCCAACATATCCATTCCTATGAAGACCGGAAGAATCGAAAGCGGCAGGGAGACCGCTGCGATGACAGTCGCCCGCAAGTCCCTCAGGAACAGCCAGACGACGACCATCGCCAGTATGCCCCCTTCATACAGCATTTGCATGGAGCCGTCGTACTGCTTTCGCGTTTGATTGACCGAGCTGGAAACGAGCTTGATCTGAAGGCCGCGGCTTGCAGCAATCAGAGTATCAAGTTCGGCCTCGACACCGCGCGCCACATTCGTGACATCCGCGCCTTTGGCGGCAAAAACCTTGAAGCCTATCGCCGTCTGTCCGTCCAAAACGGCGATTTCGGCGCGCTCCCGGATGCCGTCTCGCACCGTCCCGATTTCGCCAAGCTTTGCATAGCTGCCGTTGGGCAGCGGGATGGCCACCCGCGCCAGCGATCGGGCGTCCGGCGCCAGTGCCGTAACCCTGACCGATTGGGTTCTTTCGCCGAACCTCCCGTGCCCGCCCGAAAGCTGCTTCTGCATCGCCCCCAAGGCTCGGGAAACCGTCCTGGGCGTGAGCCCGAGCGCCATCGCGGCTTCGGAATTGATCTCGACGGTGATCTCTCTTTCGACTCCCCCGACCCGCAGAAAGCGGCCGACACCCGATACTTTCGAGATCCTTCTCGATACGACGTCGTCGAGGAACCAGGACAAGGCCTCTTCGTCCATTTCCTGTGATTTGACTGCATAAACCAGGATCGGATCACCGCCGATCTTGACCGCACTGATGGCAGGTTCCTCGAGGTCTTTCGGCAGCGTCGATCGGATGCTGTCCACCGCTTCCTTGACCTCGGACAAAGCCTCGGAGAGCGGCTTGCCTAGATCGAAGGTGACTGCGACGGTGACACGGCCTTCGGTAATTTTCGTCGTTATATGAGCCAAACGATCAAGGGGAGCGATCGCATTCTCCACCGGACGAGCCACTTCCGTTTCGAGCTGAGTGGCGCTGACGGCGGGTTGGGACAGCTCGACATTTACGCTCGGGTATTCGATGTCCGGCAGATCCTGAATTGGCAGCCGGCTGAAGCTCCACAACCCGGACATCGTCAGGAGGGCAAACAGAACGATGACTGGAATCGGGTTCCGAATAGACCAGGTCGCGAAACTCACCGAACGATCTCACTCGGGCAAGACGGCCCGCCGCATACGCACGCGATCGCCATCGTCCAGCAGTCCAGCGCCTTGACCAACGATCGTGTCGTTTGGCGACAGGCCATCCGTTATCTCGGCCCGGTCGCCCGAATGACGCCCGATGCCCACCCGAACCAGGGAAACACTCGAGCTATCCTCAGGCCCCGATACCTTGGCTACGTAGTGTCTTCCGTCCCTGACCAGCAGGCTTGCGGCCGGCACAACGAGCGCCTGACGCGTGCCAAGGAAAATCCGCCCGCCGCCATACATTCCGGCTCGGGCCACGCTGCTCGTCGCAAGATCGGCATAGACAACGCCGCGGCGTGTCGCTTCGTCCAAATTCGGCGATACCATCCGAACGACACCGGCGGCGACGCCACCATCCGGCAAGTCAACTTCCACCTTTTGACCCGCCGACACTTTCGTCAGGTCCGACGCCGCGACCTCGGCTCGCCACTCGAGCCGGCTTTGCCGGATGATGCGGAACAGCTCGGTGCCGAGTTGGCCGACCTGACCCAGCATCGCCGAGCGCGAAACGATCACACCCGCATCGGGCGCCACCACGGTCGCGTATTTGATTTCAAGCAGCTTCTGCTCAAGCAAAGCTTTTGCAATCTTTTCCTCGGTCTGCGCTTGCAAAAGGTCCTTCTCGCTGATGCTCCCCTTGATGCTCAAGGCCGTTGCACGCTTCAGGTCGGCGACGGCCCGGTCCAACTTCGCCTTGAGCTCGGCGCTCTGGGCCTGCAGGAACTCCTGATTGAGGACGGCCAGCACTTGCCCCTTCTGGACCAGGTCACCAACATCGGCGCGTATCTCGATGACCTGATAGCCATCTATCCGAGCATTGACCACGGCCTCCTGCCAAGGCGCGATGCCCCCCCAGGTTTCAATGGTATCCTGCCATTGCGCGAAGGCGGGGCGTTCGGTGACGACCGCCATCGTGTTGTGCTCCGGCGTACTTCTTTCGCCCGCCGCTTCCATGCCGTTCGCTGTCATCCTCTGCAACGCATAGACCGTGATACCGCCGAAAAGGGCGAGCGAGAGGAAGCTCAGAATGGACGGGGCAGGTCGCAAGCGGGTCATTGGCCGGCCTCGCCGGTCCGGCCCGGGGCACGCGAATGTCCAATTGCCTTTTTGAGTGCCGAGCTCAAAACTTGTACCCCAGAATGAACATCGTATAAGGCTGAAGGTTCTCTTGTGAGACCGGACTGTCGGCCGCGTCGCCGACGAGATAGCCGACACCGACTTCGCCACGAACCGCCCAATGGTCATCGATGAAGTAGAGGCCCGACACTTCAAGGTCGACCCGCTTGAACCCGGCTTTCGCATCGAATTCGGGCAAGCCCGATTTGATCGACTGCTTTTCCGTCACCCCGAAATAGGACTCCATATAGTTGTCGTCCGACCAGGTGACCGATGGTCCAATCGAGAACATGAAAGGCTCGAGCGGCACCATCAAGGCGGTCCCGAACTTGGCAGAGAAGCCGTCACTGCCGCCAATGTTCTTGTCCAAGGAGAGTTTGAATTCCAGCGGCATCAGCTCATAGGTCAGATCGACACCCAAGACCGCGCTGGCGCCGATGTCGCCCAAGCCCTCAAGGTGCTTGGCGTCATCGGAATCCCGTCCAAAGTCGTAGCCGAGGCGGCCTTTCACGCTGAAGCCTTCGTACTGCCATGCGTTGACGGTCAACCCCATTGGATCGACGCTGACATACTGTCCAAATTCGGCTGAAATCATCGGAATAGGTATGATCGTGAAATCCTTGGCGCCCTCGAATTTGGGCTCGACTCGAAATCCGGCACCAAGCATGACGTTCCACTCAGCAGCCTGATGGCCGGCAATTTCCAACCAAGAACCGCCCTCCGGCATATCCTGGATCGGGTCACCTGCCCGTGCGGCGCCCAGGGGCGCAATCGTGGCGAGAAGGCTGAAGGTGAGCGTCAAGCAATGCTTTAAACGGTATGGATAGGGCATTCTTCAAGTCCGTTTGAGTTCATTTCGAAGCGATTCATCGCCGTCTCGGCATCGGTTTTCGCTTCACCACGTTGCCCCAACATTGCCGGCCGTCGCGAAGCCAGGAAAAATTTGCGCAATGTTGCGGCAATGTTGGATGCGGATGGTTTGGTGCGAACAACTGATGCGGAGCATCCAACCAACGGAGCTGCTATGATTGCAGCAGGAGGCGCCTGGCGAGAAGAGGAGTGAAACGGCTTCCTCTCAATGAAATTGATCGCATCTCGTGAAAATTTGGCGTAACGCTGATTGAGACTAGATGATTCCAAAGCGATAGAGTCTCACGGGCAGGCGTGACGCTTGCGCGTATCGTCCGCCATCCTACTTGTTACCTTACGATGGCCGCCACTAGGAGGACTACGACGAGCACCACGAGTCCGGCGATGATCAGGAGCCGGCCGACGCCTTCGATCAAGGCCTCGCCCATCCTGACGTCCGCGGGAGCGCTGGGTGTGTTGGGCTCGACCACGATATAGGCACCGAGGGCGATGGTGGCGATGCAGATCGCGATGGTCACTGTCATGCAATTTTCCTATGTGGCGGCCGAGCTTGCAGCCCGCGCTCGCGTCGCAGGCGCTCCCGGACGCGCAGGATCCGATCCAATAGATATGCCGAACGGGTTCGCCAGATAGGCATTTTCATCATGAACTAAGGCGCCGGGTGGCAAGGCCGTCCAGAGCGGCCCCAAGGCACGCCGCATGCGCTCCGTGTAAAAATCGGGAAGTTCTCGGCTCTCGCCCGCGAAGAACCGGCGGACGCCGGCATCTGTGTTCAGAAGGTGACGAACTCGGTCCTGGAATTTCACGCGCTTGGACGAGGTGGCGCGCACCAGATTGAACAGTTTCGTCACGATGCCGCGGTTGGCAGCGAACCGACGACGCATGCGTGCGCCGGTCATCGCATAACGAGTCGTGTCGGCAACCAGATCGTAAAACTGGGTCCAGTCGTAGTTGAGCGGGCGCACATTCATCGCGTGGTTCCCATCCAGGAAGAAAAACGGGAACGGCAGCACACGTCCGGCTCTCTGAAATTCGAGATTGAGCGGCGCCGCCCGGCCATAGGCTGTGAGCAGCGAAAAGGCCGGATACGCACCGGGCGTCATCTCGAAAAAGCGCTTTGTCAGCTCGAAGGGCTCGCGTCCCGCGTCGCTGTCGAGACCGAGCACAAAGTTCGTTTGCACGAAGGGAATGTAGCGCAGGATCGTGTTGACGTGATCGGAGACCTGACGGACCTTCTCCATTCCGACATGTCGGCCGGTCTTGGACTTGTTGCCGAGTTCGAACCAGGACTCGATGCCCGGCAAGATCCCGATGAAATTGTTGGCCTTCAGCCGCCTGAGATGCGGCTCCGACAGAAGCGACAGACTACTTTCAGCGACGAAGCGAATGTGGCCCGGTGGCACTACATCTTCGATGGCCGACATATAGTCGTCGAAACGCACGCCGAAATTCGGATCATGCCAGGCAACGACAGGACGCTTCAGCTTGCCGAGAAGGAAGCGCAGATCTTCGCGGATCTGCTCGAAGGCAAGGGGTTGGTAGTCGACCACGGAATCGATGCAGAAGCTGCAGGTATAAGGACATCCCATGCTGCCGATCATGGGAACGAACTTGAATATGGGCGCTTTGGCAATCGTCTGCTCGATGAATCTCCAGCGCAACGCGATTCCGGGGAGTGCCGTCGGCTGCCGCGGCGCGCTGAGCCAGCGCCCCAGCGGCCGTTGCGGCGCCCGCTCGCGCAGCACGTCGTCAATGATCGTCTTGTCGGCAAAGCCGAGAACATAATCGAAATAGAGTGCTGCATCTTCGGGATAGCAGCGGGCGTGCGGCCCTCCTATCACAGTAACCACACCTATTCGCCGATAGATATTGCTGATGGCATAGGCGGTCTGCGCCGAGCGGCTGAACGCGCCGACAAACACCACATCGGTTTCTCCCGAAAGCTCCCGGCTCAAATCCTCGAAACCGGTGTAGCAAATATAGCGAACGTCGTGGCCGAGTTCCTGGCACCAGACAGCGACGACCTGGGGCATGATGCTTGCGAGGTTGGCATTCATAAGCCGCGCGAACAGGCCCTTCGCCGGACCTTTGGTGACGAGATCGAGGACTGTAACTCGCAACCGTTTTGTAGAGAGTCCGATGCCGTGAGACGGAGGTCGTGGATCGATTGCCGGAGTCAAGTGCTTCCATGGCATGGCGTAGCGGCGAGAATCGCTTCCATTACTCATCTCCGCCTGCCACTCTCTGCGGGCGATGCGCAGGGACTATGATAACCGAGGTGAACATCGTATTGAGGTCCGCTACCAAATGCCGGGAAGCAACCGATTTCGCTTCGCTAGACAACTTTCCAGGCGGACATTGCGCCAACATGGCGCCAAGGCCGGACATCGCCAATTTTCTCCGCAATGTTCCCGCAATGTTTGAGCCAAATAGATCGGTTTTGGATTCGGACAGGTGATTTGATGCGGATACTTTTGGTCGAGGACGAACTGGATATGGCGAGCGCGCTCAGCGACGCATTGTCCAAGCACAGTATCGTCATCGATCACGTGACATCGATGGTGGACGCGCGGGAGGCCGCCCACATGCGTTCATACGACGCCATCCTCCTGGACAGGCAACTGACGGATGGAGAAGGCCTCCGTCTCATTCCCGAGCTCAGAGCCGGCAATATCGACTCTCCAATTATCGTGCTCACGGCCCATAATGACCATGAGGGCCGCATTCGGGGTCTCGATCTCGGCGCCGACGACTATATGGGAAAGCCGTTCGTGGTCGAGGAACTGATAGCGCGGCTTCGGGCGGTGCTTCGTCGGCCAACTCTGTTGTCTTCGGACATCATCTCCGTCGGCCGCCTCGCCTTTGACGTGTCGCACATGGAGCCGTCGCTCGACGGCAAGCCTTTGATTTTACCTCGTCGCGAACTCCTGGTGCTTGCTGCTTTGATGAGGCGAAACGGCCGAACTGTGACCCGCGAAGCGCTCGCCAACGCCGTTTACAGTTTCGACGTGGAAATCCAATCCAATTCATTGGATGCGCATGTCTCGCGCCTCAGAAAAAAACTGACGGGCCTGAATGCCGGCATCGCGATTCACACGATCAGAGGCATTGGCTATCTTTTGAAGGCAGCCGAATGACAACCCACAGCCTGCGATGGAGGATCGTCTGGCCGCTGCTTGCCGTCCTTGCCTTGGTCATGATCGCGGTCACCGTAGGGTTGTGCTTCTATGTGATGACCGTGTTCACCAGCAGCCGTTCGGTAGACGAAACCATCCTGCCGCACATCGCGGATTCAATACAGCAAGACAGCGCCGGAAGGCTCGTCATCTCGCCTACCCCACAACTCATGAGGATCCAGAAGGAGAGTCCGAATCTTTGGTTCATCGCCCTCGCCCCAGGTGACCGCGAGGTTCAGTATGGTCAGGTCCCGAGCGATCTCGAGACGATCGCGGCACGGCTGGGCAGCATTCTTGATAGCGATATCCGCGCTGCGGAAGGTTCCGCACTGACGTCTCAAGTCGCCCGATGGCCTTCCCCGGTCGGCGAAGTACGGATCATGTTCGGCGGCCGCATGCAGACGGAATCATTCGTGGCCGAAATCGTGAGCAGGATGCAGATCATCTATCTGCCCTTTCTCGCCTTCACGCTGATCGCCGCATTCCTGTCCGTGCCGATTCTGGTCAAGCGGGCGCTGGCAGGCTTGAGCCGCACAACGGATATCGCTGCGAGCATAGATATTGACCGCCGCGGCCAACGGCTTCCCCTCGAGGATGTGCCGGAGGAGATGCTTCCGCTCGTGACGGCCATCAACGCCGCCCTGGAACGGCTGGACCATGGCTATACACAGCAAAAACGTTTCCTGGCGGATGCGGCGCACGAATTGCGGACACCCATCGCCATTCTCCATACGAATCTTGAAGCCATGCCGGACAGTCGGTGGCAGCGGAAGCTCCTGAATGACGTCGGGCGTCTCGCCAACACCGCGGAGCAGCTCCTCGACCTGCATCGCATGGACAACAACCTGCAGAACTTCCAGGAAGTTGACTTGGTGCAGCTGTGCAAGTCCGTTGCCGCAGACCTCGCGCCCAACGCCATAGCCGCGGGATATGAGCTTTCTTTCGCGACCGACCGTGATCGAATACCCGTTTGGGGAGATGCGGGCGCAATCGAGCGGGCGATCTCCAATCTGGTGAGGAACGCGATCGAGCACGGTGGCGGACAAGGATTAATTAAGGTTGCCGCCGCCTACCCGAAGATCATCGAGGTCAGTGACGAGGGACCGGGAATACCGGGCGACCAAAGGGAGGATGTCTTCGAGCCATTCTACCGGGTCTCGCCAAAGCGCAGCGGCGCCGGTCTGGGACTGAACCTTGTGAAGCAAATCGTCGAGCGCCATGGCGGCCAAGTGAGCATTGTTCCGAGTGATTGCGGCGCACATTTTCGCATCAGTCTTTGACTGCCGGCTCGGGATACAACAATCATTTGTTCACGAACCGAGACACGATCTTCTCCTCGCCGAGGAGACCGCGCGGCCGCAGCACCAGCAGAGCCGCCAGCGCCACACCGATCAAGACGATCTGCAAGGCCGCGGCGCGCGCCTGGTACTCGGCCGGCACCGTGGCGGCGAGAGCTGCACCAGTGATGCTCCACAGAGCCCAAACCAGGACGGCGCCCAGGAGCGCTCCGCGATTATTGCCCGATCCGCCGATGATCAGCATGGCCCAGACCTGGAAGGTCATGGTGGAGACGTAGTTCTCCGGTGCGATGAAGCCGATGAAATGCGCCTGCACCGCGCCGGCGAGGCCCATGATGGCGCTGCCGAGAGCGAAGGCCTGGATGCGGAAGAGATTGGCGTTCTTGCCGAGCGACAGGGCTGCGGTCTCATCCTCGCGAATGGCGCGCAGCACGCGTCCCCAGGGGCTGCGCACCAGGCGCTCGAGCCCATAATAAAGAAGCGCCGTGAGGAAACCGACAAGCAAGAGATTGGCGAGATTGAAGATGACGGGGCGATCCTCGAACCCGGCAAAGGCGCGCGGGATGAAGCCGATGCCGAAAGGTCCGCCAGTCAGCGTCTCGGCATTCAAGGCGACGAGCTGGATGGCAATGGCGATGCCGAAAGTGGTGATGGCGAGATAATCGGCCCTGAGCCGCAAAGTGATGGCGCCGATGAGCGCGGCCACAGCGCCGGAAAGCAAGGCAGCCGCGATCCAGCCGATGGGGACCGGCAGGCCGAAGCCGCCGAAGCGCCCTGCGGCATCGGGCGTGGTGAGGAGAGCGGAAGTATAGGCGCCGATCGCGACGAAGCCCGCGACGCCGACATTGAACAGGCCGGTCTGGCCCCATTGCACATTTAGGCCGAGGCAGATGATGCCGTAGGTGAGCGCCGTCACCAGGAAGAAGGCGGCATAGCCCAAGAGGTCGAGCATCAGTCGCGCATCCCGAAGAGTCCGGCGGGCCTCGCCAGCAGCACCGCGATGAGGATGAGGAAGGCGATCGCGGCGCGATAGTCGGCGCCGACCACTTGCACGGCGGCCGCCTCG
>Ga0187894_10003899_pt1 | contig 16379 bp, 13 predicted proteins | sample GBC1701081metaG_FD_136650 | JGI IMG/M metagenome (GOLD analysis project Ga0187894, IMG submission 136650) | White microbial mat communities from a lava cave in the Kipuka Kanohina Cave System on the Island of Hawaii, USA - GBC170108-1 metaG ... | reverse complement strand
TCGCCCTCGAGGATCACGCCGTCCACCATGCGCAGCTTGCGAGAGGAGCGGGCCGCCAGCTCGTCATTGTGGGTGACGAGCAGGATGGTCATGCCGAGCTCGCGGTTGAGCTCGGAGAGAAGCTCGTGCATCGCGCGGCCGGTCTTGGTGTCGAGGTTGCCCGTCGGCTCGTCCGCGAGAAGCAGCCGGGGGCCGAGGAGCAGCGCGCGCGCGAGCGCCACTCGTTGCTGCTCACCGCCCGACAGCTCGCCGGGTCGGTGTTGCAGGCGTTCGGCCAGGCCGACCCGCGTCAACATGGCGGAAGCGCGGGCGGCGCATTCGGCGCGCGGCCGTCGCAGGATCAGGCCGGGCATCATCGCGTTTTCGAGCGCCGTGAACTCAGGGAGCAGGTGATGGAACTGGAAGACGAACCCGATCTCCCGGTTCCTGAACTCGGCCAGCCGCGCCGCCGGGAGCCCGCTGACTTCGACGCCATCGATGGCGATGGAGCCCGACGACGGCGCGTCCAGGGTCCCCAGGACGTGAAGCAGCGTGGATTTGCCGGCGCCCGACGCGCCCACCACCGAAGCGACCTCGCCCGGCAACAGGTCGAAGTCGATCCCGCGCAGCACGGTCAACGTCCGACCACCGTGGCGAAACTCCTTGGTCAAGCCGCGGACACGAACCTCCGCTCCACCGCGAGCCACGGCCGTCGACGCGACCGCGGAGGCCGGGGCGGGAGTCATCGGGGCCGGGAACGTAACGGCCGCCCCAACGGGTGTCAACGAATCCCAGGCCAATCCATCCGATCAGACCGCCGCGCCCGGCCTCAGGTTGTACGGCGTGTGCCCTACCGCCGCGGCTGCAGGCGCGTTCGACTTCGCCTCGATTGGTCTTTGACAACCGCGGACGGGTCCAGTAAAAAGCCGCCTCCATGCCAGCGGTGCGCACCACGAACCGAACCACATTCATGGCCAAAGAGCCGCGCGACCGCGCCTGGTACATCGCCGACGTCGAGGGCAAGACCCTGGGTCGCGCGGCGACCAAGATCGCGGACGTGCTGCGCGGAAAGCACCGACCCACCTTCACCGCGCACATGGACGCGGGCGACTTCGTCGTGGTGGTGAACGCGGAGAAGATCCGCCTGACCGGGAAGAAGTGGTCCATCAAGCTCTACCGCGACCACTCCCTGTTTCCGGGAGGCTTGCGGACTCAGACCGCTGAGCAACTGATCAAGCGCCACCCCACCGACCTGGTCAAGCGTGCGGTGTGGGGGATGCTGCCGAAGGGCCCCCTCGGCCGCCGTATCTACAAGAAGCTGAAGGTCTACGCCGGGCCTCAACATCCCCATTCCGCTCAACAGCCCACTCCGCTGCCTCTCGCCTGACAACCTGGAGCCCGCCGCATGCCTGATCCCCAGAAGAGCACCTATGCTACCGGGCGACGCAAGCACGCGGTGGCCCGCGTATGGTTGCAGCCGGGGGCCGGGAAGATCGAGATCAACAACAGGACCTTGGAGAGCTACTTCGGACGCGAGACCTCGCGCATGGTGTTCCGGCAACCGCTGGAGCTGACGGAAACGTCAGGCCGCTTCGATATCTTCGTCAACGTGTCAGGCGGAGGGTTATCGGGTCAGGCCGACGCCATCCGCCACGGCATTTCGCGCGCGCTGTGCAAGATCGATCCCACGCACCGACCATCTCTTAAGAAGGCCGGCTACCTCACGCGCGACGCGCGCGCCAAGGAACGGAAGAAGTACGGTCAGCGCGGCGCCCGCGCCCGCTTCCAGTTCTCGAAGCGCTAATTCAGCGGCAGTCTTTCGATTCACCGACGGCCGAGATCCGGCAGGTGAGACGTGCTCGCAGGGGTAGAACGCCTTACGCTCCCCGACCCGGCCGCTACCCTACGGGCTTTGTCCGGCCGCGAGGTGCTCTAGACTGGGGGGATGCGAGGGCGCCCGCGGGGAAAGCTGCTTCGCAAGCTGCTTGTCGCGACGCTGTTGCCCACGGTGGCGGCGCTGGCGGTGTTCGGTGTCCTGGCGCACGAGGTAGCACGGCGCAGTCTCGAGGACGAGCTCGGACGACGGCTGGCGACGGCGGCGGCGGGCGCCGCCTTGACCATCCTGCCGGAGCAGGTGCGCGCGCTGGGCGAGGAGGCCGGCAGCCGGGACGGGCGAGGCGACGGGTCGCTCACCCATGCGAACGTTGGCCGCAAGCTGCAGGCTGTGCGGCAGCAACTCGGGGTCCGGCGCGTGGCGTTGGTCACCCAGGATCTGGTCGGCCGCATGGACACCGAGGGTGCCATCCCTCATGGCGCCCTGGCCCACGAGATCCGCGGCGATGCAGCAGAGCTCGCGCGCGCCGTCTCCGGAATTCCGTCCGCGTCGCCGCTCTTCAAGGGCCACGACGGGCGGCTCTACAAGCGAGGGTACGCGGCCATCGGTGCCGGACCGAACGTGGCTGGCTTCGTCGTGGTCGAGGGCAGCGCCGATTCGTTCGCAGCCCTCGCGGCATTCCGCCGCTGGTTGATGGCGGGCGGCCTGGCGGCGCTGGCCGCCGTCGTGGCCGTCACGATTATGGTTGCGCGCCGCATGACGGGCCCGTTGGGACGGTTGGCTGGGGCGGCCGAGCGCATCGGACGAGGGGAGCTCGACTCCCCTGTCTCGATCGAAACCCACGACGAGCTGGGCCTGCTGGCGAGCACCATGGACGAGATGCGATCGGCCCTGCGGGCACGCGACGAACGCCTTCAGATGATGCTGGCCGGGATCGCGCACGAAGTACGAAATCCCCTCGGAGGGCTCGAGCTGTACGCGGGCCTGCTCCGCGAGGCGTTGGCCGGCCAACCGGAGCGTCTGGCGGAGGTCGCCAGCATCGAGCGGGAAGTTCGGTATCTGAGCGCGGCGGTGGCCGAGTTCCTGGCGTATGCGCGCCGCCCGCCGCCGGAGATCGGCTCGGTGCCTGTGCGCGCGCTGCTCGAGGAGGTGCGAGAGCTTTGTCTCTCCGCGCCCGTCGAGGAGGCCCGCGGGCCCATCGTTTCCGTCGAGGCGGACGCGGGCGCCGATGTGGCGGTCAGCGGAGACCGCGGTCAGCTTCGCCGCACGCTGCTCAACCTGGCGCGCAACGGCGTGGCAGCCGCCGCATCGCAGCCGGCGGCCGGGACCTCGGGCCGGGTGGTCATGGCGGCGACCCGGAGAGGAAACACCGTGGAGATCCAGGTGCGGGACAACGGTCCCGGCGTGCCAGTGGACCTCCGCCACAGGATCTTTGCGCCGTTCTTCACCACACGCGAGAAGGGGACGGGCTTGGGGCTTGCGTTCGTGCAGGAAATCGTGCGCGACCATGGCAGCGAGATCCATGTGGACGACGCGCCGGGCGGAGGAGCACGATTCAGCTTTTCCTTGGACGTCGTAGGGAACGAAGGCGCAAGAAATTGACGAGGCCCCCTCCAATGCGGCGCTGTCTGGCGCTGATCGCAGTCGTCCTGGGCGGCGCATCGGCGACGTGCAACCCCTTCTTCGTCGCGTTCCCGTGCAGCGCCGAGCGCGCTTGTGTAGACGGCGAGCGCACCGGTCGTTGCGAGCCGACCGGATATTGCAGCTTCGGCGATCCGAGCTGCCCTTCCGGCCGGCGCTACGGGCGCCTGGCTCCCGACCCCATGAGCGAACGCTGCGTCGCCGTGGTGTGCGGGGATCGCATGACCGAGTCGGGCGAGGAATGCGACGACGGCAACACCGACGACACGGACGCCTGCTTGTCGACGTGTCGGTGGGCGCGCTGCGGCGACGGTCACGTACGCGCGTCGGTCGAGGAGTGCGACGACGGCAACACCGACGACGCGGACGCCTGCCCGTCGACCTGCGTGCTGTGCAGCGGCGCGGAAGCCTTCATGCTTCCCGACAATCGCCATTGCTACACCCGTCACGCTGGCCCGGCGTCTTGGCAGGTTGCCCGGGAGGCCTGCGCGGACGCCGGCGGGCACCTGGCCACTTACACCACCGAGTTCGAAAGTACCCGCGTGGCGGCGACGCTCTTGCGGACCAATGACGCCTGGATCGGGCTGTTCTACAGGATCATGGTCCAGAACATCCAATGGGTGACGGAGGAGCCGCTGTTGGTCACCCAGTGGCGGAGGAATGAGGGGACGTTCGGTAATGGCATCTGCATTCAGCAGGGCAGCACGGTTCCCGGCGCGCCCGAGCCTGGTCTGTGGTTCGGCGCGCCCTGCACCCGCGAGGCGTCGTACGTGTGTGAACGCGCCGGATGGCTGCTTCGCAGCGACGACAACCATGCCTATCGCGCCTTCTACAAGTTGGTGACCTGGGACCAAGCGGCGGCCGCGTGCGCGGCGGTCGGGGGGCACCTGGCCACAATCACAAGCGACAAAGAGAAAGACTTCGTGGCCGCCTTCTCAGGATCCTTGTGGTTGGGCGCCCACGACAAGGACCAGGACGGAGTCTTCGCGTGGACCACCGGCGAGCCGTTTGCGTACCACAATTTCGCGCCGAACGAGCCCGACAACGCCATCAAGGGCGTCGATTGCATCGCCGTGACCAACGACCGGCTGTGGCGAGACCGGGGATGCAGCGACATCTACGGCTTTCTGTGCGAGATCGAGTAAGACGACCCGTGCCGCGCATTCTCATCATCGACGACAACGCAACGATGCGCGAAGGCATGGCCGCGAGCGTCCGCCGCATGGGCCACGAGGTCCTCTCCGCCGCGTCCGGCGCGGACGGGCTCGCCCTGTTCCGAAAGTCGGGGGCCGATTTCGTCATCACCGACCTCAAGATGCAAGGCGCGGGCGGCATCGACGTGTTGCGCGGCGTGCGCGAGATCGACCCCGAATGTCCCACGATGATCGTCACCGGCTTCGGAACGGTGGAGACAGCCGTCGAGGCGATGCGGCTGGGGGCCTTCGACTTTCTGCAAAAGCCGTTCGCGCCGGAGGTGGTGCGGCTGAAGGTCGAGCGCGCGCTGGAGCTGCGGCGCGAGCGGCGTGCGCGCGAGCGGGCGGAAGCCGCGTCGGACGCGCTGCGCGCGGACGCCGACGCGCCCTGGGGCGCGGCCGAGATCGTGGGGCAGGCCCCTGCGATGCAGGCGGTGTTCCAGATCGTCGAGAAGGTGGCTCCGACGGACGCGTCGGTCTACATCCACGGCGAGTCGGGGACCGGCAAGGAGCTGGTGGCGCGCGCGATCACGCGGCGATCGCGGCGTGCGGCCGGCCCCTTCGTCAAGGTGAGTTGCGGCGCGCTGACCGAGACGTTGCTGGAATCTGAGCTTTTCGGGCACGAAAAGGGCGCCTTCACGGGCGCGGTCAAGCGCAAGATCGGCCGCTTCGAGCTGGCCGACAAGGGCACGCTGTTCCTCGACGAGATTGGCGACGTCTCGCCGGCGTTGCAGATCAAGCTCTTGCGCGTGCTGCAAGAGCAGGAGCTGGAGCGCGTGGGCGGCGAGGAAACCGTCAAGATCGACGCGCGGGTGATCTCGGCCACGCACCGGGATCTCAAACAGGAGGTCGCCGCGGGCCGCTTCCGCGAGGACCTTTTCTATCGACTGCATGTCGTCCCGTGCCACGTGCCGCCGCTGCGCGAACGCAAGGAAGACATCCCGCGTCTGGTGGCACACTTCATCGCAAAGTTGGGCCGCCGCACCAACCCGCGCGTCACCGGCATCGACGGCCCCGCGCTGGAGTGTCTGTGCGCCCACCGGTGGCCGGGCAACGTGCGCGAGCTGGAAAACGCCGTGGAGCAGGCGCTGGTCTTCGCTGAAGGCGATCAGATCGACCTGCAAACCCTGCCCGAACCCCTGCGCCGCGGCCCGGGCGGCGGCGGCGGCGGCGGCGACGGGGACGGCACCAGGAACAGCGGCCTCGCCGTTCCTGGCGGGGACATGGCCTTGCCAGACATCCTCGACGACCTGGAACGCCAGCTCATCCAGCGCGCCTACGCCAAGTCCGGCGGCGTCAAGACCGAGACCGCCCGCATCTTGGGGATCAAGACCAGCGCGCTCTACTACAAGCTGGAAAAGTACGGCATCGGCGTGATCGCCGGTCGCGAGGCCGGCGGCAACGAAGACGAAGACGAAGACGGAGACTAAGGGCGTCTCTTCCCGTCCAACCGACGACGCAGGCGCGTGACATGACCACGGCGATCTACACGCACGACACGTTCTTGCTTCATCAGCCCGGTCTGGGCCATCCCGAGTCCGCCGCGCGCCTGCGGAGCATTCTCGACGAGCTGGCCGCGCGGCCTGTCCCGGGTACGGAGCGGCGCACGCCGCGGCAGGCCACCGACCCGGAGGTCGCGCTGGTGCACGCCGACGACTACCGCGCGTTTCTCGCATCCATCGCCGGCAAGTCAGGCCGGTTGGACGCGGACACCGCCGTATCGCCTCAGAGTTACGACGCCGCCCTGCTGGCCGCCGGGGCCGCGGTGGAGGCGGTGCAGGACGTATGGAGCGGCCGCGCCACCAACGCGTTCGCGCTGGTGCGCCCGCCCGGACACCACGCCGAGCGCACCCGGGCGATGGGATTCTGCCTGGTCAACAACGTGGCGGTCGCCGCGGAAGCCGCCCGACGCCTGGGTGCGGCGCGCGTCCTGGTGCTCGATTGGGACGTCCACCACGGCAACGGCACCCAGCACACCTTTGCCGCGCGGTCCGACGTGCTGTTCATGTCGGCCCACCAGTATCCGTTCTACCCGGGCTCGGGCGCGCCCACTGAAGTGGGATCGGGTGCTGGCGGCGGCTTCACCGTGAACTGCGCCCTGCCCGCCGGGCAGACCGACGCCGACTATGGCGTGGTGTTCCACGAGCTCTTCCTGCCCATCGGACAAGCGTTCCGGCCTGACATGATCGTGGTTTCGGCGGGCTTCGATCCCCACGAGCGCGATCCCATCGGGGACATGCGCGTGACCGAACGCGGCTTCGCGGGGATGTGCTCGGCGGTCAAGGATCTCGCCGACGAGACCTGCGGCGGCAAGCTGGTCCTGGTGCTCGAAGGCGGCTATCACCTCGAAGGGCTCGCGGCCTCGGTGCGCTCGTGCCTGGAAGTGATGACCGGCCGCCGCGAGAATCTGCCGGGCGGCTCGGCGTCTGCCGTCCTTGCCTCCCTGTCCGAAAGCAAGAGCGCCCTGCGCCGGTACTGGCCCACGCTCTGACATGTTCCTACGAATCCGCGCCCTACAGCTCGCCCGGGCGCTGGGCGCCGGAAGCGGGCAATACCACTTCACCACCCCCGCCGAACGTCGCGCGACAGGCGCCTGGTGGCGCCGCGCTCTGTTAACCTCCAGCCCCCCCGTGTATTGCGAGCATGTGTAAGCGATGAGAAAGGCTTCCCTCGGCACGCTCTTTCTGACCGTTTTCCTGGATCTGCTGGGATTCGGGCTGGTCATCCCGTTTCTTCCCGGCGTGGCCCGCGACATGGGGGCCAGCGATCTGGTGGCGACTTTGCTTGGCGCCTCTTACTCGCTGATGCAGTTCATCTTCATCCCGTTGTGGGGCCGCCTATCGGATCGCCATGGGCGTCGCCCGGTGCTGCTGGCGAGCATCGCCGCGTCCGCGCTGGGCATGGTCATGCTGGGTCTGGCGCCGTCGCTATTCGTCCTGTTCCTCGCCCGCATCTGGAGCGGCATCGCTACCGCCAACATTGCCGTCGCGCAGGCGTACATATCCGACGTCACGTCTCCGGAAACGCGAGCGCGCGGCATGGGAATGATCGGGATGGCGTTCGGGCTCGGCTTCATCCTGGGTCCGTTCGTGGGCGGCGAGCTGGGCCACGTCGTGATCTTCGGCCGTCCCGGTGCGCTCGCGGCTTTCGTCGCGGCTGGTTTGTCGGTGGTGAACCTGGTCCTTGCCGTGTTCAGCGTTCCCGAATCACTGCCTCCCGAGGCGCCCGGTAGCAAGGCGCGCGCCGGCGTCCGCCACGACGTGGCCAGCATGCGCGCCGCCTTCCAGATGAGCGGCGTTTCCATCGCGCTGGCCATCAACTTCCTGGTGGTCTTCTGGTTCGCCGGCATGGAACAAACCTTCCGCCTGTTCACGGACGACGCGTTCGGAATGACCATGGCGGGCACGGGGCGCGTGCTGGGCTTCGTAGGTGTGGTGGCGGTCGTCGTTCAGGGCGGGCTCATTCATCCGCTGACCCGGCTGCTCGGTGAGGCCCGCCTCATCCGTGCGGGTGCGTTTTGCCTGGCCGCCGCCTTTGCCCTGACCGGCGTGAGCCCCGATCTCGGCGGCTGGGCGCGCGTGGCGCTATTCGCCGGAGCGGGCCTCATCGCCGCGGGCAGCGGCCTGGTGACGCCGAGCGTGTCCAGCTATGTCTCGCGTCGCGCGGACGCCGGCTCGCAGGGCGCGACCTTGGGTGCGCTGCAATCCGTGGCAGCCCTCGCGCGAGTGTTCGGTCCCGCTGCCGGCGGTATCGCGTACCAGCTCGCGGGCCGGACCGCGCCTTACTACCTGGGTTCGGTGGGAATGTTGCTCGCCGCCCTGCTCGCGCTCGGCTTGCGGCCGATCCCGCGCCGCACGGGAACCGCGGCCGCGCCAGCTCCCTCCGCGCCCTCAGGGGGGGCCTGATCGGCGGGCCGCGGCGGGCACGATGAAGATGCGCGCGTACTCCACCATCTTGACCTGCACGTCGTCCGGCAGCAGCGCCAGGATCTCGGGGCGGCGGCAGCCGAGGACGTCGTAGATCACAGCCTCGCGCAGCAGCCCGGCGTCGAACGCCTTCGACCAGCGCTCGAGGTCGAGGTCCTCACCGGCGCCTCGCTCCCGCGCGTGAAGGTATGCCGCCGTGACCATGAAGCCGCACGTGGTCTCCTCTATCGGTGACAGCACCCCTTGCGGGATGACCTGCAGGAACTCGGCGCGTACCCGGGTATCGAAGGCGAGCAAAGCGCGGCACACCGCATATTCGCGCCATACCGGGTGCCCGGCCGCGCGCGCCACCAGCTCGGAGGGTCCGCTGCGCGCCACGAAAATGTGAGGCTGCACCCCGGGGCGTACGTCGCGCTGGCCAGCCAGCCGCGCCATCTTGGCCTTCACCCTCAGCGCGGGCGGTGAATAGGGATCGAGCGCGAACGCCCGCGCCAGCGTCTCGCGCGCGACTGTGTCCTTGCCCTGCTCCTCCAGCATCTCGGCGCGCAACGCGTAGCCGAAAGGATCGCGTTCGTGTAACCGGAGCCCGCGCTCGATCCAGGCGTCGGCGCCCTCGAAGTCGCGTCGATGCTTGAGCGCTGCCGCCACGTAAAAGTAGGGCTTGGGAAACAGCGGATCGTATTCGATCACCTTGCGGTAGCCGGCGAGCGCCTCGTCGACCTTTCCGGTGGAGAAAGCCTGATCCGCCTCGTCCATGATCTTGCGCAGCGCCGGGCTGGCGCGGCGCTCGGTCAGCCGCCGTCCCTGAGCGGTGTCCTGCACCACCAGGAAGGGGTTGCGCTTTACATCCAGCGCCAGCGGTCCCACCAGGCCGTCGAAGTTGCCGGCGCCCGCCGGTTCGCCGTCCACCACGACGGCGAACTTCGTCCGCCCCCGTTCCCGCTGCCACAGACCGGGCAGCGCCATCAACGCTTCGATCTCGGGTTGTCCTTCGGGCAAAAGCCGCAGGTCCAGCGGCTTGGGAGGCGGCGCCGCGGGGGCTTTGGGGGGCGGCTTCGGCGAGCAGGCCATCCAGCCCGGCGATGCCGTCGCCACGGTGGCCAAAGCGATCAATCCGCGAACGAACGGAGATCGTGGCGCCGTGGGGACCGGCCGCACGCGGCTATCCGCCACCTTTGCGGTGCATTCGCCCATCGGGATCGATGTGCCAGCGGATCGCCCCCGGCTTGCCTGGACCATCAGGAAGACGGACACGCAACGCCTCGCTCTTGGCAAGCGGCGGCAGCCGACCCTGGCCCACGAGAAGCCCGCCCAGCGAAGACAGGATCGGCTCATGCGCCACCAGCGCCACCCGGCGGGCGGGAGCGAGGTCGCGCAGCAAAGCGACCACGCCGGCCGGTGGAGCGTCGGGCGCGAGGGCGCGATGCACGAGGATGGCGCCGCGAAAGTGCGTCCCCGCGGCGATGATCTCGGCGGTCTGCACGGCCCTGACCAGCGGGCTCGACACGATGCAGTCGAATCGAATGTCGCGGCCGTCGAGAGCCCGCGCCACGCGGCGAGTGGCCTGCCTTCCCTTGGCGGTGAGCGCGCGCTCTTCGTCGGAAGGCGCACCGTCGCCGGCCAGGCCGTGACGAATCAGGGTGACGCGTATCGCAGTACGCGCGTCGGTGATCACGCGCCGCCTGGCTGGTGCCCGCCCGCGTCGCCCGGACCCGACGGCGCATTTTCGGACGGCGGCGACGGGACGGCGATGCCCTCCGGGCCCGGTGGAGCGTCCGCGGCGGCGAGGGCCGGCGCGCTGGCCTGGGTGAGCCGCGCGGTGGGTTCGGCTGGCGCAGGCGCCGCCGGCGTTGCCACCGGGGCAGGTGGCGGCCCGGGATCGATTCCGTGCCTCTTGAGGGCGGCCAAATAGTGATCGCGTTCGGCGATCGCGGCCAGCAGCCGCTGCCTCATGGTGTCGTTGTTCTGCTTGAGACGGAGGATCTCGGAAAGATCACGCTGGCGCGTCGAGTCCACTTTCGACGCTCGCCCGAACGCCTTGATGAACTCCGCCATCGTCATCTCGACCATCGGCGTCGAGCGGTAGCGGCCCACGTCCATCTTTTCCAGGAACCCATCGGCCGCAAGCCCGAGCAGCGCCTTCGACACCTGGGGCTCGCCGGCGCCGATCGCCAGGGCGACGTCAACCGGAGTAAATGATCCGCCCTCCGACGACCAACGCTTGAGCGAATCGAAGAGGCCCTGCCGGTCCACTTTCGCGCCCGTCTCCCCTCCCGCTCCAAACGTTGTACGACCGCCCGCTTGGCTTCGTTTCAGGCTCATAGGGGCCGCCTTATACCACAGGGCCGTTACGACCCCTTCCGGGGAACGAGCGGCGTCGCGAAGGTCCTGCACGTCGCGGCTGAGAGCAAGAAGACGGGGCCCCGCGCCGTGGCCAGCCGCGCCAGGCAGCCCTCCCCTCCATTCTTCGAGGGGTCGAAGATCTCCAGGCGATGGGTCACCACGCCCGACCGCGGCGACTGGACTTCTACGGTGATGGTTCGTCGGGCGACGCGTGCGGAAGGATCGTCGGGCAAGAAGCGCTCGGCCACGAGATCCGCGAACGCCGCGACGAGAGCGTCGATGATCTCCGCGTCGGCCTCCGGCGCGTCCGGACGCGCGATCCGCCACACCTCCCCGGCTCCCTTGCTCGCCACCTCGACGACGCCGGCCGACTCGACGGTCACGCGACGCGCGTCGTAGCGCGCAAACGAAAGCACGGATCGCGGGCGGAAACGAAGCGGATCCGGAGCCAACAAGGCGAGGACATCCGAGCTCGCGGCCGCGGGGGCGGACTCGCCTTGGCGATCCACCCGGACGGGCGCCTTTCCGCCGCCGGGACCGGGCCTGCTGAAACGGACTGTCTCCGCACGGCCAGCGGAGTCGACCAGGGCAAGCACGGCCTCCGGAACGGGCGTTTGAACGTCGCCGTGCCGCCGTCGCCAGTTCTGTTGATCCGCGAGGCGAAAGGTCGCCAGGTCCGCCAGCCACTCGCCGACCACGCGTGCGTCGGCGGGTTCGTCCGCTGCCGGAGGAACCTGGGTCCGCCATGTCCCGTCCTGATGGCGGCGCAGGATCAAGCGGCGGCTCCCGTCGGCGGTCAGCGAAACCTGGATGACGTCCTCGGGGCGGCCGGGCAACAGACGGAGATCGCGCGTGGTGGCGGCGCGGAAGGCCCGTTCGATGTTGGCCACATCGGCGGCGCGTAAGCACAGCCACGTCCCGTCAGAGTCGGCGCCGCTCCTATGGGCGACTCGTCCTTCCGACGAGCCGGCGGTGCAGGTGGCAGCTTCGGGCCAGATCTCGACGCGTGCAGACCCGGACCGGGATGGCCCCCTTGCGGGGGCAACGTCGAAGACGAGGTTCAGCGCGAGAGCCGCCGGCGTTTCGGGCGGCGCCGCCCCGCCTGCGGTGTGCGGCGAAAGGACGGCGTGTGCCCTCGAGGCCGCGAGGTCCGCCAGCGCCTGCTCAACCCGCTGGGTCTCCACGCGGATGGGGCCGGCCCACCACAGCTCGCCACGCCGCTCGAGCCCCGTCGAGACCGACGATCGCGCCCCCCCCTGGCGCACCATGATGTGGTGAACCTTGGCCGGATCCACGGCGGGCAGGACGCGTCGATCACGGAACCCCTCGGGCGGCCGATCGACGAGCTCCAGCAACCGCTTGCTGACGACCAGCGCCGGCTGCTGGTTCGTCCCGCTGCCGTCGCCATCGCGCTGGACGTACACGCCCTGTCCGGTCGCGTCCGGCGCCCCCATGCGCAGCCTGCGCCCGTCGATCTCCACCACCACCCGCGGCTCTTGCAGCCCGGTCACCGTCGACCGAGGCTGGACGACGCTCCGGTCAACCTCGATGCCTTCGACTAGCCCCAGCAGGCCATCCACCTCCGCGGTATCGGCGAGCTCCCCGCCCGGATCGAAGCGCCACTCGCCTTCCGCCGTTCGCCGCAGGGCCAGTTCCACGCCGTCGCGCGCAACGACCACTCGGGTCACGCGGGCGCGATCCAGCCCCGGCAGAAGGCGCCTTCCGATAGCGATGGTTTCGTCGGTGGTGGCCTGGTGGCGTTCGATCAGCACAAGGTAGGCCCCGAGCGAGAGGGCGACGGCCAGCAGGACCAGCGGCGTGCGCGATCGCATCGTCAGTATCGCCGCCGATACCAGACCAGCCCGGCCGCCGTCAGCGCCACCAGCGGCAGGCCGATGACAAACAAGTAAAACGCCCGGTCGAGCGTAGCTTCCTCGAGGGCCAGCTTGACGTGCTCGGGGCTCTTGGGGCCGACTCCGACGCGCGGCTCTTCGTTGATCAGCCAGGCGACCGTGGAAAGGATGAAGTCGCGGTTGTAGTCACGCACCAGCATCCCGCCCAGGCGGTAGTTCATCACCATCTGGCCGGTGCCCAGGAACGCGAGCCGCGCCCCACCCTGCTTCGCTTCGACGGCGACCGCCACCGGCACGGGCCCTCGGCCATCGGTGGCCGCATCAAACGTCAGGTCGGCGTCACCGCGCACCGTGGGCAGATCGGTCTCCGCCCAACTCTTTTCGCCCGACCGCACCAGGACGGCCACGGTCAGGGTCGGCGCGGGCTCCGGCCTGACCTCGCGCGCGCGCGGCCAGAAGGTCACGCGGCCGTCGAGGCGCGCCGCGATGGGATGATCGCCGTAGCCGCTCGCGTGCGCCGCCCACACCGACGCGCCGCCCAGCGCTGCGGCCCGCTCGGGATCGACCACGAGATTGTCGCCGTAGCGCGCTCCCCAGGTTGACGCGAAATCTTCGAGGCCCGCCCGGGCGAAGGCCGTAGCGTCGCGGTTGAACACGGGTCCCAGCATGACCAACAGCCGGCCGCCGGCGCGCAAGTACCGATCCAGAGCCGCCGTCTCCGTCGCCTCGAACGCGTGGCTCGGCTCGGACACCACGACGGCGGCGCAATCGCGCGGTACACCGGCCGCTGCGAGATTGTTGATGGCGCGTGTGCCCAGCGCGTCCCGCCTCAACTCCTCGGCCAGGTAGGCGTATCCACCGTCCTCGTACGATTCGATGTCGGGCTCACCGTGACCGTTCGAGAAACAAACCGTGGGCTGCCGGTCGTTGATGACGGTGAGGATCGCGCGCAGGAACGCCGCCTCCCCTTTGAAGGCGCGCAAGCGGAGGTCACCTCCCCCCGCGCCACCGAGCTGATAGTCCACCAGATCCTCGCGCGTGACCACCTTGGACCGCGGACCCGACGTAAAGACGATCACTCCTTGCGCCATCTCGGCGTCCGCGATCCCGTGCTTCTTGCGCAGCGCTTCGGTCCGTTCGGGACGGTGATCGGGGTCCAGGTATTCGACCGCGATGCGCGCCGGGGCGTAACGCCGGAACCGCTCCAGCAGCTCACGCACCATGGCGGCGATGGCGCGGGCGTCTTCGGCGTCGGCGGCGGCCTGCGGGAAGACGCTGATCTCGACTTTGCGCTCCAGCGCCCGCAAGACCTCGACCGTCTTCGGGGAGACGCTATATGTGCCGGTGCGCGTCCAGTCGCCCCGCACGTAATGGCGGCCCGCGATGTAATTGAGCATCACGGCGATCAGCACGACCAGCAGCGCAGACGCCCAGCCGGGGAGGCGGGCCGCCGCCGCGCCCCGGAGACCTCGAGCGCCGACATCGCGGAATGCGCTCACCACGCGCAGCGCGCCCAGCAGCGCCAGGACGGCCAGCGTTCCCAGCGCCGTCACGTGGCGGGAATCGACGATGCCGTGGCCGAAATCCTCCATGATGCGCAGCAAGCTCGACCGCCGGATCAGCCGGGCCCAGCGGGGATCCGTGGCGTGACCCTCTAGGACGCCGATCAGCAGCAGGATGAACGTCGCGACGAAGGCGAGCGTTGCTGCCACCACCTGGTTGCGCGTCAACGAAGACGCGAGCAATCCGACCGCCAGCAGCGCCGCCCCCACGAGCATGGTCCCCAGGTAGCCGGCGGCGATGGGCCCCGGATCCAGATGCGCACCGATCGCCCGCAGGAAGACGACGTACAGGATGGTGGGAATCCACAGCGCCGCGTAGAAAGTGCACGCGGCCGCCCATTTTCCGAGCACGACCTCGGCGGGCGTGACCGGCGCGGTCAGCAACGGCTCGATGGTGCCGGTGCGCGTCTCCTCCGATAGCAGGCGCATGGGGATGACCGTCGCCAGCAGGGCCACGGCGATCCAGAACAGCATCGTGCCGCCGAAGAAGAATTCCATGACGGCGCCGGGCGGCGCCTCCGGGCGCCCCAAGAATCGGATGAACATCCAGATGACCACGCCTTGCAACGCGAGAAACAGCGCCAGCACCAGCGCGCCGGCGGACGATCGAAAGTAGGCCTCCAGATCGCGGCGAGCGATGGCGGCGGCCTTACGCATTCGGTTCTTTCGTCGTGATTTGAACGAAGACGTCCTCTAGAGAGACGGTGTCGGCGCGAAGCTCACGCAGGACCACGCCAGCGGCCACGGCGGCGCGAAAAATGTCCTCGCGCACGTCCCGGCCGGATGCCACATCGATTGTGAGGACTGCCGCCCGTGCCGGCGGGACGGCCTTTCGGTCGAGACCGGCGGAGGTGGAGGCGGCGACCGCAGCCGTGTCGGTCACTGCGGAGACGTCCGGCACCGCGGAGAACGCGGCGTGCGCGGCGGCGCAGTCCTGGGGGCGAACCTCCGCTAGCAGGCGCGACTTCCCTTCCAGGCGCTCGCGCAGGCGGGCGGGCGCGTCCTCCGCCACCACGCGCCCGCCGGCCAAGATGATCACCTTCGACGCGACCGCCTCGACCTCCGGCAGGACGTGGCTGGAGAGCAGCACGGTGTGCTCGCGGCCCAGCTCGCGGATGAGCTGCCTCACTTCGCGCACCTGCCCCGGATCCAGGCCCGCGGTGGGCTCGTCCAAGATCAGGATCGGGGGCTCGGCGAGCAGCGCATCCGCCAGCCCGACCCGCTGCCGGTAGCCGCGCGACAGCGTGCCGATAATCTGGCGCCGGCGATCCGCGACGCCACAACGTTCGATGGCGCGGTCGACGGCGCCCGCCCGCTCACGTCGCGGTATTTCGCGGAGCACCGCTCGGTAGGCCAGGTATTCGCAGACCCGCATGTCCGGATACAGGGGAACGGACTCCGGCAGGTAGCCGATGTTTCGGCGCACCGCCACCGTGTCACTCGCAATGGACGCGCCGGCCAGCGTGGCGGTGCCGGCGGTGGGTGCGAGGAAGCAGGTCAAGATCCGCATGGCGGTGGTCTTGCCAGCTCCGTTCGGTCCCAACAGGCCCACGACCTCGCGCTGCCCCACGCTGAACGACACCCCGGCCAGGGCCTCCGTCCGCCCATAGCGCATAGTCAGATTCGAAACGCGGATCATGTCCGGAGATGATCGCCCAGAAGCTGGAGGGTAGCAGACGATCCGCGGCGGTCGCCGCAACAAACTGCTTGACGGGCTGCGGTCGGGTCGTGTACTCGGAGCCCGTCGCCGAGCTTGCTGTCTATTTGTGAGCGACGGGGGCGACGGGAAGGGACTTACGATGCGATCGAGAATGTCTTGGAGAGCGCGTGGAGCCGGAGCGCTGGCGGGTTTGATCCTTGTGCTGCTGACGGGCTCGCGGGCGGAGGCGCAGAGCCCGCTCTACGCGGAGTCGGAGGGGCAGGCAAGCACGTCGAGCACGACGTTCGTGGACAAGGCGACGCTGACGTTCACGCCGCCCGGGAGCGGAGGCTGGTATCTGCTCATCAGCAACGCGCTCTTCACGAGCGCCAACACCAGCGCGGCGAAC
>Ga0187894_10003898_pt1 | contig 16381 bp, 16 predicted proteins | sample GBC1701081metaG_FD_136650 | JGI IMG/M metagenome (GOLD analysis project Ga0187894, IMG submission 136650) | White microbial mat communities from a lava cave in the Kipuka Kanohina Cave System on the Island of Hawaii, USA - GBC170108-1 metaG ... | reverse complement strand
GTCCGGGTAGGTTTGTTGATCGGTGATGTTTTTGGCGGCGCGTTCCGTGTCCCGTTCGGTGTGACCGTAGTTTTTTTCGTGCGTGACATCTGAAATGCCTCCGCCGATGGCCGTGTTGATGCGTGAATCTGATAAAATCCAACGCATCAATGCGCCGGCTCTATCGGCGTTATTGGTTTTCGTTGTGAGCGTCAACAGTTTCTCAGGCCGGAGACGCCCACATCGTTATGCAGCGGTAGGTTGAGTCATTAACTGATGACTCAACCTTACCCTTCATCGTCTTCATCGTCTTTATCGCCGCCCTCGTCCTCTTCGTCCCCTTCATCGAAAGTAATATCCGACTCGAAATCATCGCTGGACAAATCGTAAATTTGGGTGAGTCGGTCATTGGCTTCATCAAGCGCCTCTTGCGTCGAATCCAGCGCATCCCGTAAGGCCCCGTTCTCTTCGCGGAGCGATTCAAGCTCGTTGATGAGTTCGTCCTTATTCGGTGTGCGGGTCGCTGTTCGTTGTGTCGCCATAACTAATGTCTCCTCTTCTTGGATGTATACAGGGTTGCCACCAATGCGCCGTTTCGTATCCTCCAACCAATCGTCCAATGATTGGTCAGCGATCTCGTCAGCGCTCTCGTCGTCGTTGAGCACGTCGCGCGTGAATTGCCCGGCTCGCTCTTTCGCGGTCTGCGCCTCGGTCTCTGATTGATATACGCGTTTGCTCATGCGCGAGCGCTAGATCATCGTTGCAAGTCATAGTTCCGTTTTGGAACCATGATTTTCTGTCGCGTTTGCTCAGGCGCGAACGCTAGATCATCGTTGCAAGAGCCGCAATATCGAAAATTACTATGCACACGTAATTTTCGAGGTTTTTTTTCGATTCTTTACTTTTCGCCGCCATAATCCCTTTTCCATCGAGCATTCACCGCTGAGCGTAAGGCTTGGTTGCTCGCCTTTTTCATCTGCGCTATAGGTTTTTGCTCGCCTTTCTTTGCTCGCCGCGCCATTGACGCCATTGCATGCTTCTCGACCAACGCCGCCCATCGCGGCTTTGCAGCGATCTTCGCCCAGATTTCCCTACCCTCTTTATCATTGAGTGGCCTTTCGTTCGGGATTTTGAGAATCTTCCTGAATCGGAGCAAAAGGGGCTTGGCGAAAATATATGCTTTGGTGACTACATCAGATTCGGCTCTCCTAAATTCCGCCCGTTTGATGCCTTCGGCAGCTTCGGCATAGAAGACATTCAACATCTCCCGCTGGTCGTCAGGTGACAGCGGTTCGTTGTAGTCACACCATTTTGTTGCCACTGCCCAGGCGAACAGACAACTTATTGCTTCGGATGCTCTCTTGTGCAACAAAAGCTTATTCTTGCGCCGGACAATCGCGGCTTTTTGCAGGTACTCATCAACGGCCTTGCTACCTCCTGCCTTAAGTTGCTCCACATCTTGCTGAAACTGCCTAAGAGGCACGGCCCATATGTCCCCCTGTTCATCACACATCAAAATTACGTCCGTGCGCTTTATCTCAGGATTGAGCGCTTGCCTTTGCCATCGCTTCAGTTTCTTGTCGGCCTTCGGGCGTTCCTTGGCCGCTGCGTCAACACGCCGCTTGGCGCGTTTCGTTTTTGTGTCGGTCATAATTCAAATCCTCCACGTCTTAGTGATCGTTCAACACGCGCGCGGAATTGATTGCGCGGCATCCGAACGGCGTCTATCAAAACATCAGAGCGAAGCCGCGCGGTCTTCAACGTCATCTCTCGACCGTCAACACGTGTGCGTAGTCTGATGCGCACGTGGTCGCCCCGTTCATCGACCGCGAACCATTGGCCCGGCGTGTGAAAGCTTATCGCACTACAGATTTCTTGAAGAGCCTTTAGCCCGTCCTGGGAAGCTTCCCCGGCTTCCTGGGAAGCAATATTACGCGCGTAGGAAGCTTCCCGGTCAAAACGCGGCTGATAGTGAGGCGAGCGCACATCCATATCAATCTCGGAGGGGAAAATTTCATCATCTCGCCGCGCCTGAGCGTTGAACTTCACCGAACGATTGCGAATATAAATAAACGTGATCGCCGCAAGCGCCAACTCCCCGAAGTTCGCAAGCCTTACCCAAAAATCCCAATAGGTCAGAAAGTCCGCTGATGATTGTTTGGGTTTCTCCGGCTTCTCAAGCTCAATCGGGCTAGTCACCAGAGTAGGGGATTGACCAGCTAAGGATCGCCCCGCGCGGGGGCGTTGTATGTGGCCAGCTTCAGCCGTGCGGCGTAATTGGTATGCCGTGTCATTCTCCAAGCGCGCCGCCTTCGTCACTTCTCGCGCGGCTTGTGCGCCGGCCTCTGCGATCTTCACGTTATCACTCGAAATCTTTTCGGCCTTCTCGTTATAGGCCGTCGCCACCGCTTTATATTCGGTCTCACGAGCTTGAAGCGTCCAGACGTGGCCTTGAATCCAAAGCAAAAAAGAGAAGTGTGCGATAACAAAAATCAACGTTACCGAATCGAGCGCCGCGACGCCCCGGCTCATCTTCGCATCCCTCGAATCGCTGTAATGCAAAGTCCCGATGCAGAGCCAGGCCAGCAATGCGCCGATTGAAAGCATGATCGCGCCCATGTAAGTCTGCATCGCGCCGCCGCTCCCGAAAATCATCGCGGTTAAGGCCGCGTTGAGTACTGCGAAACCAATGAGCATTGGAAACCAGAATCGCCATTTGCCGCTTTTGAAGGTTTCGCCCTCCGGCTCATCAAGCCAGTTGTTGATGCGGTGACCGAAGCCACGTTTTTGTGATGACATTTCAAAATCCTTTCCAGTTGATTGATGTCAGAGCTTGCCGGCGTTTGCGAGCTGGCAAGCTCTCTGCGTTTATGCCGCCTCGCTCGCCAGTCCGCGAAGCAAGATCACGTTGACCGAGTGGCTGTAATCCGGGGCGATCAATTCGGCGATCTCATTGACGCATTCGCCCAACCTCTCAGCCAGCTTTGCCGGCGTTTCGGGACATTCGAGCGCGTCCGCCATCGCGTTTGCCAGATTGATGAAGACGCGCCGCGCTTCGGTAGATGTCTTTGTGTTCATCGTGTGATCTCCTTCTTCACTCTCCCGGCCCCGGATAAATCAATCTCGAACTGGCGCGGGGAATCAGATGTGGCAGCATCCACGATTATTGATAGCTTGGCGCCGTTCACTCGAAACTCGATATAAGCGCCAAGGACTCTGTTCTTCCGCCTGAAGTCCAGAGACAACATTTGATTCTCCATTTCGATGCTCACTGTGTTTTGTGAGCGTATAGGAATGTCAGTCAGCTTGATGTTCATTGCTCATTTCCTCCGTGTGTTCACGATTGTTTCGCCTCATTGCTGAGATGCGACAACCTTGCTTTGTCGCGCTGGCGCTTTATACAACGCGAAATTCGGTTCATCAGCCTTATCGCGCGCTCAACAGGCATCGGCTTCGACAGCCACACTTTGACCGGCCCCAGATAGCCAACACGCCAAAGCGTGGAGTTCGGATCGTCGAGCCTGGTCTTTCCTGCGAATAGAAATTCCTTCGGCTCATCCATCTTGGCTGGTCTCCTTTCGGATTGATTGGCTGAGGAAGTTGAAAGCCATATGCCGGCCATCGGCGCCGATGGCGTCCGGATATCTGATGATGATTGAATTGAGCGCGGCCCAGTATCCCCGCACACACTCATCGCGCGTGAAGCGATGCCGGCGCGGATCATGGCCCTTGCAGAAGTGGCCGCGATTTTCGTGTTGTGTCGTTCGTCTACTCATCGCGCGACCTCCAGCTCTATCTGTTCGGCCTTCTCAACAGCGGCCCTTACTCGCCTATAGCAGCGCGGGCATACCGGGACGCCGGTTGAGAAGTAGTTTCCGAAGTTGCCGGAGACGTGATCGCAGATTTTGCCCGTTGTCTTGCGTCCGCAGGCCAGACAGTCCAGTTGGCCGAAGCCGCGCACGTAGGCGCGTTTGATCGTGATTGGTGATGTCTTTGATTGTGAGCGCATCAGTCAGCCTTTCGTTGAAAGGCGACGTTGGCGTGATGGCAAACAGGCAGGGTAAAATTACCGAAGCTGTTCATCGCGCTATTGTCGCGTTGAATGGTTAGGGACAATTGAGCGTTGGCTCGCTCAATTGTCCCGAAGAGTCGGCGGCCAGTGATCTTTGACCGGAAACACTGACCGCCCCTGGAACATTCGGCGGAACGTTTTCATTTCCGCCTACGTCCGCCTAGCTCACTTACGAGTAATGGAACGCCTCCGCAAGCAACGGTAAATGCGTTCTAGTTCAACGTAGGTCAGCCAGGCGGATTTCATTGTGTTGGAGTTTCAGTCGAATGACGCGCGCGACTTTGCCACAGAGCCACAGAGGCGCAGAGCAGCCGAGCCGTAACCAAAACGAGAGAGGCAATTCACCACAAAAAACACAAAAGGGCAAAAAGCACAAAGACAGGAAAGAAGAGGTCCCGTTTGTGTCTTTTGTACTTTTGTGACTTTTGTGGTGAATCTTTTTGCTTTTCTCTGTGTCTCCGTGGCTCTGTGGCTGATCTTGCTGTACCATTGTCGCGTAGTCTTAAGTCACTGAAGGATCCAAAAACGATACGGAGACCCAGTTATGCGTCGCAACCTAAAACCGATCTTAGCCATGATGGTTTGCCTGCTGACGCTCGCCGCGATGGCGTCCATTACGTCCGGCCAATCGGGACGCAAGCAGAAGAAGGCCGAGCCGCAGCCTCCTGTTCAAGGCGTCAATCAACCCGACGCGAGAACCGTTCCCGAACCCGAAGTCACGCCCGAAAAGCCCAAGGAGAAAGACCCGGGGCGTTCGGCCTTGATCTCGACCTCAATGGCCGACATCGGCGTCTCGTCTTTTTACCCCGACGCCGCGCGCCGAGGCTGCATTGACGAATTGCGCCGGGCGTTGCGCACGATCCAGATCAGCGAAGAACGCAACCAGCACCGGAGCGACGCGATCAAGTCCGCCAAAGAAAGCGACCGAACTTACGTCGTGTGGATGGAATTCGAGGTCGACCGGATGGGGACATCGCGTTACGGATTCGAGCTGCGTTACACCGTCTTCGAGCCGAAGACCGCCAAGATCGTCGCTAGCGGCTACGGCTATCCGCAACAGCCAACCGGCCCCATTTCGCTGCCTCCGATCGGGACCGGGAGCGCGGACATTTACGCCGATTGGGCCGGACGCGACGTCGCGCGGCAGGTGATGAAGCGGCTCGGATGGGTTATGTAGCAGCTATACCGTTTTGGTTCTTTGACCCTTTGTGTTGAAAAAAAGCTCAACGCAGTCTGTTGATCAGCTCTTGAAAATCGTCCGGCGGCGAGGCTTCAAAACTCATTGGGCGGTTGTTCACTGGGTGTAGAAATTTCAGATGGCGCGCGTGCAGCGCCTGCCGCCCGAATTCGATCCTGTATTGAGGCGCGGGATCGTAAACATACTTTTTCTCTCCGACCAGCGGATGGCCGCGCAGACCAGCCTGAACGCGAATCTGGTTGCGTTTGCCCGTGACCAGCGAGACTTCGATCAAAGCCGCTCCTTTGAACTTTTCCAGCGTGAGGTAATGGCAGACGGCTTCTTTGGCGTTCCTGTCGCGGCGTTCCGCGCGCTGCTGTTTCAACTGATCCTGATCCCACGCCAGAAAATCCCGCCACGTTCCCCGTTCGGGTTTCGGATGGCCGTAAACGACGGCCAGGTAGACGCGCTCGGCCTTCCTCCGCTCGAACTGTTCTTTCAATCCACGCTGCGCTTCGGGAGTCTTTGCGAAAATGACGACGCCCGATGTGTCGCGATCAATGCGGTGGACGACCAACGGCTCTAGTTTTTTATGCGAACGCAGGTGATGTTTGACCTGATTGAGTAACGTAGGCTCGTCGGGTTGAGACGGCAGGGGCACGGTGAGCAAGCCCGCGGGCTTGTTGATCACGAGCAGCGACGAATCTTCGTAGAGCAGATGCAGCCCCGACTCGCGGCGTTCGGTGTAACGACGCTCGGCGCTGCCCGGACGATCCATCCAGAGTCTGACCGTCTCTCCGGCCTGCATACGTCGCGCGGCGTCGGCGCCGGTTTGCTCGGCGCCGTTAATAAACACCTTGCCGCGTTCGATTGCGCTCAGGGCTTTCGACCTTGAGCCGAGACGTTCGGCGGCGGCCAGCCATTTGTCCAGCCGCAATCCCGATTCCGATTCACTCACCTGCCAGTTTTGGTCGCTCATCGCTGGTGATTTTTATCGCAAAGGGTCGAAGGGTCAATGCCGGTACAGTATCGCGCGCGTAAGCTATATGCCCGGCACACCAAGATCCGGATTTGGTGTGCCGCTCATATAGCGGCGTCTGCCAGTGGTGACCGCTAGCTTACGCGCGCGGTACTGCACCCATTCTTTCAACTTTTCGATAACTTTGCAGACATATATCAAGACATTGGGGCGGAACTAAGTTAAGATAACGCCTCACCCCGATTCCGACGATGATCATTCGAATCCATCGTCAGCCGCTGGCCCTGATCAAATTTCTAATTTGACCTTGAACTGGGGATCTTCACGTGACTCCGGAAACAATCTCGCATTACCGAATACTCTCCAAGCTCGGCGCGGGCGGGATGGGGGAGGTTTATCTTGCGGAGGATTTGAACCTCGGACGTCGCGTCGCGCTCAAACTTCTTCCGGCGAAGTTCACTCAGGACCCCGAACGCGTCCGGCGTTTCGAGCAGGAAGCCCGCGCCGCCAGCGCCACAAGCCACCCGAACATTCTAACCATTTACGAGATCGGGCAGATCGAGACCGAAACCGGCGCCATGCATTTTATGGCGATGGAATTCGTCGAAGGCCAGACGCTGCGCCAGCGCCTCAAACGTCGCTTGAAGTTGGCCGATGTGATTGAGATCGCGATCCAGATCGCCAGCGGGCTCGCCGCCGCCCACGGAGCAGGCATCACGCACCGCGACATCAAGCCCGAAAACATCATGCTCCGCCACGACGGTTACGTGAAGATGCTCGATTTCGGCCTAGCCAAATTGACCGAGAGCGCATTTTTCCGCGGCGGCGACCCGGCGATAACCCAGGCTGAATCCATTGAGGCCGGGCTTGCCGATCTTTACGCGACGACGCCGCTTGGAATGCAGCAGAACACCAGCCCCGGCGTGATTCTGGGCACGATCAGCTATATGTCGCCGGAACAGGCGCGCGGGCTTAAGGTGGACGCCCGCACGGACATCTTCAGCTTCGGCATCGTGCTTTACGAGATGATCTCCGGCCGCGCGCCGTTCGATGGCAAAACGACGGCCGATATGATGGTCTCGATTCTTGATCGCCGGCCCGCGCCGATCTCGCGTTATGTTCGCAACGCGCCCGGCGAACTCGAATGGATAATCACCAAGTCGCTGGCCAAAGACCGTGACGAGCGTTATCAACTCGTCAAGACTATGTTGACCGACTTGAAACGGCTGCAGAAGCGGATGCTCTTCGACGCCGGTCAGGAGCAGACCGCTGAGATTGGTCCGGACGAGATAGCGGAAGAGAGCCGCTTTCCATTGAGAGATTCGGGAAAAGAGACCGCCGCTACGATCCGCCTCTCTTCAGGCTCGCAGCGGGCGCCGCTCGACAGCTTGGCCGTGCTGCCTTTCTTCACGGCGAGCGATGATCCGAACGCGGCCTATCTGGCCGAAGGCATACCGGAAAGCTTGATCGTCAATCTGTCGCGGCTGTCCGAACTGCGCGTGATGGCGTGGAGCACCATCGCGCGGTTTCGCGGGCGCGAGGTTGACGCGCTGGAGATCGGGCGCGACCTGGGCGTGCGCGCGATCTTCGCCGGACGAATGTACCAGTTTGCGGATGACCTTGTGATCAAGACCGAGCTGGTTGATGTGGATGACGGATCTCAACTCTGGGGCGGGCAATATCGCCGCAAGCTCGACGACCTGTTTACCATCGAGCAGGAGCTTTCGCGCGAGATCTGCGAACGCCTTAGGCTGAGGTTGAACGAGGAGGAGCGGGAACGGCTCGCCAAACGTTACACCGAAAACGCCGCCGCGTATCAGGCTTACCTCAAAGGCCGTTATCACTGGAGCCAGCGGAACGCGAAGGCGTTGAAGAAAGCCGTCGAGAGTTTTGAAGAGGCGATCAAACTCGATGACGGCTACGCGTTGGCCTACGCCGGCCTGGCCGATTGTTACTGTCTGGCCAGCATCTACGGCGCGGCGCCGCCGAAAGCCGTGATGCCGCGCGCGAAAGCCGCCGCCTTGAAAGCGCTCGATCTCGACGACGGACTGGCCGAAGCCCACACGTCGCTGGCCGCCGCGCTGGTCTGGTTCGATTGGGATTGGGAGGCGAGCGAGCGCGAATTCAAACGCGCCATCGAACTCAACCCGCAATACGCCGTGGCGCATCACTGGTACGGTTCGGTGCTGCTGTCGGCGCAGGGCAGGTTCGACGAGGCGCTGGCCAGCGAAGAGCGGGCGCTCGAACTCGAACCTCTGTCACTGGTCATCAACTCGAACCTGGGTTTCATCTGTTACCAGGCCGGCAGTTTCGACCAGGCCGAAGAGCATCTGCAACGGACGCTGGAGATGGACGACAACTTCGTGTATGCGCGGTTCCACTTGGGTTTGTGTCACGCGCATCGCGGCAGTCACGACAAGGCCATCGCCGAGTTGCAGCTTGCGATTGAACAGGCCGGCGGGCGCGGGGCGCTGATTCAGGCCGCGCTCGGATACGCTTACGCCATCGCCGGCAGACGCGACGAGGCGTCGCAGGTCCTGGCGCAATTGCAAACGTTCCCGATGAACCGTGACGTTTCGCCCTTCTACCTGGCGATGATCCACAGCGGGCTGGGTAACAAGGAGCAGGCGCTCAGGTGGCTGGAGAGCGCATGCGAAGAGCGTTACAACTGGGTAGTATGGCTGCGCACCGAGCCAATGTTTGAATCTCTGCGTGGGGAAGAGATGTTCATTGATCTGGCGCGGCGCATTGGGTTGGAAGATTGATTCGAATATAGCCCTAACGAAGCAGGCAAAAAAATTCCATTTTCCATTTTCCGTAATATCAAATGGAAAATGCTCTTCCTTTTGCTGGAATATACGTTGCTCTCACAAAATATCTCACACTACAAGGTCCTCAATTATCTGGGCTCCAATCTGATCGGTGAGGTCTACATCGCCGAAGACACTCGGCTTGGCCGCAAGGTCGTGTTGCAGGTCCTTTCCGAAAAATTCACGCGCGACAACGATCGTATGAGCCGCCTCGCCCGGGAGGCGCGCGCGCTTTCGGCGCTCAATCATCCGAACATCAGGATGATTTACGAAGTCGGCGCTGGCTCCGCGCAAGGCGCGTTTCATCATTTCATCGCCACCGAATATGTTGACGGCCCGAACCTGCGCATTCACCTCAGCCTGCGGCGGCTGGGGCTTGAAGAGATCCTGGACGTCCTGTCGCAGACGGCGGCGGGGCTTGCGGCGGCGCACGCGGCGGGCGTGCTGCATCGCGACCTGCAGCCCGAAAACATAGTGCTGCGCGCCGATGGTTACGTGAAGATCATTGATTTCGGACTGGCGAAACTGCTCGAGCAGGATTCGATGATGGTTGAACTCGGCGCGCCGCCTGAGCCGCCGCAAGGCGAATCTTCGCCCGAATCGTTCACCGCGCCGATGGATGAGTCGGAACTGCTCGAAGAGGAGGGCGTCGAGGATGGGGAGGGCGCCGAAGGCGCCATCGAGGTTGATCCTTATCGCACCAGGCGGATAAACGCCGGCTTCCTGGCGGGGCTGCAAAAGCGGGGCGCGATCCCTGCGCCGGCGGACGCAGCCGCTGAAGTGTGGTGGGCGCCGGGGACAACCGGGTATCTTTCGCCGGAACAGATTCGCGGTGAGGTGATAGACGAACGCAGCGACATCTTCAGCCTAGGCGTGGTCGCTTACGAGATGTGCGCGGGCCGCTGGCCGTTCGAGGGCCGGACGGCCAGCGGCATACTCAACTCGATCCTGCAAACGTCGCCTCCTCCTCTCAACAATTTTATGCCGGACGCGCCCGACGAATTGGAATGGATCATCGCCAAAGCTCTGTCCAAAGATCGCGACGAGCGTTACCAGTCCGCGCGCGAAATGATCAGCGACCTGAAGAAGCTCAAACAGCGGCTCGATTTCGAGGCCGAGCAGGAAAGATTGGAGCGGCCCGGTCCAAGCGGACTGCTTCAGCGCTCGCGCGGGAGCGATAAGCGTCACGCCCCGCAAACCTCGCCGATCGAGCGCAGGGATTCGCGTTCATCCAATCGTTCAGGGCGTTCGGGCCATTCATCCGGTCGAGGATCCGGCGGACTCCGCTCGCGGTCCGGCTCCGCCCGCGCTCAAAGCGGGCCGATTGATTCAATCGCCATCCTGCCCTTGACGAACGCCAGCGACGACCCGGCCGCCGAATATCTGAGCGACGGCATCACCGAAACCATCATCAACTCGCTCTCGCGTCTGCCGGGATTGCGTGTGATGGCTCGCGCGACGGTCTTTCGTTACAAGGGCCGCGACACTGATCCGCTGGAGATCGGAGATGACCTCAACGTCCGCGCGGTCTTCACCGGGCGTCTGTTGCGGCGCGGCGAAAACCTGGTGATCAAAGCCGAACTGGTTGACGCCTCCGACGGCGCGCTCCTGTGGGCCGAACAGTACCAACGAAAATCCGGCGACATCTTCGAGCTTGAAGCTGAGATCGCGCGGCAGATTTCCGAACACCTGAAAGTCAAACTCAGCAGCGAGCAGCGGCAGGGACTGGCCAAACAATACACCGACAACGCGGAGGCCTATGAGCTTTACCTGCGAGGGCGTTATTTCTGGAATCAGCGCAGCCTGGCGGGAATGAAAAAAGGCATTGAATATTTCGTGCAGGCGATCAGGCGCGACGCGCAATACGCCCTGGCCTATGCCGGAATGGCTGATTGCTACCTGATGCTGAGCGTCTATCAACTGCCGCCGCGCGAGTTCGTGCCGAAGGCGCGGATGTTGATCGCGCGCGCTCTCGGATGCGACGACAAACTGGCCGAAGCGCATGCCTCGTCCGGCTTGCTCTCTTTCTGGTACGACTGGGATTTCGTGAAGGCCGAACAGGAATACCGTCGCGCCATCGAACTCAACCCCAACCTTCCCGAAACCTATCAGTGGCTGGCCTATCTTTACGGCGCGCAGAACCGCTTCGACGAAGCGTATGAGAAGCTGCGTCACGCGCGAAGTCTAGACCCGCTCTCGATAGTGGGCGCCGCGAACACGGGCGAATTTCTCTATCACGCGCGCCACTTCGACGACGCCGTCGCGCAATGCGAGAAGGCGCTGGACATGGATCCGCAGTTCGCCAAAGCGCTCTACTGGCGCGTCGTGGCCTGGATCGCGAACGGCGCCCTGACCGAAGCCGGCGCGTTCCTCGAAGCCGCGATGTCAGGGCCGGAAGACAATCGAGCCATCGCCTCGGTTATGCTGGCCGTGGTTCGCGCGCGCGAGGGAAGACGCGAACAGGCGCGGGCAATCTATGACGAGTTGCGACAATCCGCCGAGAAAATTTACTTCCCACCTTACTATTTCGCGATCATCGCGGCCAACCTCGGCGACAGCAATCAGGCTTTCGCGTGGCTCGATAAGGCTTATCAGGAGCGCAGCGGGTGGATGCCGTGGCTGAAACACGAGCCACTGCTGGACAGCTTGCATCGGGATACGAGATTCAACGATCTGTTGCGGCGTGTCGGATTGGAGCCATAAATGGTAAGCCTATTTCTTACCCGAACCTGTTAATGCGGTCGCTGCGCCGAGTCCGATGTAAACGCTTCCGGCGAAGTAGCGTTGAGCGCGTAAGAACTTCAAGTTGCCGCGCAGCCAATTGCCCAAACCACCTGCCGCAAGCGCGTAAGTGAGATCGCTGAAAAATCCCAAAAGGCACAGGATCAAACCCAGAACCAGAATTTGCGCGGCTATCGCGCCTCGTCTTGGGTCAACGAATTGCGGCAGAAACGCGAAAAAGAATAAAGCCGTCTTCGGGTTGAGTAAATTTACAACGACGCCCTGGGAAAAGACGCGGCTCAAACCAGCTTTTTTTACCTCCTGAGTTGGTTCAAGCTTTTCTTTCGTCAGTAGAGTTTTTATCCCAAGATAAATCAGATAAGCCGCGCCCGCATATTTGACGATGTTGAACGCTAAGGCCGAAGTGAGCAGTAGAGCCGATACGCCGAAAGACGCAGCCGCTATGTGAAACAAGGTACCGGCCTGCACGCCTAACCCGGAAACTATCCCGGCCACGCGACCCTGTTGAACGCTGCGAGCGATGATATAAAGCGTGTTCGGCCCCGGCATAAAAACAAGAACCAACGTGGCGGTGATAAATAAGATTAAAGCAGACCAGTCCGGCATAATTCCTCTTCAGAAAATCAACCACGAAGAAACGGATTCGCATCTGACGCGAGGTCGTGGCGTCTGTACCAATCCTGCTTGGTTCGATTTAGCCGCGCGTTTTCTTGAGCATTTCAACCAAAGATTCGCCCGGTTTTTCCAGCGCCTCCTTCATTCTTGTGTCCGTCATTTCTTCGCTTTCGCCGGCGCATTTATCGCCGACAAACGCGACCGCGATTTCCGAAGGCAGGACATTGACTCCCAGGCTCGTCAGCACGCCGCGCAGATGCGCCAGAGTACGGATGCCGCCGAACGAGCCGGGGCCGGCAGTCATAATCGCGGCGAATTTTCCCGGAAAAACCTCATTCCTTTTGTATCTGTCGCTTTGGCGCGAAGACCAGTCAATCGCGTTTTTTAGCGCCGCGGGAAATGAGCCGTTGTATTCCGGCGAAGCTATCATCAATCCGTCGTGCCGCGTTAAAAGCCCTTGAAACCTGAGCGCGTTTTCGTCAAAGCCGTTTTTCTCGTGGTCGTCAGGGTTGTAAATCGGCATGTGATTTATATCAGATCTTTAGTCGCTCAACCTCATTCGCGCATCAATCAAAGAAATTCCCTCACCATTCGGATGAACGATCACCGGGTTGAGATCAATTTCCGCGATTCGAGGCGCGGCTTCGGCCAGCGCGCCAAGCGCGAGCAGCAATCGTTCGAGCGCCGCGATGTCGGCTGGCGGCGAGCCGCGATAACCTTTCAGCAACCGTGACGCGCGCGTTTCTTCGATCATCTCGGAAACGTCGCGGTCGGTCAGCGGCAGAACGCGAAAAACCACATCATCGAACAACTCCACCAGCACTCCGCCGGAGCCGAAGGCCACGAGCGGGCCGAAGACCGGGTCGCTGGTGACGCCGGCCAGAACTTCCACGCCGGATTTCGCCATTGGCGACACGGTAGCCGCGGCCAACGGCACGCCGTGCGCGGCCAGTTGCGCGGCCAGCCGCTTGTAACCATTGGCGGCTTCGGCGGCGGGAATATTCAATAGGACTCCGCCAACATCGGATTTGTGCAGGACGGCAGGCTCGGCGATTTTCATCGCGACCGGACGGTTGAACGTGGCCGCTGCTGCTGCTGCCTCTTCGGCGGAATGCGCAATGCTCGAAGGCGTCAACTCGATTCCGGCGGCGCCGAGCAGCATTGCGGCTTTGGGTTGTGGCAGCCATCCCGCGCGGTTGCTGGCCATCACCCGATCAATCACTTCGTGGTTGATCGGGATTTGGGCGATATGGCCTGCGGGCTTGGCTCGCCACGATCCGTAACGCGCCGCCGCGCTGATGGCTGCGATTGCGCCTTCGGGAAAATCGTAGACGGGCACGACGCGTTCGCCCGCGTTGATCACGGAGAGCCTGGCCTGCGGGTCGAGGAAGACGGCTGCGATTGGGCGATGATGATGCGAGCGCGCGCTGACGACTTCGCTGATTACGCGGGCTACTTCCGCCGAGGGCGTGACCAGCGGCGGGATGAAGATGACCAGAATCGCGTCCAGGTCGGGTTCGTCGCAGAGCGCTTCCAGACAGGCGCGGTATTGTTCAGGGCCGGAGTTGGCGATCATATCGACCGGGTTGTTGATCGCGGCTGCCGCGTGCAGCGCCTGGCGCAGCTTCTCTTTCGTCGCTTCGCCGAGCGCGGGGACTTTCAACCCGGCGGCTTCGGCGGCGTCGACGGCCAGGACCGCGGGGCCTCCGGCGTTGGTCAGGATGCCGATTCGATTGCCTGCGGGGATGGGTTGAGACGCCAGCAATCGCGCGACCGAGAAGAATTCCATCAGCGTGTTGACGCGGATGATGCCGGTTTGCGCGAAGAGCGCGTCGGCGGCGCGGTCCGAGCTTGCCAGAGCGGCGGTATGGCTCGACGCCGCGCGCGCTCCGGCTGTCGTGCGCCCCGATTTGACCGCGACTATTGGTTTGCGCCGAGCGACGCGTCGAGCGATGCGCGCAAAGCGTCGCGGGTTACCGAAGCTTTCCATGTAGAGCAGAACCACATCCGTCGCGTCGTCATCCTCCCAGTATTGCAACAGGTCGTTGCCCGAAACGTCGGCGCGGTTGCCGATGCTGGCGAAGGATGAAACGCCGAGGCCGAACTGGCCGAGCTGATTGAGCAGCGCCAATCCGAGCGCGCCTGATTCAGAGCTGATCGCGATGGCGCCAGTGGGCGGATCGGCCGGAGCGAACGTGCCGAGCATCCGCGCGTCGCCTGCCGCGTTGACTAATCCCATGCAGTTCGGGCCGACCAGCCTCATTCCCGACGACCGGCAGACGCCGAGCAATTCGTCCTGCGCGGCTTTGCCGAGCGCCCCCGTTTCGGCGAAACCCGCCGAGATGACGCACAGAGCGCGGACTCCGGCGTCCGCGCATTGTCGCGCCGCGTCGAGCGCTGCGCGGGCCGGAACTGCGATGAAGACCAGTTCCGGGACTTCGGGCAATTCTTTGATGTTGGCGTAAGCGCGCACTCCGGCGACCGATTTCGCCGACAGGTTGATGGGGTAGACCACACCCGCGAACCGCCAGCGAAGGAGGTTTTGAAACAACGCGCCGCCGACCGATTTCGGATCGCGGCTGGCGCCGATGACCGCGACCGATTTCGGCGCGAGCACGTGGGCGAGCGATGCGCGTTCGGCTTCGGCCTCCTGGGCTTCGGCGCGGGCCTGCGCCAGTTCAGTCCGCGCGATGGGAAATTCCAGTTGCGTGACGCCGTAACTGGTCGTCGCCGAAAGCGCGTAACCGGCCTTGCGGAAGACCGACAGCATTTGCCGGTTGTCGGCCAGCACGTCGGCGGAGAAACGCTTGACGCCCCGTTCGCGCGCCATCTCGGCCAGCGCGTCCAGAAGCAGTGTGCCTATGCCGCGGCGCTGCATGGCGTCTTCGACCAGAAATGAAACCTCGGCCACATCGGGGTCGTTGGCGGAGGTCTGATAGCGGCCAACCGCGACGATGCGTTCGTCGCGCCCGGCGCCTTGCGCGACCACCAGCGCGACGTGGCGCAAACCGTCAACATCGGTTAGCCTGTCGAGCAGATCTTCGGTCAACTCCTTGACCTGTTGCAGGAAGCGAAAGCGGATTGATTCTGGCGAACAACGCGCGAACAGGTCTTTCAACGCCTGGCGGTCGTCGTGGCGCATCGAGCGGACACGCAGCGCAGCGCCGTCGCGCAACAACAGGTCTCTGGAAAATTCGGTTGAATGGTCTGAATGGACCTCGGCAAGGAGCGGGTTTTGATCTGGCATCGAGCTATCATCCTCTGGTTTATTTGCGAATCATCCTGTGATTATCAGCCCAAACAGTAACAGGGTAATCGCAATGCCATCAAGCGCGGCATAAGGGTTGCAATATAGATTCTGGAGGCTCTTTCGATTGCCGGTTAAAGGCGTCCGTGACAGCATCCTGAAACAATGACAATCAACCACGAAGAAACGAAGGAAACGAAGAAAGACCAGAAAAAACCTTCGTGATCTTCGTTTCTTCGTGGTTGATTTTCCGAGGAGGTCGGTTATGAAAATCCTATTGGCTACAGATGGCTCTGATTGCAGCAACGCCGCGGTAGATGCGGTCGCGGAACGCCCGTGGCCCAAAGGCAGCGAAGTGAAAGTCATCTCCGCGATGGAACTCCCATACATGCCCACAACCGAAACCTGGGTGTTGCCCGACAGCTACTTCAATGAATTGGAGTCGGCGGCGAAGGGGCAGGCGGAAGCCGCGGTGAATCAGGCGGTGGAGCGGATCGAATCCGCTGGCCTCAGCGAGCTTGAAATTACTACCGAGATCACCAGCGGCCCCGCCAAAGACGTGATCCTGGACGAGGCGGAGAGCTGGGGCGCCGATCTGATCATGATCGGGTCGCACGGCTACAGCGGATGGCAGCGCTTTCTGCTCGGATCGGTCTCGCACGCCGTGGCGACGCACGCGCACTGCTCAGTTGAAATAGTCCGGCGCAGAGAAGGGCGAAGATAGAGGATCGAGGATCGAGGATCGAAACACGCGATGACG
>Ga0187894_10003897_pt1 | contig 16384 bp, 13 predicted proteins | sample GBC1701081metaG_FD_136650 | JGI IMG/M metagenome (GOLD analysis project Ga0187894, IMG submission 136650) | White microbial mat communities from a lava cave in the Kipuka Kanohina Cave System on the Island of Hawaii, USA - GBC170108-1 metaG ... | reverse complement strand
TGCCGTGAGGACGGCATCGGCCTGCTGTGGGCGACGCACCTGATCGACGAGATCGCGCCCGGCGACCAGGTGATCGTGCTGCACCGCGGCTGCGTGCTGGCCGACGGCGCGGTCGAGGACGTCGTGCGCCAGGCGAATGCCGAGAACATCCGCGACGCCTTCACCCGGCTGACCGGCCCTGCCGCCGGGCCGCGTGGAACCTAGGTGCTACGGATGATGGGCGATTCCGTCGTCCTGAGCGCAGCGAAGGACCTTGCGGTGCTTCGAACACAACGTCATCCCGAGCGTAGCGAGGGATCTCCCTGGAATGGAGTCTCCTTCCGCGGGAGATCCCTCGCTACGCTCGGGATGACGCGTTTGATTCGGACCACCGCAAGGTCCTTCGCTTCGCTCAGGACGACAGGTAGCGCCAAACCTGAAGCCTATTTGACGCCCGGAGCCCGGCCATGATCGCCGCCTATGTCCATTGCCTGCGGGGAATCATCGTCCGCGAGGGATTGCGCTTCGTGCACCAGCGCGAGCGCTTCGTCTCGGCGCTGGTGCGGCCGCTGGTCTGGCTGTTCATCTTCGCCGCCGGTTTCCGCGCCGTGCTCGGCGTCTCGATCATGCCGCCCTACGACACCTATGTGCTCTACGAGGTCTATATCGCGCCCGGCCTGGTGGCCATGATCCAGCTGTTCAACGGCATGCAAAGCTCGCTGTCGATCGTCTACGACCGCGAGATGGGCAGCATGAAGACGCTGCTGATCAGCCCGCTGCCGCGCTGGTACCTGCTGATCTGCAAGCTGCTGGCCGGCGTCGCGGTATCGGTGCTGCAGGCCTATGTGTTCCTGGCCATCGCCTGGTTCTGGGACGTGCAACCGCCGCCGCTGGGCTATCTGACGGTGCTGCCGGCGCTGATCCTGTCCGGCCTGATGCTGGGCGCTCTCGGGCTGCTGCTGTCGTCCTTCATCAAGCAGCTCGAGAACTTCGCCGGCGTGATGAACTTCGTGATCTTCCCGATGTTCTTCGCCTCCTCGGCGCTCTACCCGCTGTGGCGGGTGCGCGAGGCCAGCCCTCTTCTCGCCGACATCTGCGCGCTGAACCCGTTCACGCACGCCGTCGAGCTGATCCGCTTCGCGCTCTACAGCCAGTTCGACCTGACGGCCTGCCTGTGGCTGGGCGGCTACCTGGTGCTGTTCCTGGGCTGCGCCATCGTCGGCTACGACCCGGCGCGCGGCCTGATGGAGCGCCGCGGCGCGCCGGGGTAAACGCCGGGAGCGCGCCTTATGCGCGCTGACTTTCCCGTTGAACCTGCTCCTCACTCTGAGGAGGCCGCGCAGCGGCCGTCTCGAAGGGTGGGCAACCGTCGCGGCGGATCGGTCGAAAGGCTTTCGAACGTCGGAGCGGTTCGCCACCCTTCGAGAGGCGCGCTGCGCACGCTCCTCAGGCTGGGGAGCAGTGGGGCATTACCGCGTCGTCGCCGGAGGGCGATGCTCGATGCCGTAGCGGGCGTAGATGTCGCGGATGGTGCCGTCGGCCAGCATCTGCTCGAGGGCGGCGTCGATCTTCTGGATCAGTGGGGCGTCGGCGCCGCGCATGCCGACGGCGACGTTCCAGGACAAGTCGGGTTCCTGCTCGTAGGCGTGAACGATCCTGAAGGCCTGGCCGGGATGCCGGAAATTGTAGTAGCCGGCGCTGGCCGGTGATACCGCCGCGGCGTCGATCGAGCCCTCCGCCAGCGCCGCGATCATCTCGCCTTCGTAATGGAACGGCGTCGTCTCGTGGCCGCGCTGCGACAGGATCATCTGGGCCAGCGATCCCCGTTGCACCCCGATCCGTTTGCTCTTGTCGAGATCGCGGAACGAGGTCGTGCCCTGGGCCCCGACCGGCAGCGCCAGCGCGACGCCGCTGCGGTGATAGGGCCGGGAGACCCGGATGCGGCCCTCGGCCTGGACCTCCTTGTCGATGATCGTGTCGAGGACGATGTCGCATTCGGCGGCACGGAACTGGATGCGGCTCACGACCCATCCGACATCGAGGCTGACGCCCAGGCGCTGGGCGAGCGCGCGCGCCAACTCGACCTGGAACCCGGGCACGTCGTCCTTGCGGCTGGCGAACGGCAGCGCATCGGGATGGGCGCACAGGCTGATGACGCCGCGCGTCTCGATCGCCGACAGCGAGCGCGTGGCCGCCGGCGGGGCAGCGACGAGGGCCGCGATAGCGAACAGCGCCAGACCGCCGAGAAGTATCGCTGAGGCACGGCCGGTCATGCGTCTGCGGCGACTACTGGGTGTCGGGCAGGCTGCGGATGTAGGAGACGATCGCCTGGATCTGTTCATCGTTGAAGGCCCGTCCATACGCCGGCATGCCGGGTGGCTTTCCCTGCTTGATACGGTTGACCATGAACTGGTCGGACTTGTCGGTGCCGGCAAGCTTCGGCCCGCGCCCCTGCTTGCGGCCGCCACCCTCATGGCACCAACCGCACATGGTGGCGAACAGACGCGGCACGTCCATCCTGGGGGCCGGCGGCTTCTCCTGCTCCTGCTCCTTCCCCTGCTCCTGTTGCGGGGCTGGGGATTTCTCCTGTCCGAGGACCGAAGCGGCGGTCAGCGCAATGGCCGCGCTCAAGCCGGCAAGTGACAGAAGCCTGAGAAGGTTCATGCGCGATCCCATCCATCGCATCCAAAGGTCCTGGGAGCGCGGGCCTCTGGCCCGCATCGGCGCGGAGCGCCGAACTCCGTGACTTCGCCCTCCGCTTGCGCTACGGGCGAATGCAGGCGGGACCCTTCGGCTTCGCCCAGGGCAGGCTGCCTGCGCTCCCAGGATGGCAAAACAAGGGCGGGCGTGCGCCCGCCCTTGTCGATGTCAGCGCCTGCTACGGCAGCGCGAAGACGACGAGCGTGCCGGTGTCGTTCGCCATGCTCTTGTATGGTTCACCGAACAGTGCCGGGTAGCCTTCGCCCACCAGCGAGTTCCAGCCGGTCACGACCGCAACATACTGCTTGCCGCCGGCCCGGTAGCTGATGATGCCGCCGTTGTGTCCGACGCCGTTGTTGTGCGACCACAGCTTCTCGCCCGTGGCGGCATTGTAGGCCGTGAGCACGCCGCGTGCGTCGGGCACGAACACGAGGTTGCCACCGGTGGAGAGCAGGCTGGCCAGTGGCGGCTCGTCGTACTTGACCTCCCACTTCTTCTCGCCGGTCACCGGGTCGCGCGCACTCACATGGCCATGCGCCTTGCCGCCCACGGGGTTGGTGAAGGTGAAGTCGGCCCCGATGTTGAGCTGCGCCATGGGCTCGAGGATCGGCGTCGTCTTGACGATCTTGAGGTCCATGCACCACTCGTTGCCGACCTTGTAGTAGAGGCCGGTCTGCGGGCTGTAGGAACCGGAGTTCCAGCTGATGCCGCCGGCGATCGCCGGGCAGAGGTTCTTGTGCTCGCCCTCGACCATGTCGCGGCGGCCCTGCAGCTCACCCGTCTTCGGGTCGACGCCCTTGACGAAGTTGATGTTCTGCACCAGCGGCCAGACGTTCACGACCTTGGCATTGGCGCGGTCGTAGACGTAGACGTAGCCGCCCTTGTTGGGGTGCACCACGAGGTTGCGGCCGCCGCGTTCGATCAACAGGAACTCGCCGACCGAGCTGTCGAAGTCCCAGGCATCGTGCGGCAGTTGCTGGTGGTAGTACTTCAGCTTGCCGGTGTCGGGATCAAGCGCGATGACGGACGAGGTGTAGAGGTTGTCGCCGGGACGCGGTCCCTTGGTCTTCCACTCCGGGCCGGCCCAGTCGTACAGCGGCGCCGGATTGCCGGTGCCCCACCAAACCGCGTTGGTGGCCGCATCGTAGGTGCCGGGCATCCAGCCGCCACCGCCGCCGGTGCGCCAGGAGTCGCCGCCCCAGGTCGCCTTGGCTTCCTCGGTGCCGGCGACGGTCAAGAACTCCCACTTCTTCTCGCCGGTGTTGGCGTCGACACCGAAGATCGGCCCGCGCCCCGGCCACTCGCCGCCCTGTGCGCCGATGATGACCTTGTCCTTGACCACCAGCGGCGCACCGGTGAAGCCCACCGTCAGCTTCTTCGAGTCGATGAGCTTGGTGTCCCAGGCGACCTTGCCCGTCGCCATGTCGAGCGCGATCAGGCGGCCATCCACAGTGCCGACGAACACCTTGCCGTGCCCCAGCCCCAGCCCGCGATTGTACGGCGAATGGGTCTGGGCAGCGACCAGCTCGTCGTCGAGCTTGGGGAAATAGGACCATTTCACCTGCCCGGTGGCACCATCCAGGGCGAACACGCGGCTGTACGAGCCGGAGTAATAGAGCACGCCGTCGGCCACCAGGGGCATCGACTGCAGGCCGCGGGTCGATTTGCCCGGATGATGCATCCAGGCGACCTTGAGTTGCTTGACGTTGTTCGCGTTGATCTGGTCCAGCGCGCTGTGGTGATAGGACCGGTACGTCCCGTGGTAGGTAAGCCAGTCCGCCGGATTTTCCTTGGAGATATCCAGGCGCGACACGTCTATGGCCGACGCCGATCCGGCGAGCAGACCCATGGCCAGCGAGGCGGCGGCAAACAACGGCAAGCCCTTGTGCTCTGTTGTCATCAGTTTCCTCCCGTGGTGATTCGTGTAACGCGACAACGCCCGTGGGTGCGTGAGCTCGGCCTTGGCGGCCCGATCGGGGATACTCATGACGGCGCCAATTCCTGCACTTCCCGAGCCCGTCACTGCGAGGAACGCGCGCCGCTCTTGTCCGATTGAACCCCGATATGTTTGCACGGCTCTATCGCAACTGTCACCGTCGCTTTCGTCACAAAACAACTGACTGCACTCTTGCCATGGCGGGCCCTGCGCAGTGACGGATAGGCTGGCCTCGCCTGTGTCCCGGCCGAGGCAACGAGCGCGCGCGGCCCTTGCGGGCCGGCGTGCCTCACATCATGGGCACCGGCCGTTGGTTTTCGGCCGGTGCGGGATCGACACGTTCGGGGCGAACGGACGTTGCCGCCGTTCGCCCCGTGCGCAGTTACGCCAACTGGTCGCGGATCGGCAGCTGCCGAATGCGCTTGCCGACCGCGGCGAAGATCGCGTTGCACAACGCCGGCGCGAAGGGCGGCACCCCCGGCTCGCCGACGCCGCCCGGCGGCACGTTGACGTTGGCGGGCACGATGTGCACCCGGGTCTCGCGCGGCGACTCGTTGATGCGCGCAACCTCGAAGTCGTTGAAGTTGCTCTGCTCGACGCGTCCGTCCTTGAACGTGATCTCGCTCCTGAGCGCCAGGCCGAGACCCATCACGCAGGCGCCCTCGATCTGCGAGCGCACGCGCTCCGGATTGACGAAGAAGCCGCAGTCGACCGCCACGTCGACCCGCGGCACCGACACGTTGCCTTTCGGGTCGACCGCCACCTCGACCACGGTCGCGATGTAGCTGACGAAGCTGCGGTGCACGGCGATGCCGAGCCCGTGGCGTGGCGGCAGCTTGCGGCCCCACTCGCCCTTCTCGGCGGCGAGCTCGACCACGCGCCGCAGCCGGGCGGTGTCGATCGGATAGACCTCGGGATTCTCCCCGTAGTTCCACCCGACGCCTGCCTTCTGCTGATCGACCATCCGCGCCGGACCGATCAGCTCGAGCAGGAAGTCCTTGGGGTCCTTGCCCGCCGCGTGGGCGAGCTCGGCGGCAAACGACTGCACCGCGAAGGCATGCGGGATGTTCGACACGGAGCGGAACCAGCCGATCCGGGTATGGGCCTCCGCCTCGCCGTTCTCGACCCTGATGTTGGGGATCGCAAACGGCATGTCGACGGCGCCCATGCTCAGCTCGAAGGGCGCCTCGTGCTTGATGCCAGGCGCGAAGATCGAGAGGATGCTGGGCGCCACCGTGCGATGCCGCCAGGCCACGACCTTGCCGCTGGCGTCCAGCCCGGCCTCGATGCGCTCGGCCGAGACCGTGTGGTAGTAGCCGTTGTGCAGGTCGTCCTCGCGTGTCCAGACGACCTTCACCGGCGCGCCGCCCATCTCGCGCGACAGCAGCGCCGCCTCGATGGCGAAGTCGGGCTTGGACTTGCGCCCGAAGCCGCCGCCCAGCAGCGTGACATGGACGGTCACGTTGTCGGCCGACAGGCCGAGCCGCTTGGCCACCTCGTCGCGCGTGCCCTGCGGGCTCTGCACGCAGGCCCACACCTCGCACTTGCCGTCGGCGATGCGCGCCGTCGCTGCCGGCGGCTCCATGGTCGCATGCGCGAAATGCGGCAGGTAGTATTCGGCCTCGACCTTCTTGGCCGCCTTGGCCAGGGCGCCTTCGGCGTCGCCTTCGTTGCGCACGACCTTGCCGGCCTGGCGCGCCGTTTCCTCGAGCTTCTTGCGGTAGCTCTTGGACTCGTAGACCTTGTTGGGCCCGTCGTCCCAGGTGATCTTGAGCGCTTCACGGCCCTTCATGGCGGCCCAGGTGTTGCGGGCGATCACCGCCACGCCGGCTGCCGGCTGGAACTTCGCCGGTGACGGCGTGCCCTCGATCTGCACGACCTTCTCGACGCCCGGCACCTTCATCGCCGCCGCCGAATCGACCGCGGTGACCTTGCCGCCGTGGACCGGCGAGCGCGCGATCACGGCGAACTTCATGCCCGGGAGCCTGGTGTCCTGGCCGTACATGGCGCGGCCGGTCGTCATGTCGACCAGGTCGACGATCGGCGTGTCCTTGCCGATGTAGCGGAAGGCAGCAGGGTCCTTCAGCTTGAGCTTGTCGAGCGCCGGCACCGGCTGCGAGGCAGCGTCGGCGGCCAGCTCGCCGTAGCCCAGCTTGCGGCCGGAGGTCTTGTGCACGACCTCGTGGTTGCGCGCCTCGACCTCGGCGACGGGCACGTTCAGGCGCTTGGCGGCCGCGGCCTCCAGCATCATGCGCATGGCGGCGCCGCACTCGCGCATCGGCTTCATGAAATGCCGCGTGCTGCGCGAGCCGTCCGTGTCCTGGTTGCCGAATTTCTTCTCGTCGCCCGGCGCCTGGACGATTTTCACGCGGGCCCAGTCGGCCTCCAGCTCGTCGGCGAGGATCAGGGGCACGCCGGTGCGCACGCCCTGCCCCATCTCGGAGCGGTGGCAGACGATACTGACCGTGCCGTCCTTGTCGATCGCGACGAAGACGCGGGGATCGTTCACGGTGCCGTTGGGCATCCCGTCGGCGCCGTACTTCGGGGCCTGGGCGAAGCTGTGCGGGATCGGCAGGAGCCGCACGGCGATGACCAGGCCACCGAGGGCGGCCGCACCCTGGAGCAGCTTGCGGCGGCTGACGTTTTCGATGATCGCGGTCATGTCACGCTCCCTTGGCTGCCGCCTTGATGGCGGTACGGATGCGCTGATAGGTGCCGCAGCGACAGATGTTGCCGGCCATCGCCGAATCGATGTCCTCCTCCGTCGGATTGGACTTCTCCGCCAGCAGGGCCGCGGCCTGCATGATCTGGCCGCTCTGACAGTAGCCGCATTGCGGCACGCCGGCGTTGCGCCAGGCTCTCTGCATCGGATGGTTGCCGTTGGCATCGAGGCCTTCGATCGTCGTCACCGAACGCCCGTTGACGTCGTCCATGGCGGTGATGCACGAACGCACCGCCTGCTTGTCGACGTGGACCGTGCAGGCGCCGCACAGCGCCTGGCCGCAGCCGAACTTGGTGCCGGTGAGGCCCAGCTCGTCGCGCAGGTACCACATCAGCGGCATCGACGGATCGCCGTCGTAGGTCTTCTCCTGTCCATTGACGCGTAGCTTGACCATGGGCTTCCTCCCTGAGGATGCGTACGCCGGGCTCCGCAGCCCGATCGAGGATCCTGTCGTCCCGAGCCGATGACACACTGATCAGACGACAAACTGAAGACAGACGCAGGCCGGACACCGTGCCGGCCTGCGCATGGGGCGGGGGCCGGCGACCGGCGCCAGCCTACCCGCCTTTGCCCGCGCCGCTCTTCACTTCACCGCGAAGACCCAGACGACCCCGCCTTGCGGCACGTCCGGGCTGACGCCGATGCCGAGCTTGGACAGGGAGTCCTGGATGCGCTGCGCATCGACGCCCCAGCCCGACTGGACGGCGATGTACTGCTTGCCGTCGACCTCGAACGTCGACGGTCCCCCGCTGATGCCGGAATTGGTCTTGAACTGCCACAGCAACTGACCGTTCTTGGCATCGAAGGCCCGGAACATGCGGTCGTTGGTGCCGCCGACGAAGACCAGGTCGCCGCCGGTGGCCATCGCCGAGGCGAAGAGCTGGTTCGGGAACTTGTACGACCAGACCTTCTTGCCGGCAACGAGGTCCCAGGCCTGCAGCTCGCCGAGGTACTTCGGCTTGCTCGGCAGGCTCAGGTCGAGTTTTTCCAGTTCCGCGCCCAGCCACAGCTGGCCTACGATGAGCGGCTTCTTCTCGCCGACCATCCGGCCGCAGATATTGTCGTTCGCCGGGATGTAGAGCAGCCTGGTCTTGGGGCTGTAAGTCGCCGACAGCCAGTCCTTGCCGCCCCAGAGCGACGGGCAGAAGACGACGTCCTGCCCGACCTTGGGGGTCGTCTTCGGATTGTATTCCGGCCGCCCCGTCTTCGCGTCCACCTTGGTGTACACATCCTGATGGACGTAAGGCGCCGCCGAGACGAAGTTGATCTTGTCGGCGGTCCGTTCCAGGACCCAGAGATAGCCATCGCGGCCGGGATGGACCAGGGCCTTGATCGTCTTCCCGCCCTTCTGCAGGTCCATCAGGATCGGCGGATCGACCTCGTCCCAGTCCCACGAGTCGTTCGGGCGATACTGGAACCAGGTCTTGATCTTGCCGGTGTCAGGATCGATGCCAAGCACCGACGCCGTGTAGAGATTGTCGCCGGGATGCGTGTCGCCGGGCCACGGCGCCGGATTTCCCGTGCCCCAGTAGGCGGTGTTGGTGGCGGGATCGTAGTTGCCCGTCATCCATGCCGTGGCGCCGCCCGTCTTCCAGGCATCGTCCTTCCAGGTATCGTGGCCCGGCTCGCCGGGTCCCGGAATCGTGTAGGTGCGCCATACCTGGTCACCGGTCTTGGCGTCATAGGCCGCGATGTAGCCGCGCACGCCCATCTCGCCACCCGAGGTGCCGATGATGACCTTGCCCCGGATCACCTGCGGCGCCAGGGTCATGTACTCGCCCTTCTTATAGTCGCCGACCGGCTTGGCCCATACCTCCTTGCCGGTCTTGGCGTCGAGGCAGACGATGAAATGGTCGACCGTCGCCACGTAGACCTTGTCGTCCCAGAGGCCGACGCCGCGGTTGGTGGGATGAAGCTGGAACAGATCCTCCGGCAGCGTCCGCTTGTAGCGCCACAGCAGGTCGCCGGTCTTGGCGTCGAGCGCGATCACCTGCGCTTTCGGCGTCGTGATGAACATGACGCCGTTGTTCACGACTGGCGGCGCCTGGTGGCCTTCGTCGACGCCGGTCGAGAAGCTCCACACCGGCGCCATGTTCTTGACGTTGGTGGTGTTGATCTTGGCCAGCGGGCTGTAGTTCGTCCCGTCATAGGTCCGACGGTACTGAAGCCAGTTGGTCGGTTCGGGATTGGTCAGCCGCTCCTGGGTTACCGGCGTGTAGGGCTTGGCCGCCGGGGCCCCCGGCTTGGTATCCGCACCGGTTTTCTGCTGCGCCAACGCCATCGTCGGAACCAGCAAAGCCGAGACCGCGAGACCACACCATGCCAGCTGCTTTGCGCGCATTGCTTCCTCCCTAACTAACACGGGTCGATGGATATTAAGTCGCGCCTGTTGCCCGCCGCCTTACGACGGAATCGCACCTACCCTGCCGGTGAAGGGACCGGCTGCGACCGGCGCGGCTTCGACGACCTTGAGCGGCAAAGCCGGCAAGGGTCGCGGTGCCGGTCCGAAGACCACCTTGGCGCCAATGCTCGGATCGAATTCCGAGTTGTGGCAAGGGCAGTGAACGACGCGACGGTCAGCGTACCAGCCTGTGACCGGACACAGCGCGTGGGTGCACGAGGCTGAGTAGGCCACGATCTCGCCGTCGGCGGCGCGGGCGCGCGTGGTTTCATCCAGACCCGACGGGTCGAGGCGCAAAAGCATTACCTGGTTGAGCCGCGAGCCATCGCGGATGGTCTTGCTCTGCGGATCCATCGGCCACGCCATCACCGGCCGGGCGCCGCGCGGCAGATCCGCCTCGCCGATGACCGTGCGTGCCTTCTCGCCTGTCGCGAAGACAAAGACGTCACCGGGCTGAGGCCGGGCCATCTTGGGATCGGCGGCGATCGCCGGGAGCGGCAACGCGAGGGCGACGCCGCTCGCCAAGGCACCGGTCAGCAGAGCGCGGCGCTCTGCCGAGTGCGGGGCATCACTATCCGGCGCTGCGGTGCAGCGTGACCTGCATCCGCAATCCGAAGGGCCCTCGTCGGCAACACCGACGACATTGGGGCCGTTACCTCCCATGCTGCCGCCTCGTATAAATTCTCAGTCTGTTGCAGCGGTCGGCATCACTGAAGCTTGTTCGTTCGTGTCTTGCAGCCACCGACGCCTGAACGCTTCCTCGTGCGTAATCACATCACCCGGCTCATTCCTCCGTCAACAACAACAGATTACACTCGCGAGACAATTGCTTCGCAAAACTATGCTGCTTCGTCGAGTTGCCGTCAGGATCACTGACGCAGACGCGCGTGACTGACTGCTCGCACGATTTGATCGGCGCCGATCAAACCCCGCGCTCTGGTAGCCTTCATGGTGAGCTTGTCGAACCATGAAGGCGTCGCACGGGCGGTAGTGCGGCGCTTCATGGTTCGACCCGGCAAGACGCGAAGCGTCTGTGCCTGTGCTCACCATGAAGCGCTTCCTCTATTTCGGTCAGGCCCTTCAAAGTGCCTGGAAGAATTCGCCGAACTCATTCAGCAGCTGCCGGCGAACGTTCTCGATCGCAGCGTCATCCCGTCCATCGCCCCGCGGCACCGGGATGGGAATGCTCGCAACCACGCGCGCCGGCGGCGACGAGAGCAGGATGATGCGATCCGCCAGCAGGATCGCCTCCCGCAGGTCGTGCGTGACGAACAGCACCGTGGTCGGCTGACGGCGCCAGATGTCAAGCAGCAGCACGCGCAAGCGATCGGCCGTGGGTTCGTCGAGCGATACGAACGGCTCGTCGAGCAACAGCAGCTGCGGGTCGATGGCGAAGGCGCGCGCCAGCGCGACACGCCGGCCCATGCCCACCGACAGGCGCTCCGGATAGACGTGCGCCACGTCGTCAAGCCCGGTCGCGGCCAGCAGGTCCAGGGCCCGCCTCTCCCGGCCCTGATCCGCAGGCATCACCAGCACGATGTTCTCGAGCACGGTGCGCCACGGCAGCAAACGCGCGGTCTGGAAGACGTAGCCGATCGCCGGGCGGCCACCCGCCGCCAGCGGCAGCGTCGCCTGCCCGGTGAAGTCTCTCTCAAGCCCGGCGATGATGTTGAGCAGCGTGGTCTTGCCGCAACCCGAGGGCCCGACGACGCAGACCAGCTCGCCAGGCTCGACCTCGAAGCGCAGGTCTTTCAGCGCGACATGCACGCCGGCGCGGCCGACGGCCGCATAGCGTTTCTCGCGGATGTCGACCACCAGCGCCGTCATCGCCGCCACCGGCTGGCGCGTCGTTCCAGCGGCTGCAGCGCGCCGAGCTCGAGGATCTGGATGACCGCGACGAAGGCGATCGTATAGGCAAGGATGCCGGCCACGTCGAAAAGCTGGAAGAACAGGCCGATCTGGAAGCCGACGCCGCTGCTGCGGCCGAGCAGCTCGACCACAAGCACGATCTTCCAGACGATGGCCAGGCCCGACCGCGCCGCGGCGATGATGAACGGCCCGAGTGCGGGCAGGATCACGTGACGCAGGGTCTTCCATCGACCGAACTGGAATACCTGCGCCATTTCGAGCAGGTCGCGGCTGAGCGCGCGCGTGCCCTCCCGCACCGTGACCACGACATTGGGGATCTTGTTGATCGTCACGGCCAGGACCGCGGCCACCTCGGTCAGGCCGAACCACACATAACAAAGCACGATGGTGACAAGGGCCGGCAGATTGAGAAAAACGATCAGCCAGGCGTCGCCGAGACGATCGATCAGGACCGATCGCCCCATGATGATGCCGATTGCGCTGCCGATCAGCAGGGCGAGAATGAAGCTGGCGGTGACACGGGCCAGCGTCACGGCAAGATGGTAGAGCAGCGCCCCGCTCTCGGCTTCACGGACGAGGACGGTCCACACCACCGCCGGTGCCGGCAGGACGCGATCCGCGATCAGGCTGGCCGCGATCTGCCACGCGATCAGCAGCGCCGCGATCGAGGCAGCGTAGGGCCAGCCGGTCGAATGCAGTCTCGGCAGCTTCATCGATCCGGGTCAGTATGTGACATCGGGCCAAAACACGCCCGGCTGCAGCGTTCCACTGCGCCCGACCAGTTCCTCGCCGCCGAGCTTGGCCATGATGGCATAGGCGCGGCCGGCGGCGTCGCGCTCGGCCTGCCCCCAGCGTGTCGGCGTGCCGCGCCGGAAACCGGCCTTCAGGGCGGCGAAGATTGCATCGTCGGCCGGCTTGACCAGCGGACGCAGGCGATCCCATTCGGCGTCAGAATCGACAAGGATCTGCTTGGCCCGGCGGCTGGCGCGCGACAGGCCGGCGATGGCGGCGGGATGCGCCCGGCCCCAGCTCTCGTCGAAGACATAGCCCAGCAGCGGCACGTCGCCCGATATGCCGATCGCCTGCGCCGCCTGCTCGACTGTCACCAGCGCACGGAACTGCCTGGCTTCGAGCTCGGCGAGAAAGTTCCACGATGTGATGATGCCATCGAGGCGGCCTGCCAGGGCCTGGGCGTTGAGCAGCGGCGGTGCGCCGAACGTCTTCTCGACGTTGGCATCGAGATCGAAGCCCGATTGCGACTGGCCCATCGCCCGGATCAGCAGCCAGCTCTTGTCGACGGGGCCGCCGGCGATGCCCAGGCGCTTGCCCTTGAGGTCGGCCAGGGAGCGGATCGGCGACTGCGCCGGCACCATCAGCGCGCCGACGGCGCTGGAAAACGGAATGAAGGTGAGCTTGCTGCCTTCGGCGCGCTGCCGCGACACCCAGATCCAGTCGATGACGATCACGTCGACCTTGCCGGCAAGCAACGCGACCGAGGTCGCGTCCCTGCCGGCCAGCTCGAGGATCTGGATGTCGATGCCTTCCTGCCGATCCAGGCCATGCGTCTTGATGACGTCGAGCTCCCAGTTCACCGTGCCGAACTTCAGGACGGCGATCCTGACGGGCTCGCGGGCGGCGGCTGACGGCGCCAGTATCGCCATGCCGACCAGCATGACGAGCAGCAGAGGCCGGATCCGGCACCAAAGCGACATGCTTCCTCCCAACAGCCGCCCCATGGCGCTTTATCGCTGCGCGGTCGGGCGGTTCACCGGACAGCCTAGCGCGCCGGCATGGCTTTCGCGATCTGTTTGCCGCGCCGCGTCCCCTCCGGAGGACACACCCGTGCCCAAGGAGCGCTTCATGGTGAGCTTGTCGAACCATGAAGCGGTCGGCACCCGCCGCTGTGCGACGCCTTCATGGTTCGACCCGGCAAGACGCGAAGCGTCTGCCTGTGCTCACCATGAAGGCTACTGATGCACAGTCGGTTGCTCGTTTCGACGCTGGTCCTCACAACCCGAGCATCGCCTTGGCCATGATGTTGCGCTGCACCTCGGACGAGCCGCCGTAGATCGTTGTCTTGCGCTGGTTGAAGTAGCGCGGCGCGGCGTCGTCGACGTAGCCGCCACCCACCGGCACGACGTTGGACTCGGCGTTGCGCAGCTCGGTGAAGGGCTGGGCATAGCTGCCGACCGCCTCGACCGCCAGCTCGGTGATCTTCTGCCCGACCTCGGTGCCGCGCATCTTGACCACCGAGGCCATGAAGCCCGGCGCCTCGCCGGTCTTGAGCGAGCTGTAGAAGCTGAGCTCGTTCATCTCGATAGCGTCGATCTCGATCTGCAGTGCCGCCATCTTCTCGCGCCACGCCGGGTCGGCGGGCAGCTTCCGGCCATCCTTGACCTGCGTCTCGGCCAGATCCTCGAGGTGCCGGAACGCCTTGCGCAAGCGCGGCCCGTGCGCCTGTCCGCCGCGCTCGAACTCCAGCAGGTACTTGGCGTAGGTCCAGCCCTTGTTCTCCTCGCCGACGCGGTTCACGACCGGTACCTTCACGTCGGTGAAGAAGACCTGGTTGACCTCGTGCCGGTTGGGCGAGCGCGTGCCGTCGGCGAGGTAGATCGGCTCGACCTTGATGCCCGGCGTCTTCATGTCGATCAGCAGGAAGGAGATGCCCTCCTGCGGCTTGCCCTCGCCCGAGGTGCGCACCAGGCAGAACATCCAGTCGGCCCAGTGGGCGTTGGTGGTCCAGATCTTCTGGCCGTTGACGACGTAGTGGTCGCCCTCGCGCACCGCCCGCGTACGCAGCGACGCCAGGTCGGAGCCGGACCCGGGCTCGGAATAGCCCTGGCACCACAGCTCCTCGGCGGCGGCGATCTTCGGCAGAAAGCGCTTCTTCTGCGCCTCGCTGCCGTACTTCATCAGCACCGGCGCCACCATCTTGATGCTGAACGACGACAGGTAGGGCGAATCGGCGCGCGCCATCTCCATCTCGAAGATGAATTTCTGCGTCGAATTCCAGCCCGGCCCGCCATGCTCCTTCGGCCAGTTCGGGCACAGCCAGCCGCGCGCGGCCAAGGCGCGCTGCCACTGCACCAGGCGCTCGCGCGAGACATGCTGGCTGCGGCTGCGGCGCGCTTCCTCGGCCACCTCCTTCGGCATGTTGGCCGCGATCCAGTCGCGCACCTCGCGCTGGAACGCCAGTTCCTCCGGCGTGAACGACAGGTCCATGCTTCCCTCGCTGCTGTCTCTTGCCGCTCGCGAGATATAGGAGGAGTCGCTGCCGCGGAGCAAGCGCGGGCCCTTCGTCGGATCGCGTCGCGGGCGCGTCATTTGAGGCAGGAGAAGGGTTTGAATACGCGCTGATGTGTGCGGTCCGAAGGGGGGCGCGGCGCCTACGTCAGGAACACGCCGCCGTTGATGTGGATCGTCTGGCCGGTGATGTAGGCCCCTTCCGGACCCGCCAGCAGCCGCACCATGCTGGCGATGTCGTCGACGGTTGCCTGGCGCCCCAGCGGGATGGCCTGGTCGTCGAGCTGCGCCGGCATCGCGCCGGCCGTGGCGCCGCGGGCCGTCGCGACGGCGCCGGGCGCGACGCAGTTGCAGGTGATGCGGTGCGGCGCCAGCTCGATCGCCAACGCCCGGATCAGGCCCTCAAGGCCGGCCTTGGACGCCGACACGTGGCAGCGGTTGGGGATACCGATGTGGGTCGAGACCCCCGACATGGCCACGATGGCGCCGCCGCCACGGCGTATCAGGTGCGGCGCCGCGGCCTTGGCCAGGATGAAGGCGCCGTCGAGCGCCACCGACAGGATCTCGCGCCACTCCTCGAAGCTCAGGTCCAGGAACGGCGTCTGCCGGCGCAGGCCGGCATTGCTGACCACGATGTCGAGCCCGCCCATGGCGCCAACCGCGGCCTCGGTCATCTGGGCGATGCCGCGCGGGTCGGTGACGTCGGCGACGTAGCCCATCGCCCGGCCGCCAAGGCCCTGGATCTCGCCGACGACGCTGTCGACCAGGGCACGATCGGCGCGGCCGTTGACCACGACTGAGGCGCCGTCGCGCGCCAGCGCCAGTGCGATCGCCCGGCCGATGTTCTTGCCCGCGCCCGTGACCAGCGCCACCTTGCCCGCCAGCGAGCCTGCCATCTCTCCCTCCTCCATTGAGCCTGTGCCGCCGGATCATGCCACGCTGCAGGTCCACGGCGCCCCGGTCCGATGCCCCCTACCGTACCTGAGCCCCTATCTGCCCCAGGGCATTCGCTATGGCCTTGGCCGGGGGCGCGCCACTAGCCTGGATTTCCACGGACCGCAGTTTGCCTAAGGTCACGACGCAATCGGATCAATTGCCATCGTCAATCTGAGCGTGATGGCATTACCGCTCTGGTTGTCTTATGTACTGAATAAAGCTGTTCTATTCAAGGATTGCGGCTCCCGCCCGTCGACGCCCGCAAGAGGCAGCCGTCTCAATAACTCCGAGTCCACGCGCATCTATGCTCATCGAACAGCTTGTGGCGCGGTCCAAGCTTGACACAAGCGGTAGTATGTGACATATGAAAGATATGTCTATCAGACAACCAGATAGATTAGGCGACCCCAGCCGCTTCTTCACAGAACCCGGCTCGTCCCGCCAGCGCCAGTACGAAGCGCTGCGCGCCTTTTTCGTCGACAAGCTTCCAGCCGCCGAAGTCGCCCGCCGCTTCGGCTACTCCAGTGGGTCCGTTCATGTCCTCTGTCACCAGTTCCGACAGGGCCGGCTGTCCGAGTTCTTCGCCAGTCCGCGCAAG
>Ga0187894_10003896_pt1 | contig 16386 bp, 18 predicted proteins | sample GBC1701081metaG_FD_136650 | JGI IMG/M metagenome (GOLD analysis project Ga0187894, IMG submission 136650) | White microbial mat communities from a lava cave in the Kipuka Kanohina Cave System on the Island of Hawaii, USA - GBC170108-1 metaG ... | reverse complement strand
TCTCGGCACGAGTTCCGACCGGATCGGCACGCCCGACGGGCAGTCGTTTTACGCGACGTTCAGCAAAAACCTGAAGAGTGAAACAGGGCTGCCCATCGCGCCATACGCGGGCGTGGCTTACGGTACGTACGAACACCGCTGGCTGCCGCTGGCGGGGCTGAATGTGTATTTTACGAGGAAGCTCTCCTCGCTCGTCATTTATGACGGCGTGCGAGTACATCCGATGTTGAGCTACACGCATGGGCGGCACAACTTTTCGTTCGTGCTGGCGTTCGCGAATAAACCCGGCTTCAGTTACAGCATTTCGTTTTAACAATGAATAATATGCTCGCCAGACGGCAAGCCACGTGGCTTCGCGCATCAAAGACCCGACGAGGAAGACAATATCACCCCTGTTAATTCAACACACAAAAACAAAGAGGAGGCGCCCACGGCGGATTGGTTTTAGCAAAGCCATGAAGCGATTTGCGTGGGGCGGCTGCGGCAAACCGCTCCTGTCACTTACTCCCTATTTCAACACAGAGGTAAAACGCAAAGATGGAGAATAGATTCAACGATTCGATAAAGAGGGCAAAGCTCGCGCGGGGGCTTCCGGCGCTGGCCCTTACGCTGGGATTGGGTTTGTTCGCGCCGGTCTTCGGCCAACAGGCCCCGCAGGTCCAAATATCTGAGAGGACGTCAGAGGCGACCGACCTGACTCAGGCGCCTTCGCCATCGGAGCATTCGCGCGCGTTCGTCGACGCGGCCAAGCGGGTCAAGCCCGCCGTCGTTCACATCAAAGTAGGCGCGAGGGGCGCGAACGGCTCCGGCGTGATCGTCAGCCCGGACGGTTACATTGTGACCAACAACCACGTGGCGAACGCCGGCAATGATCTCAGGGTCAAGCTGTCGGACCGCCGCGAATTCACAGCGCGCCGCATCGGCGCGGACTCCAAAACTGACTTGGCGTTGATCAAGATCGAGGCGCAGAACCTGCCCTACGCCGCGCTCGGCGATTCGTCGAAACTGGAGCAAGGCGAATGGGTGATCGCGCTCGGCTCGCCTTTCGGTCTCGAACAGACGATGACCGCCGGCATCGTTTCGGCCATCGGCCGCAAATTCGGCGCGAACAACAACTACATTCAGACCGACGCCTCGATCAATCCGGGCAATTCAGGCGGGCCCCTAGTGAATATGAACGGCGAGGTGATCGGCATCAACACGATGATCTACTCGCGTTCGGGCGGCAGTGAGGGCGTCGGCTTCTCGATCCCTTCGAATCTGGTGAAGAGGGTTAAAGAGCAACTGCTCAGCGGCCGTGGCTCGCGCGGTTACGTGGGCGCGGGCCTGTAACCGGTTTCGCCCACGACGGCGACATCATGATGTTGTGTGTTTCAATTTAAATTCCGGGCGGCCGAGATTTCAGCCGCCCGTTTTTGCGCTCGTCTGGTCTCACCTCCCTAACTCTTCATCAATCAGAGACCTCAAGTCCTGTTCACTGAAACGCGCCAATTGTCTGCCATTGACAAAGAATGTCGGCGTTACCTTGCCGTCGTAATCTTTCAAAATCCGTTTCACCGTGGGATAGAACGCGCGACACGATCTGCAATGATTCTCGGTAATACCTTGCGCCGACGACGGCGGCGATCACGACGACCGCCCCGATCAAAACCAAAATCTTGATCTCTTTACGCATGTCTTTCTCCTTCTTTTTCCAATTTATAAAACAGCAAACACAAAGCCAGGCCGATGAAGGCCGCGAGCGACATCAACGGAATCGTGACGAAGCCGAGCCACTCTATCTGCCTCAAAGTACACGGAACACCCTGAGCGCAGGGCGCGAGACTCTCCGGAATGATCCGGTAGTAAACCAGATTGTGATAAATCGAGATGGCCAGCCCGATCAGACAAAAAGGCAAGGCGTAATTCCTCATCCGGCTGTCACGCATGACGATTCCACACCCAATGATGATGACGAGTGGGTACAGGGCGATGCGCTGATACCAGCAGAGAACGCACGGCGGCAATTGCATCACCTCGCTAAAGAAAATGCTGCCGATGGCGCCGACCAGAGCGATGACCCACGCCAGATAAGGCAAAATTTCACGTCGAATTATCGGCATTTGTAGTCTCCTCTACCGAGTTCGTTTCCACGTCTCGACTAATCACCAACCTTGAGCGCGCGCAATCCATTGATAATCACGAGGAGCGACGCGCCCATATCACTTGCTACAGCCATCCACAGCGTCGCCCACCCGACCAGCGCGAGGATTAAGAAGACGCCCTTGACAGCAATCGAGAACCAAATGTTCTGCTTGATGATGGCGAGAGTCCCGCGCGAAAGTCGCATCGCGAACGGCAGCCGAGTGAGGTCGTCGCCCATCAGCGCGATGTCGGCGGTTTCGAGCGCCACGTCCGTGCCCGCCGCGCCCATCGCCAGCCCGATGGTGGCGCTGGCGAGCGCGGGCGCGTCGTTGACGCCGTCACCGACGAAGGCGACGCGCTCGCCTGACGCTTCGAGTTCACGCACGACCTGTACTTTGCCGTCAGGGAGCAAGCCCGCGCTGTACTCGTCAATCCCCAGCCGTTCAGCAACAGCGCGCGCCGTGCCCTCGTTATCCCCGGTGAGCATGAGTATTCGCCTGACGCCGCCCGTGCGCAGCGCAGATATCGTGCGGCGAGCTTCCGGCCGCACCTCGTCCGCGATAGCGATCACGCCAATTGGTTCACCCTCCGTCGCAAGCAGCGTCGCGGTCTTCCCCTCGCGCTCAAACCGCCGGAGCGCCTCTTCGCTTTCCGGCGTGCAAGCGCCTCGCTCGTGGCAGAGGCGTTCGTTGCCGAGATAAACGGTCCGCCCCTCAACCGTCGCACGCACACCCCGGCCGATCAGAGCCTCAAAATCATTTGCGGGGGGCGGGGTAATGCCGCAATCCTGCGCGGCCGCGAGTATCGCGCGGGCGAGAGGGTGCTCCGACCCCTGTTCAACGCCGGCCGCAAGGCAGAGCACTCCCCGCTCGTCAAGACTGTCGAGCGGCAGCACGTCCGTCACAACCGGCCGGCCGGCGGTGAGCGTCCCCGTCTTGTCGAACGCGACCGCAGTAACGGCGCCGGCGTGTTCAAGGCTCGCGCCACCTTTGATCAACACGCCGCCGCGAGCCGCGCCAGCCAGCCCGCTGACGATTGAGACCGGCGTCGAGATCACGAGCGCGCACGGGCAAGCGATGACGAGCATCGCCAGGGCGCGGTAGAACCACGTGGTCCACGCTCCGAATCCCAGGAGGGGCGGGAAGATGAAAATGGGGACGGCGAGCGCAACTACTGCCGGCGTGTAGACGCGGGAGAATCGGTCAACGAAGGATTGCGAGGGCGCGCGCCTGTCCTGCGCCTCTTCGACGGCGTGGATGATGCGAGCCAGCGTCGTGTCTTCGACGAGTTTAGTCGCGCGAACGTCCATCGCCCCTTGCTCGTTTATGGAGCCCGCGAAGACCTCCGCGCCCGGTTCTTTGTCAACGGGTATAGACTCGCCCGTGATCGGGGACTGGTTGACAGCCGAGCGTCCCGCGATGACCTCCCCGTCCAGGGGAATCTTCTGACCGGGCCGAACGACCATTACCTCACCGACGGAGACTTCGACTACGGGAAGCGTTAGCTCGCGCCCTCCGCGCCGCACCGTCGCTTCCGCCGGCGACAAATCCATGAGCGCCTTAATGGCGTTGCGCGCCCTGTCCATCGAAAAGGTTTCGAGCAAATTGGCGACGGCGAAAAGGAAGATGGTCGCCGCCCCTTCGGTCCACTCGCCAATCGCCGCCGCGCCGATGGCGGCGATGGTCATCAGGAAATTCATGTCGAGCGCCCCGTTGCGGGCGGCGCGCAGTCCCCGCGGCGCGATGAACCAACCGCCCGCAACGGTCGAGGCCGCAAGCATTGGGATCGTGACCCACTCATCAACCCCCAGCCATCCGAGCGACAAACTGAGCCCGAGTAATACGCCTGAGATGATTGTCATCACGAGGCGTCCACGCCGTTCCCAGAAGTTCAAAGGCCGTGCTTGTTCGCCTTCGGGACGCGCGGTCATTCCAATTTCTCTGATCGCTCGCTGCGCGTCGGAGGACGTGATCGAGCCCTCGATCGTGAGACGGCGACGCATCAGGTCAAACTGTAGGTTTTCGACGCCCGGGAGTTTTCCAAGCTTGTCTTCGATTAGCCTGACCTCGTCGGCGCAGTCCATCCCTTCGACCGTAAACGTCGCCCGCCTCAATTCGACGTTTTCCACTTCATCTCCCTTTTTCATTACTGCCTCCATTTTATCGGGTAACCATGCTCCTCAGTCACCCGTAGGCGCCGTCGCCTCGGCCTCAGCGCCGCGCCGCCGTAACCGTAACCAGGCGCGGGAGGTTCCCTCGCGCATCCCTTCGCTCAACCCATAGAGCGCGGGCAGCGCCACGAGGGTCAGAATCGTCGAGGTAATTAGCCCGCCGATGAGTGCGATCGCCATCGGCTGCTGTAACTCCGCGCCCGCGCCCCAGCCAATCGCTATCGGCGCCACGCCCAGACCTGCGGCGGCGGCGGTCATCAGCACTGGCCGCATGCGCGTGTGCGCGCCGACGTACAGCGCCTCGGCAAGCCCACGCCCTTCGGCGCGGAGTTGGTTGATGTATTCGACGAGAATCAAGCCCTTTTGCACCGATAGGCCGAAGTGCGCGAGCAGGCCAATCACTGACGACACGTTGAGCGTCGTGCCGGTGATCCACAGAGCGATGAAGCCGCCCGCCAGCGCCATCGGGATTGTGGCTACGATCAGCAGCGCCTGCCAGACCGAGCGGAACGCAATATAAAGCAGCAGAAAGACAAGCAGCGCCGAAACCACGAAGGCGCCGGTCAATTCACGGCTGACCTCTTGCTGACGCTCATAGCCGCCGCCGTAACTGATGAAGTAGCCGGGTGGGAGACTGAGACCCGCCAGCCCCTTCTCGATGTCGGCGACCACCGACCCGACGTCGCGCCCTTCGACGTTCATCGTCACCTGAAAGCGCCGCACCTGGTCCTCGCGTTTTATGACGGCAGCCCCGCGCACGACGCGCACCGCCGCGAGATCGCCGAGCGGAATCTTCTGTCCGGTGGGTGTGTCAATGAGCAGTCCCGCAAGCTTTTCCGGCGCGTCTCTATACTCCTCGCGCAGCCGCACCACGACCGGGTACTCCTTGAGTTGATCCTTGATTACGGTCGTGACCTCGCTGCCTCCAATCAGCGCCTCTACCGAGTCGCCGAGCTGGCCGGGGTTGAGGCCGAAGCGCGACGCCCGCTCCCGGTCAACGGCGATGACCACCTGAGGCACGCCCTCGAGTTGTTCGGCGCGGACGTCCACCACGCCAGGAGTCTTTTCGACGATCTCCTTCACCTGCGCCCCCTTCTGCGCGAGCGTGTCGAGGTCGGAGCCGAAGACCTTGACCGCCAGAGCGGCGGGAGCTCCTGATATTGACTCGTCAATGCGCATGTTGAGCGGAGTGGTGATCCCCGCTGACACGCCCGGTACCTTCTTCAACCGCTCGCGCACCCAGGCTTCGATCTCCGGGATGGTGTGCTTGCGCTCGGAACGAGGCGCGAGTTGCAGAAGGCGCTCAGTTACCGTAACGGGCATCGGATCTTCCGACCGCTCGGCCCGGCCCGTGGGTTGGATGATCGCGGCAATGTCCGGCCCGCCTTCGAGGACTTTGGTCACCTGGGCGGCGACGCGATCCGTCTCACCGAGGCTTGTCCCCAGCGGCGTGTTCATCTGCAGGAGCAGCGCGCCCTCGTCCATCCTCGGTAACAGTTCCGTGCCGAGAAACGGCAGGAGGACGACGGATAAAACAAAAATGCCGGCCGCCATGCCCACAGCGCTCAAAGGCCGCCTGAGCGAGCCGCGCAACACCGGCTCGTAGACGCGCTCGCATTGTCTGGCGAGCCAACTATCTTCCCGAAGCCGTGGCGCGACCTTCCGCAGGAGCGTGTAGCAGAGCGCCGGTGTGAGGGTGAGCGAGAGGATGAGGCCGACCGCCATCAACACGACGACCGTCGCGGCGAAGGGGGCCAGGATCTTGCCCTCGAGCCCAGAAAGGAAGAGCAGAGGCAGGAAGACGACGATGATGATCGCTGTCGAGTAGGCCGCGGGGCGGCGCACCTCGCTCGCGCCGCGCAACGTCGCCAAAAGCGAATTTGAAGGATTCTCCCTAAGATGGCGAAAGATGTTCTCGGTATCAACGATCGCCGCGTCGACCATGATGCCCAACCCGACCGCCAGGCCGCCGAGGATAGTACCGGGGCCGCCGTGCCGGCGGGGAAACCGCGCGCCGCCGTCGTGAGCCGCTCGGCCAGCAGTTGTCGCGCCAGATAGTAATCGGTACCGAAGCGAAACTCCGTCCGCACCGACACAACCCCGATTTCAGATTCGGACCGCACGCGCACGACGTTGGGCAGGCTGCGGAACGCCGATTCGAGCGGGCGGGCGATGAGCGTCTCACCCTTCTGGGCGGCGAGGCCGGGGTTTTCGACGATCACAATAATGACGGGCGACGAGAGGTCCGGGAAAAGATCGGTCTCCATCGAGCGATAAGCCATCACCCCCAGGATCGAGGCGAGAATGATGGCGAAGGCCACCATCAGGCGGTTGCGCAGGGAGAATTCGATGACGCGATTGAGCAGCCCGCCGCGTACCGTGTCAGTGGTCGTCATGATGTCCTCCCTCTTCGCCTCCCGCCTTGCCCATATTCTTGAGCTGGTAGGCGCTGGCGATAACGACTTCCTCTCCGGCTTCCACGCCGCTGAGAATCTCCGCAAATCGGAAATTGATGGCTCCAACCTGTACCGGACGGCGCTCGTAACGACTCCCCTCCTTCACGTAGACGACCTTGACGCCTTCGTCCTCAACCAGAGCCGAGACCGGCACAAGGAGCGCGTCCTTGCGCCCGCTGAAGACGATGCGCGCCTCGACCGCCATTTCGTGTTTGAGCAGCCCGCCGGTATTCGGGACGCTGGCGCGCACCGCCACGGTGCGTTTTGCGGGATCGATCATGTTCCCCACCGAGTTCACCTTTCCTTCAAACGCGCTCTCGATCGCGCCGGGGATCCGTGCGATCAGCCGTTGTCCCGCGTGGACGCGGTCGGCTTGCGATTCCGGAACTTGCGCCTCGATGATCACGCTGGCCACATTCATAATGGTGAGAAGTTCTTTGTCCGGCGTCACCGTTTGGCCAATTGTGATGTGCCGGTCAACGACCCTCCCGGCGATCGGAGAGGTGACATTGATGACGCCCCCCTGACCTTCAGGGCTTGCCCCCAGCGCCGCCAGCGACTGGGTAAGCCGCGCGACCGTTGCGCGCGCCTGCGCGACATCACTCGCCGCCTCCTGCTGCTCGCGAGTGATCTGAATGCTCGCCTGGTAGTCGTACTCGGCCTTTGCGTTCTTGTATTCCATCTCGGCCTCACCCACCTCTCGCTTCGCCGCGGCGCCAAGCTCAACCAGCCGCCGCTTGCGTCCAAGCGCAACCTCAGCCAGGTCGAGCCGGTTTTTGGCCTGGATCACCGCCGCCCGGTTTTCACTCTTCCCCACCCGCGTGAGTCTCTGTTCGGCGAGCTGTAGCCGCGCGCGCCTCGGTCAATTGACCGCGCAAGTCGGCGACATGTGGACTGTCAACAACGACGAGAACCTGTCCCGCGCCCACCGCCTGCCCCGGTTCGGCGAGCACACGGACAGCGCGCCCGTCAACCTTCGCGCCGATGACGGCCTGCGAATTGGAGGCGGCGAGCACTTTAGCGGGGACAGCGATGTCCTCTTCAATCTGCCCTTCGGCCACCTCTTCGGTTTTGATCCCGACGAGTTTGGCCGTCTCTTCATCGACCTCCACGGCCCCTTCCTGGTTATGCTCTTCGCCCCCCTCTTCTCCGGCGCGCTTGCCTTCGAGCGTGGGGGACTTCTCGACGGCCAGCGTGGCCGGTTTGGAGCGTGACGGCCACAGCCAGATCGTTGTGGGGACGAGCGCGGCAAGGGTCAAGGCCGCTAAGACGAGACCGGGCCGCGGCCGGAATTGAGCGGGAGTGGTTTGATCGGCAAGGCCGACGCCGGCGACCTGGGGCCGGGTGATTTCATCCGGCGCCCGATCGGCGCCCGGCTGGCCCTTAGCGCCTAAGTTAGTGGGATTGTCTGCCATGGTTTCAGTCCTCATTTCGGTTCGTTTTGATCATCGCCCGAGCTACTGCATGCAAGGTCAGTGAATGGCGCCCCCGTTTTCGCATGGGAGCGGGCGCGTTGCGCAGTGGAGCGTTGCGCTCAAACGCGACTTCACTAACGAGCAGCTCGAACTAAATTCAAGATGAAGGCCGTGACTAGACTGAACGAGGAGGGTGAAACTGATCTTTCGGTGGAGATGTTGGAAGAAAGTGAACGGACAGAGCGATTGGCGCCCGCTTAACTATCGCGACATCGGCAATCTGGGCGCTGCTTAGTAAGATATGCGCGCAGCAACAATAGCATCCGCTCTCGGAGTTCGGCGTCTCCGGATGCTGCTCTCGATGATCGTTGGGAGGATTGGCAAGAACATCTTTCTCGCTGCCGTCAGCGGAAGACACCATCGCGCCGGCGCCGGATTCGCAATTCAACTCATCACAGCAGACTTGCGGAAGCGCCAGATCTGTAAAAATCAGGAGAAGGAGAAGGAGAACCGCTACCTGATGCAAATACCTTCGTCCTGCTAAGATATTTTGCCGAATTAATCGCATTGTTATGTCGGGGCAACACCGTAGCACATAACGCGGGAAGCGAGCAAACTCAACACTGCTGGCGACGAGCGACAAACCGAAAAGCCCTCCTGGCCTTCTTGACCGACACCTGAGTAAACCCCGCCGTCTCAAGCCGCATCCCGAAAGTATCTGGGTCGATCACCACCATCGTATCCCGCAGATGAATTAAATGGAAACCCAGGCTATAGACGCTGTCAGTGCCGACGAACACCCCACCGGGTTTGAGCACGCGGCAGACCTCAGCCAACAAGCGATCCTGCAAGGCGGGCGACGGAACGTGGTGAAGCATGGTGAAAGATACCGCTCCGGAGAATGAGCAATCCTCGAATGGCATCGCCGTCGCGTCTCCTTCCACCACAGTGACGTTCGTCCCTCGCAGCCGCCGCTTGAGCGAGTCAGCAAGCAGCAGGTCAATCTCGATCGAAGTCAGCCGCCTTAAACGCGGGCGCAGAATGTCAGTGGTCATGCCAGGTCCTGGCCCGACCTCCAATACGTCGTCGCCCAAATCAACGTCTTTAAGCGCCCAGGGCAGGATTCCTTCTTTGAGCGCCTTCTTCCAAAAGCTCGTGCGGCAAAACCATCGGTGAAAACTGTTCATCAGTGTCGTCCATCCTTTTCAGGAGTATCTTGCCGAATGAACCCCGTCAGTGGCCATGACTATTCCCGACCGGACTGCGCGACAGCTTCAGCAAAAGGTAGATATTAACGGTGGCGGTGAGGCGCCTCCGCGCTGCTGATTGTATCTTTGTAGACTGCCTCAACCGCGTCAATGTGCAGTTCAGTCGCGCCGATATTCTTGATCAAAATCTGTCTGGCCAGGCGCACCCCATGTTCGTGGATGTCGTGCTCGTCTACTCCCCTTGGGAAGCCGCGGCGATTAACATCCATCGGTCGCCACTCCTTATTCGGATCATCGCGCAAGGAGATCGAGTATACGCCCGCGTCGCCCTTGTGGCCGTGTATGCGCAAGTCCACGCCATCGCCGTCACCGAAAAACTGCCCGGCCCGGTAAACGAGAGCTAGTTGGCCACCTGGCTCAATGATAGCCATTTGCTCGTCTGGCGTGCCCAAGCGGTCGCCGGACGGTCTTCGCGCCGTTTCGCCAGCGCGCGCAGCACGACGGCTTCAACTGCTGGCGTAACGCTCAGATTGATCGAACGCGGCGACGGCGGCGGCTGGTTGACGTGTTGCACCACGATGGCGCTCGTCGTTGGCGAATTGAATGGCACGGCCCCGGTCAGCATTTCAAACAGCACGATGCCCAGACTGTAGACGTCCGAGCGGCCATCCAGTTCTTCGCCCATACAATGCTCCGGCGACATGTAATGAGGCGTGCCGACGACGACGACGGACTGGGTGAGCTTGTGCGCGGTCAGATCGCCCAAGCTGGCGACGCCGAAATCGAGCACTTTGACGAGCAGTACGGTGGCTGGGCCGGAAGTTCGACTTAAGTATGCCGGAAGTGATCGAACATTATCGCAAAGACAAGACCCGAACGAAACTTTCTGGACTGGATACGAACGACGACCTGGGATGGCAGACTTGCGCCCCTTGATTCTGGAAAGGGACGAAAACACCTGCCAACTCTGTGGCAAGAAAGTTAAGGCAGAGGATGCTCAGGTAGACCACATCGAGCCATTCAGAAAATTCAAGAGACCAGTGGATGCAAATCGCCTGAAAAATCTCTGGACACTATGCATTGCTTGTCATCAATGGAAGACTGAGTTTGACCGACAAATGGAGAGCCGGATGCGCTGAAAGGCGCAAGTCCGGTTCGGTGATGGGAGTGGAGAAACGTGCGGTGTTTTGAGAGAACCAAAGCTGGTCACAGCCAAACAGCCGAGACCATGGCGTTTAGCCTGAGGACATGCGCCTATTCATAGTTTCAATATGATTATGCGCGGACGGGAGTCCGCATTCCGGCTTATTTAATTCCGTATGTACTCGCTCGTCAGGGAGTTCTTTGCCATGAGCAGCTGCTTTGGCGTGCCTTCGAACATCACCTTGCCACCCTTCGTGCCACCCTCCGGACCCATGTCGATGATCCAGTCCGCGTTCTTGATCACGCTTGTGTTATGTTCGATGACGATGACCGTGTTGCCGGCGTCTACAAGACGGTTCATGATCTCGAGCAGGCGCCTGATATCGGCCATGTGCAGTCCGGTCGTGGGCTCATCAAGAACATAGATGCTCCCCTGCTTATGCAGTTCACTGGCCAGTTTGATGCGCTGGCATTCGCCGCCGGAGAGCGTGCTCAACGGCTGGCCCAGGGTCAGATAGTCGAGCCCCACATCGCTCATGGCCTGCAGCTTGCTCGTGATCTTGTCGATCTTGAAGTATTCGAGCGCCTGCTTCACGGTCATTTCGAGCACATCGCTGATCGACTTACCGTTGAGTTTGTACGCCAGCACTTCATCTTTGAAACGTTTGCCTTCGCAAATCTCACAAGGAGACTTGACCTCGCCCATTGCAGGGATCTCGGTGTAGATCACGCCCAGCCCCTGGCAGTTCTCGCAGGCGCCCTCGGAGTTGAAACTGAATAATGACATCGGGATCGTGTTCAACGACGAGCACCGTGTTCCCTCGATCACGCAATTGTTGCAGAAGTTCATTCAAGCGATGCACATCGCGCGGGTGGAGTCCCACGCTGGGTTCGTCGAACACGTACATCACGTCCACGAGGCTGCTGCTCAGGTGCTTGACGATCTTCACGCGCTGCGATTCGCCGCCGGAGAGCGTGTCCGTTTCACGGTTGAGTGTGAGATATTCGAGACCGATGTCCACGAGATATTGCAGACGCTGGATCAATGTTTTCAAAATGGGTGTGGCCTGTGGTTCCTTGATCGCCTTGATGACACCGATCAACTGCCCAACCTCCATCGAAGCCATCTCTGCGATGTTGTATCCATCGATCTTGCATTTCAGCGCTTCCTGGCTGAGGCGCGCCCCTTTGCACACCGTACACGGCGCCATGGTGATATAAGGCGCCACGGCCTTTTGCGTCCGTTCAGACATGGTCTTCACGTCGCGCGTGATGTACTTGGCGATGAATTTGCTGATGATGCCTTCGTAGGTTAAATTGAGATCCTTGCCCCCCACCTTGGTCTTGACCTTGTAGGGCTTGCTATATAGAAGCAGGTCCATTTCCTTTTCGCTGAACTTCGAGAGCTTCTTGTCCATGTCGAACAACTTCGACTGGCCGAGGATGTTCCAGCCCCAGCTGTCCACGGCGTATTCATTGAACAGGATCGCGCCTTCATTCAGCGTTTTGGATTTATCGAGGAACAGGTCCAGGTCCACGCCCACTTTGCGGCCGAGGCCGTTGCAGTTCGGGCACATACCCTTCGGGTCGTTGAAGGAAAAGACGTTGGAATGCCCCACATAGGGTTTGCCGATGTGCGAATACAACCGACGCAGCACTGAGTAGATGTCGGTGATTGTGCCCATCGTCGAGTGTGACCCGCCGCCAAGCCGTTTCTGGTCCACAACGATCGGCATGCTCAGGTTCTCGATGGCATCTGCATCCGGCTGGGAGTAACGCGGCAGGAAGGTACGGATGAACATGCTGAAGTTCTCATTCATCTGGCGCTGCGCCTCGGTGGCCACCGTGTCGAAGACGATCGACGATTTGCCCGAGCCCGATACGCCGGTGAAGATCGTGATCTTGCGTTTTGGGATGCGCAGCGAGACGTTCTTCAGGTTGTTCTCGCGTGCGCCACGGATCTCGATGTATTCCTGAGACATGTTTCCTCTATGGTTTGATGTAATGAGCGAGCTTATGCCGGAGGCGGCAACCCCGGTGACCAATGTCAGCACGCTGATGGGGATATCCACCGATACGTTCTGCAGGCTGTTTACCCTTGCGTTTGTAACCGGGAGCTTGCCGGACGGCGAGCGGAAGCCATCCTTGATCGGCATCGACTGTTTGATGCGCCGGCATGCAAAATTTAGATCCTTAGCGAGCCACGGAACCCCCTGGCGGCATAGTAAGAGGGCGCACTGTTGTGACACACGAAGACATTGCCGTAGCGGAATTCAGCAAAGAGGGCGCCGCCGAGTTTTCGAATCTCAGAAGGTGTTTTCACCCAGCTCGATGTTTTCGTATCGAACTTTCCAAGTTTCTGCAGCTCGCGATATTGTTCTTCCGTTAAAAGCTCAATGCCCATGGCGTCTGCCATATCAATAGCGTTATTTTCCGGTTTATGTTCTTTCCTTGACTCCAGCCCTTCACGGTCGTAACAAACACTTCTGCGGCCTTTAGGACTTTCAGGTGAACAATCATAAAAAATGTATTCGCCCGTCTTTTTATCATGACCAACAACATCCGGTTCACCGCCAGTTCTTTCCATTTCATTGAGCGACCGCAGTTTTTCAGTATTAGCTTCCAGCTTTGCTTGTACTTTAGCCCATTCAAGACCTTTATGGCGGTTCATGTTTTTCTCAAAACGGGCTTTCAATGCTCCGAGTAGTTCTTCACGTAGTTTTGGCGCCAATTCCTTTTTATTGCTATTAATGTTGTTCATGCTTTTATATTACCTCTGTTGAATAGGTGGCCGGCATAACTGCCTTCATACACGATCGTGCCGCCGAGAGTACCTGCGTGCGGTCCGAGATCGACTACGAGATCCGCCACCTTGATCACATCAGGATCGTTGAACAACATCCCCACGCTGGCCTCTCGACTCAACGGGCTCAGCATCGCCAACGTCGCCGCCTCCTCGCACTCCCACGACCTAAACAGCCGGCGGCGCGCGGTCAGGCGCTCGCCGGCGTGGCTTGCAGGCGGCGCCAGAAGAAGTACGAGAGCCCCCAGAGCACGCCGGTGGCCGCCGCCCAGCCCCACGCCTCTGGGCCATCGCCCACCGAGAGGTGGGCGATGAGCGCCGAGGCGAGGTTGATGGCGAAGCCGGCGTAGGCCCACTCCTTGAGCCGCGCCGGCGCCGGCGCAAGCAGCAGCGCCACGCCGAGGAGCTTGGCCCACGAGAGCTCCACCCGGAAATAGGCGGGGAAGCCGAGGTGGGTGAACATCTCCGCCACCTGCGGCAGGCGCAGTTGCGCGTAGGCGGTGAAGCTCATCTGCAGGCAGAAGAGCGCGGTGACGATCCAGAAGCCGACGACTATTCCTTTGGAGCGGGCATGCGCAGGTCCGTGGGCTTCTGCAGGGTCGATTCCATGGTTTTTTCCTCCTTGTATTCAACGCTTCGGGGCGTTGGTCGGCCAACCGGGGGGCTCAACACCGAACTGCTTTGCATACTCGGCGTGCAATCGCTGCCAGCCACCGAACTTCATCGCCTCACCACCGACGATGCGGCCGATGGGAGTTTCGCTGAGAAGGTGATCCAGAACATCGAAACAAATGTGCCACCCGGCAGCGCCCATTGAGATGAAGCGGCGATCGATGTTGTGCCTCAGCGTCAGGCGCGTGCCGCCACCAAAGGCTTCGAGTTCCCACCGGATATTGTTGTCACCCCAGTTGTACTCAAGCACCTTGGGAGCGTCGGCTCGCGTCACTCTTGTTTCGGAAACCTGCGGCGTGGGCGCTCCCACCGTATTGAGTTTCACTGTGGTTCCAACCGTACCCAGGTTTCCATCGGCCTCAAAGGGCGCCCACTCGCGCAGATGCGCTGGGTCGGTAAGCGCCTGCCAGACTTTTTCCGGCGAGTGGCGCAGCTCTCTGACGAGAATGAGCGTCCACTTCTCTCCGTCCTTTCGTATCTGCGCCCCGCTGGCCGGACTCGGTGTGTACTGCTCGCGATCGGCCATCTTCTTCTCCTTGTCTTCCTTTTCGTTGGTGTTGATTGATCCATGCGGTCGAGGTGACGTTCGAGAGCATCTACGCGAGCGGACCAGAACCGGCGGAACGGAGCCAGCCAGGCATCCACCTCCTGAAGCGGTTCTGGCTTCAGCCGGTAGAGACGCCGCCGTTCAAGCCGCGGCCATCGGCGCCCACCGGGCTGCCATCCTGCTGAACGGCTGCCCTTAATAGCGTGCCAGCTGGGTGAGCTGAATGAGGTTGCCGCAGGTGTCGTTCAGCATCGCAATGGTCGAGCCGGTCACGTCGGTGGGCGGCATCGTGAACTCGGCGCCGCGGGCCTTGATCCGCTCGTAGTCGCCCTTGACGTCGTCGGTGTAGAACATGGCCGCGGGCCGGCCCTGTTGAAACATCGCCTGCTGATACGCTTTGGCTGCAGGGTTGTCGTTCAGCGCCAGCTGCAGCTCAGTGCCGTCCGGCTCCTCGGGCGAGGCCACGGTCAGCCAGCGAAATGGGCCCTGACTGAAATCGGCCTTCTTGGCAAAGCCCAGTACCTCCGTATAGAAGCGCAGGGCCTTGCCCTGGTCGTCCACGTATACGCTGGTCACTTTGATTTTCATTTCGTTTCTCCTTTGTCACGTTCGCGGTTTGGGCCGCGTCGTCTTCTCCTTGTCTTCCTTTTCGTTGGTGTTGACTGATCCATGCGGTCGAGGTGGCGTTCGAGAGCATCTACGCGAGCGGACCAGAACCGGCGGAACGGAGCCAGCCAGGCATCCACCTCCTGAAGCGGTTCTGGCTTCAGCCGGTAGAGACGGCGCTGTGCGTCCACTGTGGATTCCACGAAACCGGCCTCTCGCAGCACTCGCAGGTGCTTTGACACGGTCGACTGCGGCATACGAAGCTGACGCTCGATCTCTCCAACCGACTGTTGTGACGAGACCAGGAGGCTCAATATCGCACGGCGGTTCGGCTCCGCAATGATTTCGAACACAGATTCCATTCTCTTAATATACTCCACAGAGCATATGCTTGTCAAGGTATATAAAGATAAGGAGCCCAGGCAACGGTTTCAGTCGAGGGGTGCGGGGATACGCCGTCTGACGCGTTTGGGCGGGTGCGATTCAGAGCGCTTCGCGCTCCGGCTGCTTCAGCGTTGAGGCGGGGACAAGGGCTGCCGCCCCTTTCTCCGCTGGCGGCGTTCTTCCTCCGCTGCGCTCCGGACAGGTTTCTGTTGACGAAGCCGAACACTTTCCAGCAGACCATCATTGTGATCACCCTTGCGACACCAAGGAAAGCCTCGGCCCAAAACGCCATTCCCGTTCTTGTCGGGACAGTTACCGACACGGCCGGCAATCCCCTCCGGGCCGTCGTCTCACAGGTTCTGGAGGGTGGCATACTGACAACCGATCACAGTGCCTGGACCGATTCCGCAGGCAGGTACGTATTCCGCACCTTGCCTGCCGACTTCGTTGCTCTCCGGGGTCCTATCCGCTGATCACGCTCATGGGCGCAGAGATTCCGTATTGATTACCCCGGCGCCCTCGTCTCCCGCAACAGTTCCACGACCTCATCAATCAAGGCTTCGGCTTCGGCCTCGGCCTTGATCCGAATTCTGTGCCGGCGGGCGTCGTAGGCCGTCAGCCCCTCCTCCAGGTACTCCACAATCACCTCCGTCCAGTCAAAGGCCAGCAGCCGCTCATCCAGGGACGCGGCCTTCTGCCTATACTCGACACTAGCTTCTCGACTTTTGCGGTTAACTATTACTACAACGAGAAATTGTTCTTTGATATTCTCCTGATTGTAAACCCAACCAGGAGAACGAAATGATCAAACCGAAAAAGGTTCAATCGAAAGCCGAAGCCTCGCCGCCGCCGAGCGGA
>Ga0187894_10003895_pt1 | contig 16390 bp, 16 predicted proteins | sample GBC1701081metaG_FD_136650 | JGI IMG/M metagenome (GOLD analysis project Ga0187894, IMG submission 136650) | White microbial mat communities from a lava cave in the Kipuka Kanohina Cave System on the Island of Hawaii, USA - GBC170108-1 metaG ... | reverse complement strand
GAAGGATGCGCCTCGCGCGCTTTCGGTCGAATGGAAGACGCGACGCTGATCAAATTCAGGGCCGACAAGCCGAAGGTGTCTTATCTTTTTTATCCGGACTTCGATACTGACCCGCACCCGGCGCTAAGAGCGAGCATGCAGGCGGATTTGCAGGGCTTGCGCGTTGATTATCGCGATTACAATGACGCCGCGAATCCGCCGATTCTGCACCGCAAGGAGACATTCGTCACTCCCGACTATCCGCTGTACCAAAAGTTCGCCAGGCTGACCAACCAGGAAGAGAAATGGGGCCTGCTGGACAATACTAATTCCATTGGCACAAGGGAGGGATGGAATAGGAGGCTGCGCGAGCGGCAAGCCGAACTTCGCGGGCACCGCCTCGTTCGCACAAGCGCCGACACCGGCCAGTAAATAATCTGACTGTAAGGGCGCTCTCCATTGCAAAGACTAGAAGAATCACCGGCGAACCTGCCTCGGCAAAGACACTTCGTCTTCGGCCTTGTTCGTCGCAGCGGCGAAGTTCCTCTTCAGCGCGTTTTTATTCGTTTTGAAGCGTCTCAGGTCGCCGCCGATCATGAAGTAGATCAACTGTGAAGCCACTATCTGGTTATCTTTGGCCGTGATCATCTTCTTACCGATCTTGTCCCACAAAAGCCCGACCCATGGGTGATCAGTCAGTGTTATAGGGATCTTCGACGTCAACTTCACTGCGACAGACATCTCCATCCCAGCGCCCATTGCCGCCTGCACCGCCTTTGCGTAAGCGAGCAATCCCACAGGTCTGAACAAGAGGTGTCCGCCATCTCTGTTGCGATACTTGCCCGCCGCGCCGGGAGGCTGATCCTGTACTTCCCGTAGCGGAGGAAACTCCTTGACGAGCTGATCCCAGAATGCCATAGCCTCCTCACGGAAAATGTCGATTTCGTGGTCCCCGGGCCGCCTAGTTTTGTAAATCCTCCAAGACTTGCTGATTGAACGGCTCGTTTCACCACCCGATAGGATGATGTCAAGCACTTGGTAAAGGGTCACGACGGTGGTGAAGCAGTCGTTGTTAGAGGCGGGAATCGCCTTCCCCTTGGCGAGGGCGATTCTCTCATCGGCGAATAGTGGGTAGTCTTCCAAAAAATACCTGGTAATAATTGCGACAATGTCGTCCTCATCGAGCGCGATGATCTCCATCGTGCTGACGGGCTTGGCGTAGCGGTTCAGTGTGGTAAAGAGGCGGCGCGTCCGCTCCATTCCATCGGGAGTGTTCTTATGCGACAAGAATATCACACATATTTCCTCGTCGTTTAGCTCCTGTCCCAAGGTTTGAAGCGCTTCTCTAATGCCTGCCACTCGGTGCTGCCCGTCAATCGCAAATAAATTCTCTTCACCGTTCAAGTGGAGGATGCCGACGGCGCCGTCGATGTAATCCGGCAATGACGTCAGCTCATACTTTGCGTTCTCACTAATCTCGAGCTCATACCAGTGCGGCTCCCCGTCGTAGGCGGCGACCACCAACGCATTGAAGAATCGCTGGCGCTGCGAGAGCAGATACCCGCCGATCTCCTTCTTCCTTTTTGTCACCTTCCGCTGAAGTAGTTCTTTGAGCGCTTGGCCTTTGTGTATCTCTTCCGCGAATTTGACTCGCTCGGCAATGTCTGCCATCCGCATGAAGGTGATGTAATAAATCCAGTCTCCCATGTGCGCTCTCAGCCCGGGAAGAAGAAGCGGTTCATATCTATTCTTAGATGTTTTTCCCATAAGTAACTTGACTTGTCAGGTTAGGCCTTTTATCACTTTTCTGATTCTAGCCGGGTACTTATCATTGAATGGGGGGACCCATGCGCCGATCAAGTCGTCTTCGATCTGGGCGATTAGGCTTTGGTCACTTACCTCTGCACAGCAGAAGTAAACGTATTTATCATATTTGTTGAGCAATCCGAGCAGCTTCGGTCTGCCAGTTATCCTCTTCTTCTCGTTCAGATACTCTTTGAATCGCTCTCTCAATGTGCGATCAGTCATGCCGACGTATGCCATATACGAACAGTGTGGGTGCAGGGCAATGCCCGGTTGAATAATCAATGTGTATACACCAGGCTTTTCGGGGATTCGGCCGACCTGATCCAGTCTTAGGGAATATACCTGCCAGTTGAATGAGAGGGCGTATTTTGGTGCGTACTCAAGCCATAACTTCGGCCAAAGGTAGAACCGATGGGTGTGTGCCTTCATACCATCCTGCTCATCAATCAGGTCTTGAACCTTTTCCACAGGCGCGATCCTTGTAAGTAGTCCTAGTCGGGGGAAGCTACGCTCCCGTTTCACTCCCAAACCATTGCTTAATAAGACTCTTGGAATTCAGTGAACCGTTATCAGGAAAATTCAGGAAGTAGACGTTCAGGTAGGATATCTACCTCCACAACTGCCTGTAACAACTCTTCCCTAAGCTGAAATCATTGGTACTGAAATCATGCCGAGAGACGGTTCAGGCTTCCGGCTTCATCCCCCCATCTATCCCTTGTCGAAAGGCTTTAACCGGCTCACCCGCCCGCCATCGCTTCACCAACCGCGCGGTGCCTCCGTCGTGGGAGAAGAATCCCGCGCTTCGGACGTCAATAGAGAAGAGATGGAAGGGCATGCCTTCTGGGCTCCAGCCAATCTTCTGCTGCAGTTCATTGCAGTAAAGTTTGCGCTCAGCCGGCTCCTGAACCTCAACGGCCAGCCCGTGCAATTTGAACTCGCCTTCAGGCGCATTCTTGTCGCTGATCAAGCTGTGGATGGTACAGCGCCCGTCGCGTAGCAGGTCTTGTGCTTTGAACGATGCGGGCATCATCCCCAAATAAAGTTGGCCGCCCGCGATGAGTGGCTCGACGGGACTGATGCGTGGCGAGCCGTCTTTGCGGAGCGTGCCGACCAACACGACGCTGACCCGATCAAACAGCTTCTCGCCAGCTTCTGCCAATTCCGGCACGGCGGTTTTGAATTCGTCCCAAGTCATCTGTTCTATCCTTACTCTAATTGTTGCTCGACGTATGTGAATGCGTGTAACTGGACACCGTGCGTCTGATAACAAATCCCTAACACCATACCCCGCCAACACCAACCACCCCTCGACTTCCGTAACGCCTCAGCAGTTGCGACACAACAACACGAGTGCGAAATCGCCTGCGCCGGTGATGGACGTAGGATGATGATATCAATCTACAGGATCCCTTCAGGCACATGCGAAGCCGCCCACTTAATCACGACACCGACCGACCCACTCAATAAAGCCAAGCCACTGCCCTGCTAGCCTCCGACGATTCGAAGATAAGAAAGCATCTTGCGTTATCAGACGCAAGTTAACACCAGCCAATTCCGCGAAATTGCGTGATTAATCGCGCGATTAATCACGCGCGCGCGTTTCCGAATCACGCGCATTTTCATCTTATGAAGCGGATGTATAAAAAGCTCCGCGTCCCTTTCCAGCCATCACCAACTTGCCCTCTGATTGTAATCGCCTCAATAAACGGCTGGCCTGATCTTCATTGAGACGACAAAGTTCGCCAGCGTCTTTCCTGGTGATTCGTCCGTGGTTGCGCACATATTGCAGCACCATCTGTTCCTGTTGAATCGGGTCAAACCCTGCCTGCCGCACGTAACCGGCGCTCTGCCCTACCGCGCGGTAGACATTCGCGCTCAATGTGTAAACACGGCCTTTTGTGACTCCGCGCGCCTCGACCAACCCGGTCTCGACCAGTCGCTCCAATACAGTACGCGCGGCAGTTTCATCCTTCTGAATTGCCGCTGCCGCTTCGGCCACGCTCAGCCGTCGCTCATGTCTTAACTGTGAAAGCACGATCAGCGAATCAAGAGACACCGGCGCGGCCGTCCGCTTCTCCTCATCCAGGATCAGGCGCAAGAAAGGGATATCCGGCTCTGCGCTGCTTAACCTCACGACCACCGAACTACGATCGCTGCGTGAGTAATCGGGCGCAGGGCGTCCGTATCGCAGCAGCCCCTCATAAATCAAATCCACTCCGCGCCCGGTCCGCTCCGACAATCCGATTCGCTTAACGACATCCGCCAACAAAGGATTTCGCGGCCTCGGTTCGACGACGAGCAAGTTGTCTAAAGTCACTCCCTCTACAAAGCCACCCGGATTACTGATGATGAATCCTTCGGTTTCTCGGCGGACATGGACGGATCCCATGCGCGTGTAGTCACGATGCACCAGGGCGTTGACGACGGCTTCACGGAATGCCCTCTCATCGAAGGTCGGGATCGGGACTCGAAACATCCCGACCTGTACCTCGTCCTCTTCGAGACGTGCTTTGAATTGCTCCATCACCCGCTCAAAAGTTTTGAGCAGCGGTGTCCGGTAAAAATCGTTGACCCGGACCTGCGTGCCTTCCAACACCTGAAAGGCGACTTCGTGCGTCGGCGCGAGATCGCGGAGGACCGATTCGCGACCAAGCATAAGTAACCCGGTCACTGTCGGCACGAGCTGTCCCTCCTCACGGCGCACGAGCCCAAGCGCGCCATCCAGTTCATCATCAGTCAGTGAAAGTAATGTACGATCTCCCCGATAGCTCTCCACCATCTGCCGCAACCGCTCGCGCTCCAGCGGATCGAAGTCGGCGACGGATGAGTTGGCCACAGGCAAAGATGAATAATCGAGCGTGCCGAGGTCGGCCTGCCGACTAAGGAATTCGTGTGGATAAAACGGAATGCATTCCGGTGTGCCATCCGCCAGCAACCGCCGGCGCTGAATCAGTCCTTCGGAGGTGGCAACCAGCCTGGTGGATCGAGGGACCTCGATGCGGGCGATTCGCATGCCTGCCTCTTCGATCACGGCGAGCCGCACGTTGATCGGAGGATTGGTCCTGTTGGCGATCATCGCGGCCAGAGCCGCGGGGTTGCTGCGATCCGGATGGAGGCCTGTGATCTGACCGTCATCTTCAACCCCAAGATAAATCTCGCCGCCGTCGGTATTGGCCAGACAGACCACAGTGCTGGTCAGTTCACGATCCAACAACCGTTGCCGGTCACTCTTAAACTCAACGGTCAAAGATTCTCTATCAGGAATAATGCGCATTGACTTATCACCAGCGTCATTGTCCACGCGGCGCGCGGGCTTTCCGGTATCACCCAGATGCCGGCTCGGTCTCCTCCCCAAGAATTTCATCAATCATCTGTCTTCTGATGATAGCCATCATCAGTCCGAAGAGCCACGCTCCCTTGGTTCCCGAAAAACGAATGACCTCCTCGGCATGCTTGACCTCTGTTCCTTTCAGCCGCAGCCGGTAGTTTTCGATCCAGCGCAAGCAAATGGGAATGATACTGCAACATGATCGCGACCGGCGCGAGTTCCCTTCCCTTCCCTGCTGTGTCATTGATCAACTCAACGATTATACGGGCCGATTCTTCAGACGCCCATCAAAGATAAAATAGGCTCAGGCGAGGCATCCCGTGTTGCTCACGCAGTCTGGCTGCGACATGCTGCCGCAGGGTATCCTTGTATACTTTCGGTTCCATCGCCGCTTCGTATCTCTGCAATTCGGCTCTCGCGGATTTCAACATTGTCTCAATTTTGCCGGGATCGGTTGATTGCCATATTGCTTCCATAATCCTGTCTTCAGCGGCCACCAGTCTATTCTCAACCTCTGCCAGATCTATCGGCAAACCTTTATCACCTGTAACAATGCGGTCACGGAGATCGCCAAGCTCTCTCTCGGCCGTGCTACATGCGGCCCGCAACGCGGACTTTTCCGAAGCCATGTCGTTCGCAGCCGCCTGCCGAATCAAGACGCCGGCTTCCGCCAGGAAAGCAGCGATTCTGATTTTTTCATTCTTCTCTTCCCTGCCCTCCTCCGAGGCTACGCAATGTCGGCCGACCTCGCCGGAGTTCAGGGCCTTTTTCGCAATTATCCCGTGCGACCGCAGTACGTCGAAGGCTTCGTGTTGGGCGACCCTGATGGCTTTCGGGAGTCCGGCTTTTTCGAACCATTCTCTGTTTAGCGCGGCCTCTTTGCGGCAGGCGGAGGCGATGGCTTCGTCGCATGCGGAAGCTATGACGGGTTCCAACTCTCGTTTGACCATCCCTACAATCTGGGCAAGGTCGAACTGAGTGGACGGGCCGTGCGTGATGCCGCGTTCACTCGGATTCAATGAGGGTTGTTCTGTACTTGTAGCGGTAGATGATTCTTCGCCGATCGGCGCTCCCGCAGCGCGCGAATGCGCGCGAGGATTAATATTTTTATCTAGATCTTCTCTACAAAAGTGTTCCTTAAAGGGCATTCCATCGGATGGAGCAGGAGTCGTAACGGATGGAGCAGGAACCAGGCGCAAATTTTTTTCTCCTCCCCTGCAGCGGATCGATGAGCGCGCCCGATTGATGAAGATGCGAATCCCGACGCCGTTCTTGCGCGCGTCGTATCCGATGACCCCAGCCTCGTGCATCCAGGCGAGCGCCTTCGATAGGGTTGAATTCGCGACTCCGGTCAATTCGAGTAATTGATCCCAGGCGGTCAGTGTTCTGTCTTCCCTTCCCTCCCCTGCGAAGCGCAAGACCCCTTCGCGTTCCCAATACGAGATGGGGGAGCGGATCAGCCGGATGTATATCTTGCTCATCGAGGGCGTGACCGCGCAGGCCTCGTCCGAGGCGAGGGTGTCTAAAACCTCGCAGTCGATCTGCTTGAAGTTGACGCGATATTCATCATTTCCTAGCGAGGTGCGGCGAATAAAACGGCCAGCCGCTGTTGCGGTGGAGGTCATAGTCAAAATTCCTCGTAAGGACTTGACAGCATGGCGGAACGATATAAACTGAAACTGGTTTTTGACACACAAAGACCGCCTCGCCACCAAGCGAGTTTAAGAATTTGACCTGAAGCGTTCCGTCGCCAAACAGAGCACGCTTCAGGTCAATTTGCTTTACGGCGCAGTACGCGCCCGATCATCCGGTTGGTCCCTGGTCGTGATTCGACCAACCCTTCTCTATGGATGCGCAAAGCCTGGATTTACAGACCGTTTGCGCACACTCCTCCCTTCAGTCGCGCTTGACAAGTAACCGATGCGGAATAAAATGAAAAAGCCTGCTCATTGCACACATATCCTGTGCCGACAATGCAGCGGGTCAAGTTAGGCCTGGGGCGGATCGACTCGTCAAAGTATATTCCGCTTCAGGTCTTTATTTTTTTCCTACCGAATCAATTCTTCGTTGTGTCGGCCTCCGATGGCGCTTTCATTTTTCAGCGCGTTTGATCTTTCTTCGAGTGTTCTTGTTCACCACACCGTCGGATTCAAGAGCCGAACTCATCGCTCCGATCTCGCCGGGTAAAAGTCCCTTGACCGCCGTCCCGATTTTGACTTGCTCTTCGTTTCGAGCCGCCTCGCGTCTCTTGCTCAGGTGGTACTCGTTTCTGGCGCGAATGCCGACGTTGTAATGGATCAGCCAGTCTGTCGCCCCCTGGGAGTCGGTAATCTTGGTGAATCCGACCTTCGAAAGATACCCGGATTTCAGATGAGGCTTATGGATCGCTCCCATCTGGTTATAGAAACTTTTGTCTTTAAACTGTCTTTTGAGCGGCGCGCATTCACAGAACTCGGAGTACCTGACCGTCACCTGTGAGTTCCCCTGACTGATCGCCCCGTGCATTCTGTAGCTCACCCACTCATACCACCTCTGCGCCGAAGGCTGGCCCAGAGATTTCATATACCCGACGTCGAGATGACGGAACATCACCTCGGAAAGAAAATGGTGATAGATCGAGTTGAGCAGGACGTAAACTCCATCGGCCTTTTCGCCGTTGGGCAGTTTTTTTCCGCTAAAGATCACGCCGTATCTGGAGAAGACCTGCTCCAACTCGCTTTCCTTCCCGTCGTGCGTTCGATAGGTCAGTTTGCAGGTGATCGTCGCGCTCGCGTTCCGCGCCAAGGCCTGCTTGATAAGCGCGGCGTTTTGACCGCTCGCTTCCATGCCGAGCTCCTCACACAACTCACGAAGGCTGCCGAGTTTGATCACCGCCGGCACTGGCTTGCCCGACTCGTATATCCTGCGATTGATCACCAGATTATCAAGTTGATAGCTGAGAATGCCCGGTGAGCCGTATCCTTCCGACGGGCTGACTTGCCAAAGTAGATCGAGCTGCCCATCCTGATTGCGACGCTCGATGCGAATCGGATCGACTTTCCCACTCTTTGTCAGAGAGTGCAGCGGATACATTGCCAAAACCGCTTCCACCTTGATCGGCAAACTATCCTCAAAAAGAGTCGGGTGATGGTTACTCATGGGCGTCTTTTGAAAACACTTTCCTATATTAGTTTCATCATTCTCATGACATAGGGGCGCAGTCGTGTCTAGCGAGAAAAATTCCGATAACCCGTGCGCTCTAGTGTAAATGGTGTAGTAATTGCAGTTAGAGGGGAGCATTTTCTGTAATGTCTGCGTTAAGTGTCATCTCAAAACATCACACCTACCCTTTCGAGAAATCCAATCTCAAATCTCCCCCCAAGATAATGTCCTGGCAAAACATCACACCACAATATTTGGGACCAATGATAAATAGCCAAATCAGCATTTTTCCGGTCATAACCCATTGCTAGCCATTACTTTTGGCTGTATTTACGGGAGATCGCGATAAACCCCAATGCCCTTTTGATAGGCCCATCTTAGCCCTAAATCTCGTCTTTGTCCTGCCGAAACATCACACCTGACATGGAATACGTCACAACGGGAAATATTGGTAATCAAGGGGTTATGAATATTTGTCCTGCCGAAACATCACACCTGTCATCGAGTGTTATTTGGTGATCTTGGAATCTGCGCGATCCAGCTGCCTGCCCCGGTTAAGCGGAATCATTTCCTGTGAGTTAATGGATGGTCGGGGGGCGGATATTCATCGGCATTCGTGGCTCATTCCTATCGAAACATCACATCTGTACTCTTCGGTCACGAATTCCCTGTTAATCCAAACTAAATTTTATTGACATTCACGGAGTTTTGATAAATGCTGAGTTAAATGATTTTCTTTTTCTGATTAGGCGGAGAGAAGGTGACAATGCATTGTCACTTCCCTGCCGCGAACTTCACTGATCTCTTCAGTATTGAATATGAAAACTTCTATTATCACGGTCACCAATTCGAAAGGTGGCGTGGGCAAGACGACGACGGCTGTCAATCTGGCGGGAGCATTCGCGCTCTCAGGCAAGAAGGTGCTGCTTGTCGACGCGGATTTTCAGGCGAGCGCAACCGAATACCTGGGGGTATTGGAACAGGCGCAGGAGCAGAACCTGTCACTTTCCAAAGCTATCGTGAATGATCTTGGCCTGGAACATGTCAGGCTTACATCTCCGGTCGAAGGCATAGATGTCATCGCTGGAGATCACGAGCTGATCAAGGTGCGTGATCAGATGGCGGCTGAACCGCATAATCATCTACTCATTCAAGGGATGCTCAATCGCGAGGCCCTGGCAGAATATGACATCGTGATCATCGATACGCATCCGGATTGGAACTGCCTGTTGGTATCCGCGCTGACGTCCTCTCATTATTATCTGGTCCCTCTCTTCGCCGAGGCGGGATCGGTAAGGGGTCTATTGACACTACTAGAATCAGTGCAGCTTAAAGTGCGACGCTATCTGAACCCGAGCTTGCATCTCCTTGGCTGCGTCGTGACGAACTACGAAGAGAAGAACGCCACGCATAAAACCTTTTATCCGATCCTACTGCAAATGGGCGAGGAGCATGGATTTCCGGTACTGATGCCGCCAATCCCTTCCTCGGCGCGAATTAAGTCGTCCGAGGCCAGCCGAATACCGACGATGTTTCTTCCTGATAGTAAAGTCAGTACGGCGTACAAAATGCTGGCCGGGCTGATCGCGCCGGAATTGAAAGGAAGACGCCAGGGGAGACCGGATACCGCAAACATTCAATCGCTGAAGGCCGCCGTCAACTCACTCGATATCGAAGCGAATGAACTTTGACCTGACAATGCATTGTCAGGTCACCAATCGTGTTTTCACGAATGACGGGACTTATCAGCCATCACCCTACGGACGGAAGAGAAATTCGGCATGAAAATGGATCTAAAAAAGGTTGCGAAGGAGAGCAAGGACCGCTATTCGAAAGAGCTCTCCGGGCTAAAAGATCTGGAGGAAAGCGGAGAACTGCTTCAGAAGTTGCGCGGTTATAGCAATAAGGTCGTCAGTCTGCCGCTTCGGCATCTCACCATCAGTGAGAACGTCAGAAAGAACTTTCGCGCTGAAGGGCCTGATTTCGACGAGCTTGTCGAGTCGATTCGCGCCAACGGACTTCTACAAAACCTGGTGGCGAGTTTGATCGAATTTGATAACGGGAAGTGGGAGCTGCGGGTCACGGCAGGTCAAAGACGGTATTACGCCTGTCAAAAGCTGGGTCTCGAAAAAGTCCCCGTCATGATCCGGCTTTGGAATTCGGAGGCCGAAGAATTATACGCCGGGCTCTCGGAGAACCTTACTCGCGTCGATTTGAATCCGCTACACGTGGCGGACGCTTACACCCGGCTCATGGAACTAGGGATGTCCGCCAACGAGATCGCCGAGAGAGTGGATCGTCATAGGCGTACCATCCGAAAATATTTGAGCCTGTCCAAACTACCTGCCGATATTCGTAAAACCATCGAGGAGCGCCAGGACATCTTCACCACGGGAGTTCTGTTTAACGAAGTCGCCTCTCGCAACTTCGCTTCCGTCGACGAACTGAGAAAACACATTCAAGATCTGATCAGAGATGGGGAGCCGAGTTCCGGTGCGCCGAATGAGCCGGACGACGACGCCGGGGATCCTCAAGGTTCAGGTGGCAAGGCCAACCGCCAGGCTCGAAAGGGCAGGGTCGTTGATCCCGCATTAATTGAAGAGGTCGTCAGCCGTATCTCTGTCACGCTTCCGCTCAAAGTCAAAGTAAAGGGGACGCAGGATAAAGGTCAGATCACGATCAACTATACGTCCCGAGAACAACTCGAACAATTACTTTCTCGATTTCAGAAGTGACAATGTATTGTCACTTGCCCTCTTTGAGAACTTTGGCATCTGGACATAAATGCTTCAGGCACTGAATTTACAGACTTATTCGCGCATGCGAGTAGGAGACTTATTCCGCAAGGAATCAGATAGTGAACTTTAGAGATGGTTTTTCCTTCTGTTTGCGTCTCAACTGAATCGAATGGATAACCTCCATTAATTCGTCAGCCCGCCTGGTCATCAGATCGATCATTGCATCATCGATCTCTTCGGGGCGAATATCACGCAGGGCAAAGAAGAAGTCCTTCATTTGTTCATAGAAAAGATGCCGGCGGTCTTCCGGATCGACCCTGAGCAGATCATCCACTCTCTCGACCGCCTCGGTCATCTTCTCGCTCGACACGAGCGTCAGCTCACACAGGGCCTCGCGCACTTTTTCGCGCAGCGCGGTCTGAGACCCTTTGGAGCGGACATGTCCTATGATGATCTCGCCTCTGATTTTTTCCGCCTCACGCGGTGTCAGTTCGACCATAATGTGATCCGGATTCGACCATAAAATAGGGTTGTTGTGGCATTTAAAATCAACAAGTTAGATAAAAATTCCAGAGACCCGCGCAGACGCCCAGTACCTCATTGTACAAATCAAGATCATGCACTCGCAGACGGTCTGACAAAATTCGATAACGTTTCATTCCACCGAGCGCATGTTCGATGAAAATTCTGTCTCCGGCCAGTACCTTGTTTTCTTCTTTTTGTTCAGGGGGAAGTTCTTGCTTCTTCTTTTTCTTGTTCGGGATAAATAGTTCTTTGCATTTATAGTCATCCGCCATTCCCTGGAAACCGAGATCAACCCGGACGCGATGATTGGCAAACCAGTCCTGCTCAGGCGGAAACTCTTCCTTCAGCATCCGGTAGTCATGCGTCTTCCCGACCCAGCACATACTGAGATACAAGATGACCTTTGCCGCATTGCTGATTGCAATCGCTTTTACCGTATGCGCTTTTTTTTTCCTGAGTAGTGATCCTTCTGAACCTCGTTGTCACCGGGTCTTTGCATCGTTTGCTCCGTCCCATCAAGAATCAGCTCTGCTTCATTTTTCAGATGCTCGGCAAATTCCGCGGCATCCTTGAATTCACGTTTGGGCATCTTGCCAGCCGTCGTCAGAGCATGCTGTAACACGCGTAATCCGAGTTGCTGGTTTCTTTTCGCATTCGACGCATCCAGGCCGCAAACCAAACCAAGGTTGTCATATGTCAACCCTGTTTTCAGGCTAAACAAAGTAAAGAGGAGTAAATCTTCTTCCGATGGCAGGCTGGGGGTAACTTCGATCTCAGCCTGCCTGTCCGCAACCGTTTGCCCAAACAGGGCGAGGTAGCTTTCTTTGAAGATCGCGAGTAGCTTTTCAAACCGGGCTTTATCATAGCCCGTGGCGGCTCGCCATTGGCGCTCGGTTTTTAAGTCAGAAGTATTGAATCTCATACTGGCAGGCTACCATTTTCGCATAAATGCGGCAATGGCTTTCGATTCAACAAGTTGCGCGGATTTCCGTTGTCGCAACAACTCTAATGATTTCCGTCACCCCCTCTTGTTTTGGTCACATCAGAGGAGGAATCGCTTGTCGCCCTTCTCCTTGTCCGACTGCTGTTTCCGTTTGAGCCGGATTTTGTGGATCACCCCCATCAACTGATCCGAGGCCTCCAGAATCTCTTCAAGCGTCGAATCGTCAATCTCCTCCGGCCGGATGTCCCTCATGGCGTAGAAAAACTCCTTCATCTGCTCGTAAAAGAGATGCCGCCGATCGTCCTCTTCCACCGTTAACAGGTCGTCCACCTGGCTGACGGCGGCCGCCATATTTTCGCTGGTCATGATCGTCTCATCACCCACCAGTTCGGCCACGCGCCGGCGCAACTGGGTCTGCGATCCCTGCATTTTGAGATGGTTCGCCAAGACTTCTTGCCGGATGGTGAGGGCCTTCTTCGGCTTGACGTCGAGCCGCTCGGGCACGAGGCGCGCGAGCTGCGCGGCCTCCAGCCGTGTGACCTCGCCATTTTCCAGCGCGTCGAGAACGTCGGGCGGGTAGTTGAGAATCGGAAGGCAGAAGCCGATGAAGGTGCTAAGCGAGATCCGGTCCCGGCAATTTTTGGCGAGCGCTGCCTTCAGGTGGCGAGAGACCTCGAGCAGTTTTTCGCGAGGGAAGTGGCCGGGGCGTCCGCTCTTCGAGTCGCCGGCCGGGCGCCGCTCGATGTGCCGGACGGCGTTCATCAGCCTGAATAAACCTCTATCAGAAGCGGGGATCAGCTCGGGACATCGTCGCCGCAGATCATCGATCACTTTGCGAATCTCCGAAGCCGAGGCCAAAGGATCTGGCTTTCTCACTCGTCTGCGCGTAGTCATTTCGAGACCCCCTCGATTCGTGCAGGTTTTCTGATTCCGCAGGCCGAAAATTGGAGCCAAAATCCGCTTCGTTCGCGCCGGCCCTACGGGTGTGTTTCACGGATTTCCACAGATCAAGTGAGTGAGCGGTCTGCCGCGGAGCGAGCGTCCGTGGAACACTATCAAGCCGGGAGATTATATCCTTCTGAAGGGTAAAATGGGTCGTAAAAATTTGTGAGCCTACACAAAGATAACATTTGTGTAGGCTCACCTGAACGGTTAAAATCCGCCTTGTGGAAACCTCTCGAATCGAAAATGAAGCTCTGATCCGGCCAGGGCTGGACTATGACGTGATGATCAGGAGCGCCGCCGCGCTCTGGGCCGACGCTACGACGAGCGCCGTCAGCTCCCGCCGCGACGACATCTTGCGCGACAAGCGAAAGGCCGTGACCGATTTCTTTAAGCTCACGGGCAAGCATCCGGGGGAGGTGAGGCCGGAGGACGTGAAAGTCTGGCAGCGGGCGATGGAGGAGCGGGGATTGGAGCCGACGACGGTCTACGCTCGCGTCTGCCATCTCTCCTCGTTTTACGCCTGGGCGCTGCGCGATCCAGCCTTGGGAGAGGCGATCAGGTTCAACCCGGTGAGGCTCGCGCATCCGAAGGCGCCGAAGGCCTATCAGACGCGCAGCGTCAAATCGCGCTCGGACGACGAGCTGCGCGCGCTGCTCAATGTCGTCAAAGCGAAGGCCGAGTCGGGCAGTCTGACCGGAAAGCGCGACTACGCGCTGATGCTCTTCTATCTTGTCACCGGCATGCGTCGTCAGGAAGTGATCTCGCTGCGGGGCCGCGACGTCGAGATCGAGGGTGAGACGATGATCATCGGCAGCCGCGTCAAGGGCGGGGACTACCAGGGCAGAGAGGTCGCCGACCCGTCGGTGCGCGAGGCGCTGCTCGATTACCTGCGGGAGAGCCGGCGTCTGAGCGCGCTCAAAAATAACGGCCCTTTGTGGACTCGGCACGATCGGGCCGAGCGTCCGGGCGCAGCGCTTTCCTCGCACTCCTTCGTCGAAAATCTCAAGCGTTACGCGCGCGAGGCTGGCGTCGGCGCCATTCACCTTCATCAACTGCGCCATTCCTTCGCGCGCATGGTCGCCGAGCGCAGCGGCTCCTTGAGCGAGACGCAGGAGGCGCTCGATCACAAGCACCTAGCTACGACCCGCGTCTACGTGCAGCGCATCGCCGTCAAGCGCGACAAGTTCGGCAAGGAGATCGCCAGGCGTTTGAAGGCGTAGACGCGACTCCGTTGGCGTTTGAGTCGGTTAGGCTGTCTCGGTCGATAGCCGGGCGATCTCCCCGATTGATATGTTCGGCCAAATGAAGCGCCGCCGGCAAAGGAGGGTGATGGGCAAACCTGGTCTCGAAGAATTGCGGTATCTCTTTCTCAAAAACCTTTGTGAGTACGCCCCCCAATAATCACGGATCTGTTCAGGAGAAAGGATACGGTCGCATGGGCGAAGCATTGGGGGATCGAATCTGACTGGATCATCGAAACCGCCGGATACGCGCTTGAAATGAGAATAGGGAATACTCTCCTTCAGGCGTGGATCAAGGCTATACAGGGCATTCGTTACGCGTTCAAACCGCCGCCCCTTGAGATTGAAATCTTCGCTGAAGATGAAACCTTTCACTACCTGTCAAGAGAGGAGTTTGATCGGCGCGTCAAAAAGGAAGCGGATAGATACTATGATCAATTCTTCTCAGATGAAGGTTGGTTCGATCAGATCGATGTGAGGGAGCACGAACGTTTCATCAAATGGCTGGTCTTAAAGATCAGCGGCCGGACAGATGATCAGATAGCGGAGATTGAAGGTCGTGGTCTCGATGAGTCGACCGTTCGCAAAGGTCGATTGAAGATGGCCGCGGCGCTGCATTTGAAGAAGAAAAAGAGGGGCAGGCCTCGAAAGAGAAAATAGGAATTTCGCACCCTGAAACAGATTGTGGGGTTCCTAAAAATAAAGAATTCATTCGTGAGAGAGTGCGTCCGTAGCCGGATTCCGAAAACGCGTGATCGGATATCCGTAGCTACTGAAAGATGTCGGGGAAAGGACGCTTCATGCAGTTCTCACGTATATTTGAGTTTTTCGCCAGTTTCTCGCTGCTCAAGTTCATCACCGACTGGCGACACGAAAATACGATGCGCGAGCAGTTGCGGCTACAGGCCCAGATCGAGATGAAAAGGATTGATGGAGAGCTACGGAAGGACTGGATAGAAACGGTGCGACTCCTTATTAAGGAGGGTTATGTTTCAAAGGAAATGTCGGCGAAGATAGTGAGAGCTGTATTGACGGACGAGCATTCTCAAGAATTTCAACACCCGCCAGGGCCGATAGTAACTGATCGTTCGCAAAGCGCGGAGAGACTCGATCGAGCCTCCATCAAGAGATTGAGCGGATTTTTGAATTGGATGAAGAGCGGCTTCAACGAAAGCCAGACGCGGTAGTCGCGATTTATCGCGGCGGCGACTCGCGTCCCGAATGAAATTCTTGGTAAAGAAGCGCAGTTACAATGTAAACTTTTCGGGAGAATGGAGTCACTGAATAATCGGCGGGACGATCGACAGTGTTAAGGATGATCTCGATCTGGAGCGCGTTGCTGAAATAATGCGCATCTCGCAACGAAATGAATGAGCTTACCAATAAATCTCGATGAAATTCTGAGAGGCCGCCTCGTCGAATGGGAGCGGCTCGAATTCAAGGAGGGTTGGAACCCGGAGGCCGTCCTGCACACCGTCTGCGCCTTCGCCAACGACTTTCATAATCTCGGCGGCGGCTACATCTTGATAGGCGTTGCGGCGGATCAGGGAAGGCCATCGCTCCCGCCTGTGGGAATTGATCCGAACAAACTGGACGCGATCCAACAGGAGCTGCTCAACCTCGGGTTGAGCCGAGATACGTGTAAAAATAGGACATTCGACGTGACCAGAAACATTGATAATCGCGTCCGCCCGGCGTTAGCGTGTCGTCACGCAACCTTTGCGTACTACTTTTTTCCTCTGGG
>Ga0187894_10003894_pt1 | contig 16392 bp, 10 predicted proteins | sample GBC1701081metaG_FD_136650 | JGI IMG/M metagenome (GOLD analysis project Ga0187894, IMG submission 136650) | White microbial mat communities from a lava cave in the Kipuka Kanohina Cave System on the Island of Hawaii, USA - GBC170108-1 metaG ... | reverse complement strand
TCCCGAAAAACCATCGCCCAAATCGACAAACCTCCGCCCGTCAATCCCAGCAAACCCAAGCCAATAACATCTCCAAACCAACTGGAGCTCTGCTATGAGTAATTTTCCCCGGACAGCCCTGCCCGATGGGGGAGAGGGGATTTTTGGCAGGCCCGCCAGATCTTCTCCGGGGTCACCGGCATGTCGATCTGGGTGACCCCCAAAGGCGCCAGCGCGTCGAGCACCGCGCTCACCAGAGCCGCAGGCCCGGCAATGGCGCCGGCCTCGCCGCAGCCCTTCACGCCCAAGGGATTGTTGCGGCAGGGTGTCACCAGCGACTCGATGCGCATCGATGGAAGATCATCGGCGCGCGGCATCGCATAATCCATGAACGAGCCGGACAGGAGCTGTCCCGTATCTCGATCGAAGACGCAATGCTCCAGCAGCGCCTGGCCGGTGCCTTGCGCGAGCCCGCCATGGATCTGGCCTTCGACGATCATCGGGTTGATCTGGTTGCCGAAATCATCGACCGCGGCCAGCGCTAACACCTCGATCTTGCCGGTCTCGGGATCGATCTCGATCTCGCAGAGATGGCAGCCATAGGGAAAGGTGAAGTCGGGCGGATCGAACCAGGTCGTCTCCTCGAGCCCGGGCTCCAGCTGATCGAGCGGGTAGTCGACCGGATTATAGGCGGCGGCCGCCACTTCCTTGAAGCTTTTGGCCCGGTCGGTGCCGGCCACGCTATAGCGGCCCTCTCTGAACTCGATGTCGCGCGCATCCGCCTCGAGCAGATGGGCTGCGATCTTGCGGCCTTTCTCCACCACCTTGTCGAGCGAGATCTTCATCGCCGAGCCGCCGACGGCGAGCGAGCGCGAGCCATAGGTGCCGATGCCATAGGCGACGCGGTCGGTGTCGCCATGCACGATCTCGATCGCATCGAAATCGACGCCCAGCGTGTCGGCGACGATCTGCGCATAGACCGTCTCATGGCCCTGGCCATGGGTGTGGCTGCCGGTCAGCACCGTCACGGTCCCGGTCGGATTGATGCGCACCTGGCCCACCTCATATTGGCCGCCGAGACAGCCTTCGCGGGCGAGCAACTTGGAAGGACCCATGCCGCAGGCTTCCATATAGAACGCAAAGCCGAGCCCCAGATATTTGCCGCGCCTCAGGGCCGCCGCCTTGCGCTCGGCGAGCGTGGCGAAATTCCCGACCTCATAGGCGCGGTCGAGGAGCTTGTGGAATTCGCCCGTATCATAAGTCCACAGAAGCGGCGTCTTATAGGGGAAAGCATCGGCCGGGATGAGGTTGCGCCGCCTGATCTCGACCCGGTCCATACCCATCTCGCGGGCCGCCCGATCCATGGCGCGTTCCAGCACATAGGTACATTCGGGCCGTCCGGCGCCGCGATAGGCATCGACCGGCATGGTGTTGGTGAAGGCCGCGCGGGTGCGCACATGGACGGCACGCACTTTATAAGGGCCGGGCATCGGATAGGCATAGAAGAACGAGGGGATCGCCGGCGCGAAGGTCGAGAGATAGGCGCCCATATTGGCGATCGTGTCGACTTTCAGTCCCTGCACCACGCCTTCGGCATCGAGCGCCAGCGACACGGTGGTCACATGATCGCGCGCATGGGTGTCGCAGATGAAGGCTTCGGAGCGGTCGGCCACCCATTTGACCGGGCGCTTCAGCCGGTGCGCGGCGAAGACGGCGAGCACCTCTTCGGCATAGTGATAGATCTTCATGCCGAAGCCGCCGCCGACATCGGGCGCCACGACCCGGATCTTCTCTTCCGAGATCTTCAGCGTCGCGATCGACAGCAGAATGCGGATGACATGCGGATTCTGGTTCGAGGTGTAGAGCGTGTAGCGGTCGCTAGACGGATCGTAATGGCCGATCACGCCGCGCGTCTCCATGGGCGAGGCATGGACGCGGTTGTTGATCAGCTTGACGGTGGTGACGTGGTGAGCTTGGGCGAAGGCCTTGTCGACGGCCGCCCGATCGCCGACCTCCCAGTCATAGCAGAGATTGCCCGGCGCCTCGTCGGGCCAGATCTGCGCCGTCTCAGGCGCGATCGACGTTGCGAGATCGACCGTGGGTTTCAGGATCTCGTAATCGACATCGATCTTGTTCAGCGCCGCAAGGGCCGCGGCCTTCGTCTCGGCGACGACGAAGGCGACCGGATCGCCGACATGGCGCACGCGACCTGAGGCCAGCACCGGATGCGGCGGCTGCGCCATCGGCCGGCCGTTGGTCTTGGGCACAATCCAGCCGACCGGCAGCAGGCCGACCTGGGCCGCCTCCATGTCGGCTGAGCTATAGATCGCGAGCACACCCGGCAGGGAGCTGGCCCGCTTCGTTTTGATCGACTTGATGCGGGCATGGGCGTGCGGCGAGCGCAGCACCAGCGCATGGGCCATGTTCGGCAGCTTTATATCGTCGAGATAGCGGCCTTCTCCGGTGATGAAACGGAGGTCTTCCTTGCGCCTGACGCGCTGGCCGGCAAGCGGCCCCATGGGCTTGTTCACATCTTCTCTCCCTGCACTCGCGCCGCCCGGTTTATCTCATTCAGGGGCGCCAGGCTTTCGCCCGGGTGACGATTCATGTGGCTGTGAGTGCACAGGAAGTATTGTGCTGCACCTGCGAAATTGTAAAATCGGAAAAACCGCAATTGTGTATTATAAAAACAGATAGATGGCGCTTTCGATCAAACAGGTCAGGTATTTCATCGCCGCCGCCGATGCCGGGCAAGTAAGCCAGGCGGCGATCGAGCTCAACGTCTCGCAATCGGCGGTTACCGCGGCGATCAAGCAGCTCGAGGATGATCTGGGCGTCCGCCTGTTCGACCGCCAGCCCTCAGGCGTGGCGCTCACCGCCGAGGGCACCCGCTTCCTGCAGCATGCGCGCATCATCATGGCGGCGGTGAACGAGGCGATGAGCGCGCCCTTGACCGCGGATACGGCGCATGCGGGCCATATAAGGGTCGGCGTCACCTATACGGTCGCGGGCTATTTCATGCCCCGCCACTATGCCCGCTTCCTGCGCAACTATCCGCGCATCTCGGTCGAATTGCGTGAATTGCCACGCGAGGCGATCGAGAAGGGGCTCGTCGACCGCACCCTCGATATTGCGGTGATGCTGGTCTCGAACCTCGCCGACACGGCGCGCATCGCGTCCGAAACCCTGGTCAAGTCGCGCAGGCGCCTGTGGCTGCCGGTCGAGCATGCGCTCCTCACCAGCGAGAATGTGACCCTCGCCGATATCGCCAAGGAACCCTATGTGATGCTGACCGTCGATGAGGCCATGCACACCGCCGGCAAATATTGGGCGAATGCCGGCCTCGAGCCGCGCATGATCGTGAAGACCTCGTCCGTCGAAGCGGTGCGCAGCATGGTCGCCGCCGGCATGGGCGTCACCGTCCTTTCCGACATGGTCTACAGGCCCTGGTCGCTCGAAGGCCAGCGCATCGAGACGCGCAATGTGATCGGCGACATCCCGACCATGGATGTCGGCCTCGCCTGGAACCGGGCGCTGCAGCAGGCGCCGGCGACACGCGTCTTCCACGATTTCATGAGCATGACCTTCTCGGGCGCTGCGGCGATGTAGATGCGCCGTGGCGGGAAAGCCACAATCGCGCTGAATCTGTGTTTCTCTCGGGAAAAAACACTTGTCCGACCGGGAAGAAGTCCGATAAATTCCGTCAGGCCGATTCACAGAGCCGATTTCGCCGTGCGGGGATCGAATGGGGCGTCCGACCGATCTGGCCAATTCCGGAAAGCATTTTTCACTGCGCAGGCGACTGGCGCTGACGACGATCCTGAGCTTCGCGCCATTCTCCGGCTATGGGCGTCTGGCCTATGCCGACTGTGTGGCGCCGCCGTCATCGGCAAACTACACCTGCAGCGGCACGACCATCGGGCCGCAGAACATCACCACCCCGGATGCGGTCGTCACGACGACCGCGGATTTCGAGCTGACCTCGCCGGCCAACGGCGTCAATATCGAAGCCTTGGGCGATCTCCAGTTCATCGACAACGAGTTTTCGTCCATCACGACCACGGCTGGTGCCGGTGTGCGCGTTCATTCGACCGGCAACTCGATCAATGCGGGCGCGGTCACGATCGAGACGAACGGCACGATCACCGGCGGACTGATCGGTGTCTGGGCCATCAATGAAGGAACCGGCGATATCGACGTGACGGTGGATGGCGATGTCACCGGCACTTCCAATGACGGCGTGAACATCGCCAATGGGCTTACCGGCCGGGATGTGCGGGTCACCACCGGCGCCGACAGCGTGATCCTGGGCGGCGACTTTGGCATCTATGTCAACAATTACGGCATCGGGGACACCGAGATCACCGTCAATAATATGGTCACCGGGACCACCGAGGATGGTCTCTATGGCTGGACCAATGACACGGCCGGCAATCTGACGATCACCGCGGCCGCGAGCGGCACCGTCACAGGCGGGAAGAACGGCATCTTCGCCTATGGCCGGGGCAGGGGCGATGTCGAGATCAGCACCTATGGCCGGATCACCGGCAATATCGAAGACGGCATCGACGCCTTCAACTCGAAAAATGGCGCAAATCTCACCGTAACCGTGCATGCCGACAGCCTCGTCAGCGGCGGCACACATGGCGTCGAGGCCCGCAACTATGGCGCGGGCAATCTCGCCATCACGGTCAATGGTGCGATCACGGCCAACAGCGACGGCATACACGCCCGCAACGTGTATGGCGAATATTACAATCCGGACACTCACGAGGATTATTTTGGCCGTGCCGTCGATCTTACGATCACCACGGGCGCCGGCAGCGTGATCACCGGTTTCGACCACGGCATCTACGCTTACAATTTCGGCGGTGGCGGCGTCGACATCGCCGTCGAGGGCGAGGTGGGCGCACGAACGCTGGACGGCATCAAGGCTTACAATTCCGCGGCTGGCACGGATCTCACGATCACGACGGGTGCGGGAAGCGCCGTAAGCGGCGGCGATGACGGGATGCAGGTGACCAATTACGGCGCCGGCAATCTCGATATCAATGTCAACGGCAGCGTCATCGGCGAAAATGGCATCGGCATTTCCGCGATCAATTCCTATGGTTATGTCTACGACCCGGGAGACCCCCAAGGCCCGCCGATCGGCAAGAATCTCGGAATTGACCTCACGATCACCACGAGCGCGGCGAGTGTGGTGACCGGCGCGGGGCAAGGCATCCTGGCCAACAATCAGGGCACCGGCAATCTCGAGATCGACATTTATGGCGAGGTCACGGGTGGCGACGCCGATGGAATTGACGCCCGCAACGGCGAATACTCCGACGATTTGACCATCACCACCGGCGCCGCGAGCGCCGTCACCGGCGCAGAAGACGGCATCGAAGCCCGCAATTTTGGTACCGGCTATCTCAAGATTACGACCGATGGCGCGGTCACGGGCGAGGTGCAGGACGGCATAGAGGCCATCAATTCCAGCAATGGGACCGATCTTGAGATCACGATTGGCGAGGAAAGCGCCGTCACTGGCAGCGACGGCATCGACGCCGTGAATCAGGGCAGCGGCCATCTCGCGATCACCGTCCGTGGCGCGCTCACCGGCCATAATGGCAGCGGCCTGGAGGCCGACAATGACAATGGCACCGATCTGACCATCACCACCTATGCCGGGAGCCAGGTCAGGGGTGCCGAGTACGGCATCGACGCCGACAGCGACGGCAGCGGCAACCTCAAGATCACCGTCAATGGCGCGGTTGCCGGGACGACCCTCAGCGGCATCTACGCCGACAATGGCGGCGGTGGCTATACCAGCGTCATCATCGGCGCTACAGGCTTGGCGGAAGGCAATGTCGCCGGCATCGATGCGCATTCCGGCGACGGTCAGGCGATCGGCATCACCAATGACGGCATCGTGCGTAATCTCTCGGGTGAATCGAACGATCTGGCGGTCACGGCGGTGGGTGGTGCCGCGACGATCACCAACAATGGCAGGCTCACCGGCACTGTAGCGCTTGACCGGTTCGGCGACACCCTGAACAATGCCGGCCTGTGGAACGCCGCGAACGGAACCAGCGATTTCGGCGCCAATTACGGCAGCGTCGATGTGGTAAACAACACCGGCACGCTGATCGCCGCGGATGACAAGGCCACAACCGAACACACGGTCCTCGAAAATCTCGAAACCTTCAACAATGCCGGGCTGGTCTCGCTCTTCGACGGCAGGGAAGGCGACGTGTTGACGATGCGCTGGAATTTTGATGGCCAGGGCGGCAGCGTGCTGGGCGTCGATGCTTTCCTGGCGCCGGGAGGCACGTCGGACCGGCTCGTCATCGGCCTCAATACCAGTGGCGTGACCCATGTGGCGGTCAATTTGACCAATCCGATCGGCAGCGCGCCGAATTTCGACGGCATCGCGGTCGTCGAGGTGACAGAGATCACGGCGGACGGACACTTCGATGTCGAAGGGGGCGTGCTCAATGCCGGCTTTTTCGCCTGGGATATGAGGCTCGACGAAGACGGTCATACGCATGAGCTTTACACGACAGGGTTTGGCGTCGGCGCTTACGAATTCGCCGCCGGCATAAGCGGCGCGCAGGAGATGTGGCACCAGACCAACGGCACGGTACTGCAACGCCAGGCGGATCTGAGAGCTTTGCTGGAAGGGATGGGGGTGACGCCGGTCGCCGACTATGCCGAGCCGGTCGCGCCGACGCCGGTCGGACGGATTGCCCCCGGCTTCTGGTTCCGGGGTGTGGGCGCCTATATCGAGCAGGATGACGAGGAGAATGGCTTCACGCTCGACCGCGAGCAGACCATCTGGGGCGGCATGGCGGGCTTCGACTCCGGCACGCAGGACATCGGCGATGCCCTGCTCTTCGGCATGTTCGCCGGTTATCTGACATCGGACCTCGAATTCGACGAAACCAATACCGAATGGACCTATGAAGGCCCGACCGTCGGCGTCTATGCGACCTATCTCGACCATGCCTTCTACGTCGATGCCACGGTGAAGGCGGATTTCCTCAGTATCGACATCGATCCCGAGGATCTGGCGCCGGCGGCGGACGATGCCGACACCGATGCGGTCAATATCGGCGGCCGCATCGACACGGGCTACAAATTCGGCGAGACATACTTCATCGAGCCGCAGGCGACTTTGGCCATCGTCCACACCGAGATCGACGATGTCGACATATTCGGCGGCACGGTTGAGTTTGACGATGCGACGAGCGTCAGGGGCAGGCTCGGCGTCAGGCTCGGCTATGAGGAGACAGTGAGCAGCGGCGTCACCTATTCGGGCGATGTGACGGCGAGCGTCTGGGAGGACTTTTCTGACGACAACCAGGTCACCATCGCCGACACCGGCATTCCGGACTTCGGCGCGTCGGACGATGCCGGCGGGACCATCGGCGATGTGGCGCTGGGTTTCAGTGTTCTTGCGCCCGATGGCTGGTCGGGATTCCTGCGCGGCAACTATCTGTTCGGCAACGACTACGAAGCGGTCACCGGCAGTGCCGGGCTGAGATATGCCTTCTAGGGAAAACCTCCGCCCCTTGATCGCCACCCGCAAAGCGCTGTAGTCCTCACCGCATCCCGATCTTCCTAGTAGGCCCGCTTTGCAGCAGCCCTCGACAGCTCCTTCCGAAACGGCGCCGGCCGCCGAGAATGCGCCTGTGCCGGAGGGAACTCCGCCCGCCGCCCCGGAAACGAAGACCACTTATTCCATGTCGGGCGGGTTCCCGCGGCTTCTCGGCCGCCTCAATGTCTCGCTGGGCTTCACCTCCTACCAGTCCGGCAAGCTCTATCTGGTCGGCCGCAATCCCAAGAAGGGCGGGCTGATGGTGGATGAGCGGCTGTTCCCCAAGGCCATGGGCCTTGCCGCCGAGGGCCGCACCCTGGTGCTGGCGACGCTGTTCCAGATTCAGCGCTTCGAGAATGTGCTCGAGCCGGGCCAGGCGATCAACCACACCCAGGACGCCTGCTATGTGCCGCGCGTCACCTACACGACGGGCGTCCTCGATGCGCATGAGATCGGGCTCATGGCCGACGGGCGGATCGTCTTCGTCAACACCGCCTATAATTGCCTGGCGGTGCCGTCCGAGCGCCACAGCTTCGCGCCGTTGTGGATGCCGCCTTTCATCTCGGGGCTCGTCGAGGAAGACCGCTGCCACCTGAACGGCCTCGCCATGGCAGAGGGCCGGCCGCGCTATGTCACCGCGGTATCGCGCTCCGACACGGTCGACGGCTGGCGCGACCGGCGCGCCAATGGCGGCATCGTCATCGATGTCGACACGGGCGATATCGTCTGTACCGGCCTGTCCATGCCGCATTCGCCCCGCCTGGCGAATGGACAATTGTGGGTGCTGAATTCCGGCACTGGGGAACTGGGCGAGGTCGACCTTGCCACCGGCACCTTCCGCCCGCACACTTTCTGCCCCGGCTTCGTGCGCGGCCTCGCCATCCATGGCCGGCATGCTTTCGTCGGCCTGTCGAAGCCGCGCTACAAGCGCTTCGAGGGCTTGGCGCTCGACGAGAAACTGAAGGCTGCCGATTCCGAACCCTGGTGCGGCGTCCAGGTGATCGATCTCGACACGGGAACTTGCGTCGAATGGTTCCGCATCGACGGCGCGGTCGCCGAGATATTTGACGTAACGGTACTGCCCGGGGTTGCCTGTCCCATGTCGCTCGGCTTCGCCTCGAACGAGATCAAGACGCTCATCACTTATGAGGGACTCAAGCCCAGGAGCGCGGAGGCGACCCCGGAGCCGGACGCCACAGCGCGTCCTTGACAAGTCCATGACGGTGGCATGAGTCGGATCCTGTGGCGCAAAAGCCACAGCCCCACGCAAATGTGCGGTCGCCCGCGACGTCTTGCGGCGACAAATTCTCCACCTCGCGGAAATTTTCGTTGTGTTTGCCGTATGGTGAGGTCAGAATCGTCTCGGGCAACGGTCCACCGGGGGGAGGGGCATGGCACGAAAGCTCGAGGCGATTGATCCGCAAGCCGCGGGCGAGCGCGCAATAAGCCTGAGCCTCCGCAATCGACTGGCATTGACGACTGTTCTCGCCGTCGTGCCTTTCCTGGGCTATGGCCGCCAGGCCTATGCCGCCTGCGACGAGACCGATCCGTCGGTCTATATATGCAGCGGACCGAGCCCGGCCCAGCTCATTACCGATCCCAATGCCGGTCGGTCACATTACGCCGGGCTTCTGGTTCAGAGGGGTCGGCGCCTATGTCGAGCAGGATGACGAGGAGTCGGGCTTCACTCTCGACCGCGAGCAGACGATCTGGGGCGGCATGGCGGGCTTCGACTTCGGCACCGAGGATGCCGGCAGGGCGTGGCTTTTCGGCATCTTCGCCGGCTATCTGACGTCGGACCTCGAATTCGACGAGACCAACACCGAATGGACCTATGAAGGCCCGACGGTCGGCGCCTATGTGACCTATCTCGACCATGGCTTCCATGTCGACGCGACGGTGAAGGTGGACTTCCTCGACATCGAGATCGATCCGGAAGACCTGGCGCCGGCGGCGGACGACGCCGACACCGATGCCACCAATATCGGCGGCCGCCTCGATGCCGGCTACAAGCTCGGCGAGACCTGGTTCATCGAGCCGCAGGCGACCTTGGCGGTGGTCCATACCGAGATCGACGATGTCGACATTTTCGGCGGCGCGGTCGAGTTCGACGATGCGACGAGCGTCAGGGGGAGGCTGGGCTTGCGGCTCGGCTATGAGGAGACGGGGAGCAGCGGCGTCATCTATTCCGGCGACGTGACGGCGAGCGTGTGGGAGGATTTCTCCGGCGACAACGATGTCACCATCATCGACTCAGGCGTTCCGGACTTCGGCGCCTCGGTCGATCCGGGCGAGACCTATGGCGATGTGGCGCTGGGCTTCAGCGTCGCAGCGCCCGACGGCTGGTCGGGTTTCCTGCGTGGCAACTATTTGTTTGCCAATGACTATGAAGCCATTACCGGCAATGCCGGGGTCAGATACGCCTGGTAGTCGCAGACTGCTGAATTTTTCATCAGTCTCACGCGGCAATGTGGCCGAAAGGACGCGAGTTCGCGCAGAATCCGTCTCAACTTCGCGGAATCCGTTTTGGTTGTCCCGGCAGGTCGAATAGTGTTTTGCCGTTTGAGAGGAGAACGGCGATGTCCGAGAATTTCCTGGGGAGCGCCCGCAGTGGGGAGGAGATAAGCCTCGGCGCGGGAGAGGTCCTGTTCAGCAAGGGCGATATAGGCCACGAGATCTATGTCGTGCGATCGGGCGAATTGCAGATTCTCGACGGCAACCGGGTGTTCGAGACGGTAGGTCCGGGCGGCATCGTGGGCGAGATGGCCCTTGTCGACGGCGGGCCGCGCAGCGCCACCGTGCGGGCAAGTGCCGCGACCGAGGTCGTCCCGCTCGATGAGCGGCGGTTCCTGTTCATGGTGCAGCAGACTCCGCATTTCGCGCTCAGGGTCATGCGCGTCATGAGCGCCCGCTTGCGGGCGATGAATGCGCGTCTAACGGGCGTAGACCAGGCCTGAGCCCCAGAGCTAAGCTCAGGCCGTCGCTTTTGCGGCCGTATCCGGCATGGCTCTGGTCCGGTCGTTCATGGCGCGCAAACGCCCGCTCATGACTTTCATCACGCGAAGCGCGAAGTGCGGAGTCTGCTGCACCATGAATAGAAACCGCTTCTCGTCGAGGGGAATGACCCGGCTCGATGTCACGGCCCGCACCATGGCGCTGCGGGGCCCGCCGTCGACAAGGGCCATCTCCCCTACGATGCCGCCTTTGCCCACCGTTTCGAAGACATGATTGCCGTTGAGGATCTGCAGCTCGCCCGACTTGACGACGTAGAAGCTCATTGCCGGCTCGCCTTGTTGAAACAGCACTTGTCCCGCATCGAGATCGACGGTTTCGGCATTGTCGCCGAAAAGGCTCAGAAAATCATCGGCCATCGCCTGCTCCCCATCAAAACATCCTTACGACGGATCGATGACAGTTTAATGACGATGCGTCCGGCCTTGATCGGCGATCCGTTCAACTGTCATCAAACTTTCACAAAAGCTGCGAAAGTTGACTGTTCTCCCCAGTGGGAGGTTTCTCCCTCTTGTTGGACTTGAGGCTCGCCCCCGGACGCCAGACCGGTGTGGCGGGCCCATTCTTTGAGGGCTGGAAACGCGCAAATTTATCTCTTGACATTGCGGGCCAAACGATGATTTGGAAAATATCAGAATCGAGCCAGTGCGCGCCCGGAGCTCATGGCCAGACTTGATCCGGCCACAGTTGCTGCCGGGCGCATTGTTTTTGCAGTTCGCTCCCCAACATGGAAACCTGAGATGACCAGCACGCCTTGTCGAAGCGCGGCGCCCGACCGCATCATCGCGCCATGGATGGTGAAGATCGCCGAGCTCTTCGCCATGATCGTCGAAACCATCCTGATGATTGGCGAAAGTTTCTGCAGCACCTTGCAGGATCTAAGGCGCCCATTGCCGGAACGCCGGGCGGTGGCTCCTGGCGCCGTGTCCGGCGCTATCCCGCCCCATGATATCGAAGCTCGGCTTTCTGCCGCCTTCGGCGAGCACGCGCGATGTCCTTGCGCGCAGCCGCTCGCCCAAATTCGAGCGGACCGCGGAAAGCCTGAGCAAAGGATATTGAAAGGGTATGAAAGGGGAAAGGTATCGAAAGCGAAAGCGTGCATTCCGCCACGTAAAGAATCGGTGCGGCTTGCGCCGGTCTGATCCGTTGTCGGCAACAGAACGTCTAGCGCCGCTTCACGCCCGGCAGCACGCAGAGCATCTCGAACAGCAGATTGGCGCCGGTGAGCGCGGTGTTGCCGCTCGGATCATAGGGCGGCGACACTTCGACGAGGTCGCAACCGACAAGGTCGAGGCCCCAGCCGCCGCGGATGATCTCCAGCGCCTGGATGGTGGTGAGGCCGCCGATCTCGGGCGTGCCGGTGCCGGGCGCGAAAGCGGGGTCGAGGCTGTCGATGTCGAAGCTCAGATAGACCGGGCCCTTGCCCATTTGCTGGCGCACCTCGTCCATCAGCGGGCTCAAGGATTTGTGCCAGCAGTCCTCGGCCTGGACGACGCGGAAGCCTTGGCTGCGCGGCCAGTCGAAATCATCCGCCGCATAGCCCGTCGCCCGGAGCCCGATCTGGATGCAGCGCCTGGTGTCGAGGAGCTTGTCCTCGACGGCGCGGCGGAAGGGCGTGCCATGGGCGATCTTCTCGCCGAACATGTTTTCGTTGATGTCGGCATGGGCATCGACATGGATGAGGCCGACGGGCCCGTATTTCTCGGCGATGGCGCGCAGGATCGGATAGGTCAGCGTATGATCGCCGCCGAGCGTCAGGGGCCTGCAGCCCTTGGCGATGATCGAGCGATAGGCGCCGGTGATGATGTCCATGCATTTGGGCAGGTTGAACGTGTCGATCGCCACATCGCCGATATCGGCGACCATCAGGCTGTCGAAGGGGGCGGCGCGCGTCGCCATGTTATAGGGGCGGATCAGGCAGGATTCGGCGCGGATCTGGCGCGGTCCATAGCGCGTGCCGGCGCGGTTCGAGGCGCCGATATCCATGGGGATCCCGACGAAACAGGCATCGAGCCCGTCAGTGCCGGTCTGCGTCGGCAGGCGCATCATGGTGGCCGGCCCGCCGAAACGCGGCATCTGGTTCCCGCCCAAGGGTTGGTTCAAGCTTCGTGCCATGATGGGTCCCTTCGCAGACATTATTCGGGCCACAGGTGACATGGCGCCGGGGCTTAGGCAAGGGGGCCAATGTCACCTAGACTTTCGGTCGGACTGGTTGAAACTTCAGCGATAATCCTATTTCCTCCTCACGGGAGGAGTCTGAATTGCCAAAGCTCACGCAAAGCTATGTGCATGGGGCGAGCAGCGTGCCGCTGATCGGTGAGACGCTGGGCGCGTTCTTCGACGAAGCAGTACGACGCTGGGGCGAGTGCGAAGCGCTTGTCGTGCGCCACCAGCGGGTGCGCTGGACCTATGACGAGCTCAAGCGGAAGGTCGATGATTTTGCCGCGGGCCTCCTGGCGCTGGGACTTGAACCGGGCGACCGGGTCGGCATCTGGTCGCCCAACAATGCCGAATGGGTGGTGACGCAGTTCGCCACCGCCAAGGCCGGGCTCATCCTGGTCAATATCAACCCGGCCTATCGCCTGGCCGAGGCCGATTACGCGCTCAACAAGGTCGAATGCAAGGCGCTCGTCACCGCGAGCCAGTTTAAGACCAGCGACTATGTCGGCATGCTGAACGAGCTCTCCTCCGGCAACCGCCTGCCGCATCTTGAGACCATCATCCGCATCGGCGGCGAGAGTGCGGGCATGCTCGGCTTCGACGATGTCCCCGGCCTGGCGAAGCCCGCGCACCGCCAACGCCTCGCCGAGATCGCCCCGACGCTCCAATTCGATGACCCGATCAATATCCAGTTCACCAGCGGCACCACCGGCTATCCCAAGGGTGCGACGCTCACCCATCACAACATCCTGAACAACGGCTTCTTCATCGGCGAGACGATGCGGCTTTCGCAAGAAGACCGCATCTGCATCCCGGTGCCGCTCTATCACTGCTTCGGCATGGTGCTGGGCAACCTCGCCTGCATCACCCATGGCTCGGCCATGGTCTATCCGGGCGAGGGCTTCGATCCGCTCGCGGTGCTCCAGACCGTCGAGGCCGAGCGCTGCACCGGCCTCTATGGCGTGCCGACCATGTTCATCGCCGAGCTCGGCCATGCCGAGTTCAAGCGGTTCAACCTCTCGACCTTGCGCACCGGCATCATGGCGGGCTCGCCATGCCCGATCGAGGTGATGAAGCAGGTGGTCAAGGACATGCATATGGACGAGGTCACCATCTGCTACGGCATGACCGAGACGAGCCCGGTGAGCTTTCAGACCTCGGCCGATGATCCCTTGGAGAAGCGCGTCGGCTCGGTCGGGCGCATCCATCCTCATGTCGAGGTCAAGATCGTCGATGCGGAAGGCCGCATCGTGCCGCCGGGCACGCCCGGCGAGCTCTGCACCCGGGGCTATTCGGTGATGCGTGGCTATTGGAACGACGAGGAGAGGACCAGGGATGCGATCGACCAGGGCCGCTGGATGCATACGGGCGATCTCGCCACGATCGACGACGAAGGCTATTGCAACATCGTCGGGCGCATCAAGGACATGGTGATCCGGGGCGGGGAGAACATCTATCCGCGCGAGATCGAGGAGTTCCTCTACAGGCATCCGAAGGTCGCCGATGTGCAGGTGATCGGCGTGCCCGACAGGAAATATGGCGAGGAGTTATGTGCCTGGATCAGGCTCAAGCCCGATCAAGCCTGCACCGATGAGGAAATCCGCCAATTCTGCCAGGGACAGATCGCGCATTACAAGATTCCGCGCTATGTGAAGTTCGTCGACGCCTTCCCGATGACGGTGACCGGCAAGATCCAGAAGTATCTGATGCGCGAAGAGGCGCGCCGGGAGCTGGGCCTCGAGGAAGAGAAGACGGCATAAGGATTGGATTTAGCCATGGCAGACAACAGCAATTTCGGTCTCAAGTTCGACCTCGACGAAACCGCCGACATGATCCGCGATACGGTTTCGATCTTCGCCCAGGCCGAGATCGCGCCCAGGGCGGCCGAGATCGACAAATCCAATGAGTTCCCGCGCGACCTGTGGCCGCGCATGGGCGAGCTCGGCCTCCATGGCATCACGGTCGAGGAGGAATTTGGTGGATTGGGTCTTGGCTACCTCGATCATGCGATAGCGGTCGAGGAAGTGAGCCGCGCCTCGGGCTCGGTGGGTCTCTCTTATGGCGCCCATTCCAATCTGTGCGTCAACCAGATCCGGCGCAACGGCTCGGACGAGCAGAAAAGGCGCTACCTGCCGAAGTTGATCTCGGGCGAGCATGTGGGAGCGCTCGCCATGTCGGAGCCGGGCTCCGGCTCGGACGTCATCTCGATGCGCACCAAAGCCGAGAAGAAGGGATCAAAATACATTCTCAACGGCAACAAGATGTGGATCACCAACGGTCCCATCGCCGACACGCTCTTCGTCTATGCCAAGACCGATCCTTCCGCAGGCGCCAAGGGCATCACCAGCTTCCTCATCGAGAAGGGCTTCAAAGGTTTCCGCACGGCGCAGAAGCTCGACAAGCTCGGCATGCGCGGCTCCGACACCGGCGAGCTCATCTTCGAGGATTGCGAAGTGCCGGAAGAGAACGTCGTCGGCGAGGTGAACAAGGGCGTGCGCGTGCTCATGTCGGGCCTCGATTATGAGCGGGCCGTGCTCGCCGCGGGCGCCGTCGGCATCATGCGTACCGCGCTCGACGTCGTCTTGCCCTATGTGCATGACAGGAAGCAGTTCGGCCAGTCGATCGGCACCTTCCAGCTCGTCCAGGGCAAGCTCGCCGACATGTATGTGCTGATGAATGCGGCGCGCTCCTATGTCTATACGGTGTGCAAGGCCTGCGACCAGGGCCGGGTCACGCGCGAGGACGCGGCGGGCGCTATCCTCTTCGCCGCCGAGAAGGCGACGCAAGTGGCGCTCGATGCCATCCAGCTGCTGGGCGGCAACGGCTATATCAATGATTTCCCGACCGGCCGCTTGCTGCGCGACGCCAAGCTCTATGAGATCGGCGCCGGCACCAGCGAGATCAGGCGCATGCTGATCGGGCGGGAACTGTTCGAGAAGTCGATTTAGACAATGAAAACGCTAATGACGCAGCTGGCGCATGTCACCCTCGCCCCTCGAAGAGGGGAGAGGGTAGGGGCCCGCCGCGGAGCGGCGGGAAGGGTGAGGGGCCTCTTGCAGGCAATTCCCCACCCGTCACAGTGGCCCCTCACCCTCCCATTGCTTCGCGATGGGTCCCTCCCTCTCCCCGCTTCACGGGGCGAGGGCAAGTCCGCGGCTTTCAAAGTATATTTTCAATGACGGCGCTCAAAAGCGACATCGATCCCCAATCGGAAAACTTCCGGCGCAATGAGGAGCACATGCGGGCGTTGGTCGATGACCTGCGCAGCGTGTCGAGCCACATCATGCAGGGCGGTCCCAAGGCCTCGCGCGAGCGGCACGAAGCGCGCGGAAAACTGCTGCCGCGTGAAAGAGTATTGCGCCTGCTCGATCGCGGCTCGCCCTTCCTCGAGACCGGGCATCTCGCCGCGCATAAGATGTATCACGGCGAAGTTCCCTCCGCCGGCATCATCACCGGCATCGGGCGCGTCAGTGCGCGGGAATGCATGGTCGTATGCAATGACGCGACGGTGAAGGGCGGCACCTATTATCCGATCACCGTCAAGAAGCATCTGCGCGCGCAAGAGATCGCCGAGCAGAACCGCCTCACTTGCGTCTATCTCGTCGATTCGGGCGGCGCCAACCTGCCCAATCAGGACGAAGTCTTCCCCGACCGCG
>Ga0187894_10003893_pt1 | contig 16396 bp, 12 predicted proteins | sample GBC1701081metaG_FD_136650 | JGI IMG/M metagenome (GOLD analysis project Ga0187894, IMG submission 136650) | White microbial mat communities from a lava cave in the Kipuka Kanohina Cave System on the Island of Hawaii, USA - GBC170108-1 metaG ... | reverse complement strand
TGCGGAGGGCTGAGGAGGTGGGGTATATTGAAATGCTGTTTTAAATGTATAGTTCGCGTACACCATGTACCCTCCGCAGGTATGCACCATACCTTTCGGTTTTCCGGTAGAGCCTGACGTGTATAAAATAAATAGTAAATCTTCCGAGTCCATCTCTTCGGCAGCACAGGCTCCATTCACTTTTGCAATTTCATCATGCCACCACACATCGCGTATGGGCTTCATTACAACCTTTGATTGTGTGTGCTTCAGCACAATGGCCCTCTCAATTGCAGGGCACTTAGCGAGCGCCTCGTCAACAATTTCCTTTAACTCAATTTTTTTCTCTCCTCGAAATGCGCCATCGCTGGTGAACACAACCTTACAACCCGAGTCGTTGATCCTGTCAACTAATGAACCTGAAGAAAATCCGGCAAACACAACAGAATGAACGGCTCCTATTCTTGCACATGCTAATGTGGCAAAAGCAAGTTCCGGTACCATGGGCATATAAATACAAACACGATCACCCTTTTTGACCCCATTAGCCTTTAACATATTTGCTGCCCGGCAAACATGATCAAAGAGTTGCTGATAAGTAAAATGCTTTGCCTGATCCTTTGGGTCATTCGGTTCCCAAATTAATGCGGTTTGACTGGCTCGTACAGGTAAGTGCCGATCGAGGCAATTTTCGGTAATATTCAACGTGCCTCCGATAAACCATTTTATTTCAGGTTTATGAAAATCCCATTCCACTACTTTATTCCATTTTTTCTTCCACACAAAATCTTCTGCGATTTGAGCCCAAAAGGATTCCGGGTTTTCAATACTTTGCTGATAGATTTTCTGATATTCAGTAAAGGATCGGATGGAACTCATTGTTAAGACCTGGTTTGAAGCAACTAAAAATCGTCTCTTTTCTTACAAATTCAAATGAATATTTTTCGAATGAGGTCACAGCATGTACTCCACACCCACCGCCACTAACGCACCCAAAATGGCTACCGTTAATTTGCGTGCGTTGAAATGATGTTCAGGGCTGCTTTCAAAAACAATGGTGGTGGAAATGTGTAAAAAATTTCCGCTTACCAGGGCGTATAAATACGTTAAACCGGATGAGGAAAGAATTTCAACATCGACCAGGTATGTGCTTACCAGCAATCCGATAGGTGCTGCCAAAGAAAAGCCGGCCAAATAAGGGATGGCTTTGTTACGTGAGTGTAATTGAATGGAAAGTACGGTCATCAATGCAAAAGCAGCAGGTGCCCTGTGCAGGGCAATTCCCAGCAAGATGGCATTCATATCATATTGAATGCCCATGTTAACCGGTTGTGCAAGCATGGCGCCTTCTAAAAAAGCATGGACACACAAGGCTGTTAATAAAACAATTGCCGAAACCTGGCGGTGATGATGGCTGTGCCCATGATGGTCGTGTCCCGGTGTATGAATACCTGCCTGTCCGGCAGGCAGGTGACCATGTTCAATGCCTGAAGTAAAGTATTCCAACAGTTGCTGAAGAAAAAAACCTGCCAATACGAATAACCCGATAAGCTCAACTTCTCTATTTTGAATATACAACTCGGGTAAGATGTGGATCACGGTGATACCAAAAAGATAGGCACCTGCAAAAACGAGCAGCAGCTTAAAATTTCTACCCTTACCTGAAGGCAACAGGTACACCGCCAACCCGGAAAGCAAGGGAGTAAGGAACAGTACGAGCAGCTTTGTTGTCATAGATACAATGATTCAAAAATTCAGTTGCGCAAGGTAGCAAATTGTTCTACATGCAACAATGTTGCTTTATTGGATTCATTACAATCTGGTAAATGTGTACTTTCGCTAAACAATTAAGATATGAGAGAAGACTACCTGAGTGGCGAGGGTGAGAACCTGAATGCAGCGGAGAAGGAAATTGAAAAGGCCCTGCGCCCGCTTTCGTTCGATGACTTCACGGGGCAGCAAAAGGTAGTCGATAATATCAAGGTCTTTGTCCAGGCCGCGAAACAGCGCAACGAATCATTGGATCATGTATTGCTCCACGGCCCTCCGGGATTAGGTAAAACAACACTCTCTTATATCATCGCGAATGAGCTTCAAACTAATATTAAAATCACCTCGGGACCCGTACTCGATAAGCCCAGCGACCTGGCGGGTCTTCTTACCAACCTGGAAGCAAACGATGTCCTGTTCATTGATGAAATCCACCGGCTGAATCCGGTCGTGGAGGAATACCTCTATTCGGCTATGGAAGATTTTCGGATTGATATCATGTTAGATTCAGGTCCCAATGCACGGTCAATACAAATTGGATTGAATCCCTTCACGCTCATTGGAGCCACCACTCGCGCTGGATTACTTACCTCTCCCTTAAGGGCGCGCTTTGGCATCAACTCCCGTTTGGAGTATTATGATTCGCAATTGCTTGATAAGATTGTAAAGCGATCGGCTGCCATCTTAAATACTACGATTGAAAACGATGCTTCTTTTGAAATTGCGCGCAGGAGCAGAGGCACACCCCGTATTGCTAATAATTTGCTGCGAAGAACCCGCGATTTTGCCCAGATCAAAGGAGATGGCACGATCACCATGGCTATTGCGCAAATCGCATTGAAAGCCCTGGATGTAGATGAAAATGGATTAGACGATATGGATAATCGTATCCTCATGACCATCATTGGAAAATTCAAGGGCGGACCTGTTGGCATTTCTACCATTGCTACTGCTGTTGGTGATGAGGCCGAAACAATTGAGGAAGTATATGAGCCGTTCCTGATACAGGAAGGGTATCTTAAACGAACTTCCCGCGGACGCGAAGCAACTGAAAAGGCCTACAAGCATTTGAAGATTACGCCACCCACCAGCAAGAGAGCCGGATTGTTTGATTGATCCTCACCCCTTCCCCTCTCCCCAGGGAGAGGGGTGTCCGAAGGACGGGGAGAGGGAGTTATGAAATCTACATCTCACCACACACATATTATCAAATCTATAGCTACAGAATTAGGCTTTAGCTATTGCGGTATTTCAAAAGCAGAGTTTTTAAAGGAAGAAGCCCCGCAGTTAGAGCAGTGGTTGAAACGAGGTTACCATGGAACCATGGGATACATGGAGAATCATTTTGATAAACGCCTTGATCCAACCTTGCTTGTACCGGGGGCTAAATCTGTTATCAGTCTTATCTACAATTATTATCCTGAAAAAGATTTACTCACCGATAATCAGTTTAAGGTTGGCAAATATGCGTACGGTGAAGATTACCACTTGGTGATAAAAGATAAACTCAAAGATTTTCTTCAACGCATACGAGATCAAATTGGAGACGTTCACGGACGAGCTTTTGTGGACTCGGGCCCTGTGATGGAAAGAAGTTGGGCTAAGAAAAGCGGAATCGGGTGGATTGGAAAAAATAGTTTATTGCTGAATAAGTCGATGGGGAGTTTCTTTTTTCTGGCCGAACTTATTGTTGACCTGGAATTAGCATACGATGGGCCTGTTAAAGATTATTGTGGCACCTGTACCGCATGCATGGATGCGTGCCCAACGGATGCCATTCTTCAACCCTATGTGGTAGATGGCAGCAAGTGTATTTCTTATTTTACCATTGAACTAAAAGAAGAAATTCCGTCTCCTGTAAAAGGAAAATTCGAGAACTGGATTTTTGGATGTGACATCTGTCAGGATGTTTGCCCGTGGAATAGCTTTTCAAGACCTCATCAAGAACCGCGTTTCAATCCTCACCCCAATCTTCAGAATATGAAGCAACAGGACTGGAAAGAAATGACTGAGGATGTCTTTCAGAGATTGTTTAAAAAATCTGCTGTGAAACGAACCAAACTAGAGGGGCTGAGGAGAAATATCAGGTTTGTCGCTGATTAATAAAAAAATTAAGTCCCCCCGGTTAGGGGAGGACTTGGTTAGAAAAAATTTTCAGGCTACTACGAAGCAACGATTTAAAATAGCTCCGTGTTGATTCCCAAACCGGCTGTAACACCATTGTTTGAGTTCCTGGATTTCAGCACCCATCAAAAGTTCGATGGCTTTTCTAAGCTCCTTTTCAAAGAGCTTGGCGTCAAAACTCACCTTTGTGAGTACCGTTTTGACATAATTCAGCATGACAACATGTTAAAGTACGAAATGAAAATTTGTTTTAAATCGACAGTTAATTTAATAAGCGGTAAACGTAACTAAAAGAACATTTTTAGTTTTGTAACGATGATATTGGTACGAAGATTGAACATGACGCGTTTTTTTTTGATAAAATTACCCCTGGTGCTTTTTTTCGCACTCTGGGCTGTACAAACAGCAAACGGGCAAACGATTCAAATTACCCTTGGTCCGGATGAAATCGGGGAAAACCAGGCCTGGACAATTATCGCTACCATCCAGAATGACCGTTTTAAAACCAACGACTACAATTTTCCGGATATTGCGGGTTTCCGGAAACGCGGCACTTCTTCTCAATCTCAAACCAGCATTGTAAACGGCCAGGTTTCTTCTTCTCAAAGCGTGGTGATGACGTATCTTCCTACCAAACAAGGAACCTTTACCGTACCTGCCTTTAAAATGAGAATCAATGACCAGGTGATCAGCTCACCGGGAAAAAAGGTAAAAGTGGGGCCGCCCGTACAAAATCAACAACGCGATCCCTTCCGCGGATTTGACCGGGATGATTTCTTTGGTGCCGGTAATCCTGAATTTGTCGACATCAAGGATGATGCATTCTTCGCTCTTTCAACAAACAAAAGCGAAGTATACGTTGGTGAAGGATTTACAACTTCCCTTGCATTTTATGTGGCCGAGAATAATCGTGCACCCTTACAATTTTATGAACTAGCCCAACAACTTTCTGCTATTCTGAAAAAAATAAAACCTTCCAGTTGCTGGGAAGAGAATTTTAATATCGAAAATATCCAGGGGGAAACCGTTACCATTAACGGTTCCGATTACACGCAGTACAAACTATACCAGGCAACCTTTTACCCCCTGAATACAAAAACTGTCGAGTTTCCCAGCATCGGATTGGAGATGATTAAATTTAAAGTGGCGAAGAATCCTTCTTTCTTCGGACAGAACCGTCAGGAAAATTTTAAAACGTTTTATTCAAAACCAAAAACCGTAAAAGTAAAAGAACTTCCTCCACACCCCTTGCGTGATCAGGTAGGTGTGGGAAATTATCGCCTCGATGAAAAGATAAGCAGCACCGCCCTCCAAACTGGTCAAAGTTTTTCTTACGAATTTAATATTTACGGTGAAGGGAATATTTCAGCCATTGAAAAACCAGTAACGTTTAAAGACGGGAGTTTTGATTTTTATGAACCCAACGTCAGGCAAAGTATCAATCGCGAAAACAACCGGGTTACGGGAACCAAGTCATTCAGCTATTTCATTATACCGAAAGAACCTGGTGAATATAGATTACGCGATCTTGTACAGTGGGTCTTTTTTAATCCTGCAACAAAAGCATACGATACACTAAAAGCACAGGCTGCTGTAGTGGTAAGAGGTGAAAGCCTGAAAAACGAAGCGATTGAGTCCGTTGATGCGGGTTCTTTCTACGACAAGGTCAACTCTACAGACAACACCCTGCACGCCATATCCGATAAAGGCTGGCTTAAATGGACACTCACAATTTTTATTTTGGCCATGTTGGCCGGATCGGCTTATCTTGTGTTTAAGAAGGCTTAAGGCACAGGTGTCAAGATTTAGAGGCAGTGTTTTAGGTCTTAAGTTTGATACTTAAGTCTTTTAATTAATGAGCAATTCTTACGGAACACTTTTTCGCATCACTACTTTTGGCGAATCCCATGGTCACTCCATTGGCGTAGTGATTGACGGTTGCCCGGCAGGGTTAGAACTTGATGAAGCATTCATTCAATCGGAATTAAATCGCAGAAAGCCAGGTCAATCGAAAATTACCACGCAACGCAAAGAAGAAGATGCTTTCAAAATTCTGTCCGGAGTGTTTGAAGGAAAATCTACCGGTGCACCCATAGCAATCGTCATTGAAAACAGTGATCAGCGAAGTAAAGATTACAGTCATCTGGAAAATACGTTTCGTCCCTCGCATGCTGACTATACCTATGAAGCTAAATACGGATTTCGCGATCATCGTGGTGGGGGAAGAAGTTCTGCCCGTGAGACAGCCGCACGTGTTGCTGCGGGTGCTATTGCTAAACTGTTTTTAAAGAAATACGCTGTTGAAATCAATGCCTTTGTATCACAGGTGGGTGAATTAAAAGCACCTCACTATACACAACTTGATCTAAGTAAAACAGAAAACAATATGGTTCGTTGTCCCGATCCGGTTATGTCTGAAAAAATGATTGCGTTGATCGATCAGGTACGACTAAGTCGCGATACCATTGGTGGGGTCGTAACCTGTGTTGTAAAAAATGCACCCGTTGGGTTAGGTGAGCCTGTTTTTGACAAACTTCATGCTGAGTTGGGAAAAGCTATGCTCAGTATTAATGCGGTAAAAGGTTTTGAGTATGGCAGTGGTTTTGAAGGCGTGAAACTTCATGGCTCGCAGCATAACGATGAGTTTTATAATGAAGGCGGAAAAATAAAAACAAAGACGAATCACTCCGGTGGAATACAAGGGGGCATCAGCAACGGGGAAGATATTTATTTCAATGTGGCCTTTAAACCTGTAGCCACCATCATGCAGGACCAGCAAAGTGTGGACAAAGAAGGAAATGAAGTTACCGTAGCCGGCAAAGGTCGGCATGACCCGTGTGTGGTGCCACGTGCAGTACCCATTGTTGAGGCAATGGCAGCGCTGGTGACGGCCGATTTTATACTCCGATCAAAAGTTTCGAAGCTCTAAATGAGTAGAATTTTTAAAACCCTCCCTTTCCTTCTCGTTAGCTTAATTACCGAAGCTCAAATCTTCACTGTTGAAACTGTTCCCAACATCAAGCTGGTAAATAACAGTTACGTAAGCGACCCAACGCGCATTTTAACCGACACCACCACTGTGCGCATCAATCAAATTCTTGGTGAACTGGAAAGTAAAGCAACCGCGCAAGTCGCTGTTGTGATGTTACCGTCTATTGGTGATGAAGATCGTTTTGACTTTGCGCAGCGTTTATTTAAACATTGGGGAATAGGCAAGGCCGAAAAAGATAATGGCTTATTAATACTGTTTATTCTCGATCAACGAAACATTCGGTTTCACACCGGGTTTGGATTGGAAGGAATACTAACTGATGCACGGTGTAAACAAATACAACAGCAGTTTATGGTACCCTCTTTTAAGGAAGGAGATTATGATTACGGAATGCTGTATGGAATTGAAAAGGTAGCTGCCATCTTAACAACCCCCGAAGCCATTGATGAAATATTTGTTGAAGAAGCGCCAGCAGAAGCCCGGTTTCTGTATGTTTCATTAGCCGTTATTCACCTTATATTTCTCGTGATCATGTTTGCTGTTGCCTGGAGTAACGACAAATTCAAACAACCCTCTAAAACGCCAAAAATTATACTCTCCAAAAAGAGGTGGTTTTTCTTATACGGTCTTCTTCCTTTTACCTTATGTTGGGTTGGATTTCAATTTGATTTGTCTTACGGTATTTTCTTTTTAATAGCGTACAGCTTCATCATTTTTTTGTTTCTTGAACGCTATCACCGGATCTATACCACCCTTAGTGAACCCTTCAATAAAAAAGCTAATTACCAGGCATTGCATAATTTCTATCAGGATCATCAAGGGTACTGGCTACGAGCCGCCATTTTCTTTTTCATTCCCATGATCTTTATCTATCAGGCATACCGAAAGAAAAGAAACTCGGCTCGTAACCGCCCGCGTCCATGCAAAAAGTGCGGAACGCTCACTCAAAAAATGTCGGAAAAAACGGAAGACGAATTTTTACATTCCGGTCAGATTGCGGAAGAGAAAATTGGTGTTATCGATTATGATGTGTGGAAATGTAATGCATGCGGATCGACCGAAATACTGAGCTATCCGAATCCTAAAACCAATTATACTCGCTGTCCGAAATGCAACTACCTCACCTACCACTTTGGCGCCAGGCGTACCATTGAAAACGCGACCTACACTTCTCAGGGCCGTGGCGAGGAAGAGCGTACCTGCCTGCACTGCGGGCATCATCACATTGATACCTTTTTTATTGCGATGCTGGTGGCGGCAACTTCGTCATCCGACAGCGATAGCAGTTCGTCAGGTAGTGATTCATCATCCGACAGCGGTGGAAGTTGGGGTGGCGGAGATTCTGGAGGTGGTGGATCTGATAGCAGTTGGTAAATATAGGTTTTTAGATTCCAGATTTCTTACCTTTGATTTTGAACCCTTTGATATCAGCATTGGACTATTTCCTCTAAGCGATGGATCGGAGGGTTTCATTTTCAAGACACAAACTGACCACATTTTTTTCGATATTGCAGTAACACATGCTGCAAGACTACCTAAAAAAGATAGCCGACACAACTTCACAAGGCGATGCCCGCGAAGAAAGTTACTACTCACAACTTTCTGCTTTCATTGAGTCTTTTGGCGAAAGTATTGGTCGTACAAAAATTCAGATCACCACACTGCCCAAGAAAACCGAAGCCGGTAACCCTGATTTCCGTATTTGGGATGGCCAGCAACAAATTGTGGGCTACATAGAAGCAAAGAGACCTGGCGAAAACCTCGATGTGATTGAAAACTCCAGGCAGCTTAAACGCTACCGTGGGGTGTTTCCCAATCTTATCCTTACAGACTTTTATGAGTTTAGGCTTTATAGAAACGGTCAACTTATTGATAAAACATTTATCGGCAGGCCTTTCATCGCCAAAAAATTAAAGACTGTCCCACCGATTGAGAACGAAGAAAAGTTTAACGCACTGCTTGAAAAATTCTTTGCCTTCACGCTTCCCAAAGTATTTACAGCCGAATCACTTGCCTCTGAACTAGCCAAACGCACACGTTTTTTACGCGATGAGGTAGTAACGATTGAGCTTGAAGAAGAACAAAAAGGGAAAGGTCCTCTATACGGTTTTTATACCGCCTTTAAAAAATACCTGATTGCTGATTTAAAAGAAGAAGGCTTTGCCGACATCTACTCACAAACCATTACTTACGGTTTATTTGCTGCCCGTACACGTGCCAATGGCACCTTTAACAGAAAACTTGCTTTTGAATTAATACCTCAAACCATAGGCATTTTACGCGATGTGTTTCAGTTTATTTCGCTCGGCAAAAAACTGCCTGTGGCGATGGAGGTGATTATTGACGACATCGCTGAAGTGCTGCAGGCTGCTGATGTGAACAACATCCTGCACAAATATTACCGTAAAGGAAAAGGCGAAGACCCCATCGTTCATTTTTACGAAACGTTTCTGAACATTTACGATCCGGCTACTCGCGAGAAGCGCGGTGTCTACTACACACCCGAGCCCGTGGTGAAATATATTGTACGCGCCATACATGATTTACTTAAAACGCATTTCGATTTACAAGATGGCCTGGCCAATAAAGAAGTAACACTGCTTGATCCTGCCGGTGGTACACTCACCTTTCCTGCCGAAGCCATTAAACTGGCCGTAAAAGAATTTACGAGTAAGTATGGCGATGGAGGACTGAACCAGTTTTTTCAAAATCACATTCTTAAAAACTATTACGCTTTTGAGTTGATGATGGCGCCTTATGCCATTGGCCATATCAAGATCAGTTTCTTACTGGAAGAATTAGGCTATAAAATGCGTGAGAACGATAGATTCAATTTGTTCCTCACCAACGCGCTTGATATGGAAGACCTTGCCCAGACTGAAATACCCGGCCTGGAAAGTTTAAGTGATGAAAGTCACAAAGCAGGACAGGTAAAACGGAATGAGCCCATCTTAGTTATTCTCGGCAACCCTCCATATAGCGGACTTTCTGCTAACATAAATGACTGGACAGAAAAATTGCTAAAAACTAATATCGATGGAGCACAGAGCTATTATGAAATAGATGGTAAAAAACTTGAAGAAAAGAAACTCTGGCTACAAAATGACTATGTAAAATTCATTCGGTTTGCTCAATGGAAAATACAGAAAGCGGGGAAGGGTGTTGTAGGGATGATTACCGATAACAGCTATTTAAATAATCCTACTTTCAGTGGAATGAGACAAAGTCTAATGAAAACATTCGATGAAATTTATATAATTGATTTGCATGGTAACAGTAATAAAAAAGAAACTACTCCGGACGGAGAGAAAGATGAAAATGTATTTGATATCAGGCAAGGGACTGCCATCGCATTATTCGTAAAGAAAAAAGAAGGTACGGGTTGTAAGATTGTTCATAGGGATAATTATGGTTTAAGGCAAACAAAATATGAATGGCTTGAGTCTAGGGATTTTAAAAAGAAAGATTACGAAAGTTTAAAACCCGAAACTCCTGGGTATTTTTTTATTAAAAGAAATACCCACGCAATTGAACATTACAACGATTGGTTAAAAATAAACGAGATTTTTACAGTTAATACTGTAGGATTTGTTTCGGGTAGAGACTCATTAAATTTTGCATTTTCTCCTTCTGAAGTATGGAGTCGACTAGAGTTATTTTCAAAAATGGATACTGAGCTTGCTCGCCAGGCTTATGCATTAGGAAAGGATAGCCGAGATTGGAAAGTAAAGAACGCCCAAGAAGATTTTAAAAATAGTGGTAAGCTAAAAGAACTTATCACTAGTATTCTCTATCGCCCATTCGATTATAGATTTACATACTACACAGGGAATTCTAGAGGGCTCTATAGCAGTCCTCAAAAGGCAATGATGCAGCATGTTCAAAAGGATAATCTCGGAATAGTTTTATCAAAAGGTGTTGAAATTGATGCAGGATATAAACATGTCTTTATTTCAGATACATTAATTAATCATCATTCTGTATCCCTGAAAGAGGTCAATTATCTCTTCCCACTATACCTCTACAAAACCGAAAGCAAACGCAGGAACCAAACCATGATGCTGTTTGAACCGGAAGCAGGATACGATGATAAAGGTCGGCTACCGAACATTAGCTTAGAGGTTATTGAAAAGCTGGAGAAGGCTTATAAAAGGAAATTTGGAAGCAAAGACTTAACACCCGAGCATATTCTGCATTATTGCTATGCCATTCTCTACAGCAATATTTACCGCGAGAAGTATGCAGAGTTTTTAAAGATTGACTTTCCCCGTATACCATTTACGAGGGAGTACAAACTGTTTATTGAAGTGGCCAAATTGGGTGGAGAGCTTACCGAGTTTCATTTATTAAAACACAAAGGCCTTAACAAGCCCGTTGCCAAGTACAAAGGCAAGGGCGATGACCGCGTAGTAAAGCCGAAGTATGATGAAGAAAAGCACATCGCCTTCATCAACGAAAAAAATTACTTCGGGGGCATAACACCCGAAGTTTGGAATTATCGCATTGGAGGCTACCAGGTAATGGAAAAATACCTGAAAGACCGTAAAGGTCGGGCGATGGAAGACCCCGGCCATTATTGCAAAATTGCCACATCACTTTCTTTTACAATTGAACTTCAGCAAATCGCAGATAATCTATTCAAGCAAGTAGAAAAGAAAGTTAGTTCCTGAAATGACAAACGAAATTCCAAAAGAACTTTTCGAGAGAGGCCTCATCACCGAAGATCAATTCAACAAGATTGACCTTATTACTTCCGGGAAACTCGTTTCGGTTTTTTACGAACTGCGTTCACTGTTATACTTAGGCGTTATGCTTTTCACCACCGGCATGGGCATTCTCATATATGAGAATATCGGAGAAATCGGGCATATCGTCAGCATTATTGCGTTGTGTGTGCTCACTCTTGTTTGCTTCTGGTATGTTTTTAAACATGCCGTTATCTATTCGAATGAACAGGTAACATCACCCAATCCCTATTACGATTACATTGTATTGCTGGGAAGTCTTCTTTTTATTTCCGTACAAGGATACTTGCAATTTCAGTACGCCATTCTGGATGATAACCTGGGGTTCACTACACTGATCACTGCGGGTTTCTTTTTCTACCTCGCCTACCGGCTTGATCATCTCGGAGTTTTATCATTGGCCATCACTGCCCTCGCTTCATTCTGGAGTATCAGCGTCTCTCCTCAAAAATGGTATAGTGGCGATTTCTTCTCAGAATCAAATCTTCACATAACTGCCATCGTTTTTAGTGTTGCTGTTACCCTACTTGCATTGTTGCTTGATCGCAAATCTATGAAGAAGCACTTTACATTTACGTACCTGAATTTTTGCATGCTCATTTTTTTTGCAGCCACCATCGCGGGTCTTTTTGAAGATGAAAATTGGTACGGCATTTACCTGCTGTTGATTTACGGAGGTTGTGTATTTACCTGGTATATGGCACGCTGGAAAAAATCATTTTTATTCCTGCTATATGCCTTTATTGCCGCTTACATAGGCACCACCTACTTTTTAGCGAATACTATTTTCGAGGATATCATTGAGATTTGGTTTTTATACTCGATTGCTTCCTGCGGAGGGTTTATCTACTTCATTATCAAGTACAAAAACTATTTTAGCCGGGAGTCATGAAAAGTGCCTACAACGAAACCGGATTATACAACCTGGCTGTGCTCAAGGAAAGTAAGCGATGGCTCAAGCAACATTTCATTGCACAAGAACAATTTGAAAAAATAAGCGATTCCTGTAAAAGTCCTTTCTACCATCCTAATTTTATCATTCGCGTTCTGTTATTTATAGCCACACTGTTTGCGTTGTCCGGAGTTACAGGACTTTACTTACTATTCGTAACAAGCTTCAACGAAAATGAGTTGTTCATTTCTATCGCCTGTTTGATTTATGGCCTTGGTTCATTCATCTTTTTAGAAAAGGTTTTTATTCAAAACAACCAGCATTACAAGTCTGGAGTAAATGAAGCGTTACTTTATCACGCCTGTGGCTTTACCATTGGCGGCATGGCAGGTATATTTGACCTCAACGAACATATTATATTATTTGCTTGCCTGATTATATTTTCGTTTTCAGCTATACGGTATCTTGACCTGGTGTGTACAATTTCAGCTACGCTTTCCCTTGCTGGGATTTTATTCTATGAATTTCAAACGATGGGTGGAATTTTTGAACAGGTTATACCTTTTATATTTATTCTATTCTTCACAATCTTATATTTTTTCATCAAAAGATTGAAGAAAAGCAGCGATTTAAAATACCGGGCTAATTGTCTCTTGATCGTGGAGTCACTCAGCCTCCTCTTCATCTATGCAGCCGGGAATTATTTAGTAGTGCGAGAGCTTAGCATAAACCTGATGAAATTGTTCATTGAAGAAGGGAATGACATTCCGTTTGTCTTTATATTTTATGCACTCACAGCGATCATACCAATTGGATATTTATTTTTTGGAATAAAAAATAAAGATATAGTGTTGCTAAGAGTTAGTTTACTTGTAATCGCATTCTCGGTATTCACATTCAAGTACTACTATAGTGTTGGACATCCGGAAATTACCTTTACGGTTGCCGGAATAATTTTACTGGCAGTTTCTATTCTTCTGTTAAATTACCTGAAAACCGTTCGGTACGGATTTACCCGTGAAAATATCCTTACCGAAAAATGGGGCAGTATAAACGCAGAAGCCTTTATTATTTCTCAAACGATGGGCGGAAATCAAGTAACCGTTAAAGAACAATTCAAAGGTGGTGGCGGAAGTTTTGGCGGAGGGGGTGCCACCGGAAGTTACTGATTGTGCTTATTCCGCTTGCTTCTAAACTCACACATCAGTAACATTGGGAATCGTTTATAAACGAATTACGCTGTTTCTGATTATGGAACTATCCTCTGCACCAAAGAAAAAAAGCAAGCTCACGTTATACATTATCATTGCCTTGTTTATTGGTATTATTCTCGGCTTTACCCTTAACAAAAATTATTTAGCTGTCGAAAATACTCAACTTGAGAATCTTGATGTCAGAATAAAAGCGATAAAAGACAAAAAAAATCAAGCTGTTGATAGCCTGGTGATCGGCTCTCTTGGTGCCCAAGAGAAAACACTTAACAAAGAGAGAAATGAAATCCTGCAATCCCGAGACAAGAAAGTAGAGCCATTCTCTGTATTGGCCGATATTTTTTTAAGGCTCATCAAAATGATTGTAGCACCCCTTGTACTCACTACATTAATAGTAGGGGTGGCGAAATTGGGAGATATTAATGCTGTGGGGCGCATCGGTGGAAAGACTTTGTTATGGTTTCTCAGCGCATCGTTGATGAGTTTACTGTTAGGCATGATCATGGTCAATTTATTTCAACCGGGTATTGCCATGAATCTGCCACTTCCCGATGCTGGCGAAACAACTGGCTTGGTGAGTGTTAAACTATCGCTAAAAGAATTCTTATACCATGTTTTCCCCAGCAGTGTAGTGGAAGCCATGGCTAAAAATGAAATCCTTCAAATTGTAGTATTCTCTCTTTTTTTTGGCGTAGCCACTGCCGCCATTGGCGAGAAGGGGAAAGTTATTATCAATTTCATGGATGCTGCCGCGCACGTTATTCTAAAAGTAACCGGGTATGTAATGACGCTGGCACCCTTAGCTGTTTTTGGTGCTATGACAGCCATCATCGCGAAACAGGGCATCGGCATACTGAAAACATATTCGATTTTCATTGGTGAGTTTTACTTCTCGCTATTCTTATTGTGGGTTCTGTTGAGTGTTGCGGGATTCATCGTGATTAAGAAACGCGTATTCTCATTATTGAAGCGTGTCAAAGAACCCATCCTGCTTGCTTTTAGTACTTCCAGCAGTGAGGCAGCTTTTCCAAAAACCATGGAAGAACTTGAAAAATTTGGATGCAAAGATAAGATTGTAAGTTTTGTGCTTCCGCTTGGCTATTCATTTAACCTGGATGGAAGCATGATGTACATGACATTTGCTTCTCTTTTCATTGCACAATCGTATGGCATTGAGTTACCCATTGCCACACAAATCAGTATGCTGTTGGTGCTGATGCTTACCAGCAAAGGAATTGCCGGTGTTCCGCGTGCCTCGCTGGTGGTGATTGCCGGTACGTTAGCCACGTTTAATATTCCAGAGGCAGGACTCGCCTTATTACTGGGTATTGATCCTTTATTGGATATGGGCCGAAGTGCTACCAATGTAGTAGGAAACAGCGTAGCTACTGCCGTGGTAAGTAAGTGGGAAAACGCATTAGAGGCGGAAAAGCCGGAATAACTACTATTCCGAACTTTAATTCTATAATTTTGTTGTGTAGATAAAATTAGAAATCATGCTTCAAGCTGTCCCAAAAGATGTTCACATTTACCTGGAGTCAAATCCAAACCCAAACTCGCTCAAGTTTGTAATTAATGAAATGCTGGTGCCCGAAGGCATTAGCTTCGATTTTCCGGATGCCGGAAGTACTGCGAATGCCCCTTTAGCCAACGAGCTTTTCGAATATCCTTTTGTGGATCGCGTTTTCTACATGAGTAATTTCATTACCGTTACAAAAAAGGGAGATGTAGAGTGGCTGGAAATACAGCATACCATTAAAGAACACATTAAAAAATTCCTGGAATCCGGAAAATTCATCATTGAAGTTGGTGAACCAGAAACTTCTTCTACAGAAGCGGAAACAGAAACGGTAAAAAAGATTAAAACCATTCTCGAAGAATATATTCGCCCGGCTGTAGAGCAGGATGGCGGAGCGATCACGTTTCATTCTTTTAAAGAAGGTGTTGTAAAAGTCAGACTTCAGGGTTCGTGCAGTGGCTGTCCTTCTTCCATGGTCACGTTAAAAGCGGGTATCGAAAATCTTTTCCAGCGCATGATGCCGGATGAAGTGAATGCAGTTGAAGCGTTGTAAAAAGTTATTCGTTATCCGTTATTCGTATCCGTTATTGGCGACCAGTAACTAACTGTTAACTATTAACGGATAACTGACCTGGACTAACTTAACCCCGTCAGAAATCCTTCTTCAAATTCTTCATTCTCAATTGTGAATTCATCGGCATCGAAATAAGCAGGGAATTTATCGCGGAATGCCTGCAATGAATTGGCACTCAGTTGAAGTGTTTTAATTGCCTCCACTCCTTCTGAAGAAAAAATTAATTCTCCTTTTGGCCCGATAATAGAAGAGTGGCCATTATACTCCACCGAGTTACCATCGACACCTACCCGGTTTACACCCACCACATAACTCAGGTTTTCAATCGCTCTTGCTTTCAGCAACGAACTCCACGCTTCAATGCGGGCCGTTGGCCAGCTTGCTATATAAATGAGCAGATCGTAGTGTAATCGCTTAGAAGTAGCATCGTATTTATTTCGACTCCAGACAGGGAAACGTAAATCGTAACAAATCAACGGGCAAATTCTCCAACCCTTCCAGGTAGCCACTAACAAACTTTCTCCGGAAGAATAGGTTTTGTGTTCAGCTGCCATGCGAAACAAGTGACGCTTATCGTAGGTTTTATAATT
>Ga0187894_10003892_pt1 | contig 16397 bp, 18 predicted proteins | sample GBC1701081metaG_FD_136650 | JGI IMG/M metagenome (GOLD analysis project Ga0187894, IMG submission 136650) | White microbial mat communities from a lava cave in the Kipuka Kanohina Cave System on the Island of Hawaii, USA - GBC170108-1 metaG ... | reverse complement strand
GAGCGGCTTTATGGCAACGAGGTTAATATCGACGCTTACATCGAACATCTCGTTCAATTAAAACCTCGCTAACCCCTTTGCCGTTTAGCAATCTCTTTGCGGATTCCTGCTTTGATTAAAAGCATGGCTACCGGCTTATCTTGATGATCTGCCAATTCAGGAATGTAAGCCACCACTCTGGCCTTAACTTGCTCGTATAAAGCGTCATATAAATCGGGTGTAATAGCCGGCCCAATGTCCTCTCCGTACTCCGGTCTCAACGTCCGTTCATGATAGTCCTTCCATCGATCATACATGTCATTGTCTTGATCAGTGTGACGTGATGTGACGAAGGCAAAGAGGGGCCTTAAGTATTCATGATCCATTTCGAACGGGACTGGCTCATCAAATCCAAGCAGCTTCTTTATTTCTTCGTCGGACTTCCTTGAATCACGCAAGAATCGCGTCAGAATAATCAGGGTGTTTTGGCTGAACCATGCGATACGGTAAAGATCCACTACACCTTTGAGGACACAGCCTTGCCCCGCGTGCTTCACGCAATTACACATCTGACATACGACTTGTAAATTATTATCAGAGTTGTTCTCTGGATCACCATCAATGTGATCTACAATTTGAAATTTTTTCGCCCTATAACGACAGTATGCACACTGGTAATTGTCTCGCTGAAGAATGCGACGCCGAATAATTTGCCACTCCTCGCCCGCCAAGCGTCGAGTTTGGGATTCATTTCTCCACTTCTCTGGAGGAGCGTAGGAAGGATAGAGTTGCGTTGTGAGCGTAGAGGTTTTCATAGAGTGTTTCCTGAGTATGAGAGTTCTCCTGAGTATGAGAGATGGACACACGAACTATATTCCGCTTTTCTAAATTTGTCAGTGGAATCGCCGTGAAAACCAAACGTGAATTCTACGTTGCCTGGGAAAAGAGTCTTGGACCGACGATAGGAATCTGCCGGCGTCGCAAGTACAGAACTACCAGACTGGCCAAAAGGATTGTTATTGCGAGAGCGAATAGTTCACCATGATCATCAACCGCCGGTATCGTAAGTCCCAACTTAGTCAGATGAGCGAAGATTGCCCCGCAGGCTGTTCCAAACACCAGTATTGCGCCGAGTGCGGCGGTACGCGGGACCAGCAACAATACTGACGCGATCAACTCAACGACACCCGAACCGATGCGCCCCCAGGGTTCGGCTCCGAGCGTGGTAAAGATATACACGGATTCCCTGGCGCCACTGAATTTGAAGAACAGGGTTTGTAAAAGGATCACTGCGGCAACAATTCGGACGATCCAATCAAATATCTTCAAAGCTTTCGACTTTGACATAGCGAAACGCTCCTCATTCATAGTTCCTGTGCCAACTCGGACGGGGGCTTAGACTCGCGGTCCAGGGCCCTTGGATCTCTGGCAGATTTTTCATCCCGCCTCTGCCATTTTTGAATCACAAGCCTCGCAAGAGTCTTCAGGGAAACCGGTCTTGTTCCTGTTTTGCGGTTTTGCGCACCGATCTCAAAGGCAATACGCCATTGTTGAAAGAGAACTCTGTAGGCGGTGAGGAGACCATTTCGAGGATCGTAGATATGAGTGGCCTCGGAGGTCACTCCGTTCAACTCAACCACTTTGAAGTTTTTGCCTTGTCTAAAATCGGCGACCGAAGGTGTGCGAATATCGAAGCGGCCGAAATAGAAGCCGTCGAACCCAGAGGCTGCTCGATCGATAGCAGCTTCCATCGCATCAGTCTTAATCTTGTGGCCATCAAGGAAAATGCAGCCGCGACAATGCGTGCCAATTTCAACCAGTTGCACTGCTTCATCTTTTCCTGGCACGCACCAGAGTCGATCCCGCTGCGCGTCAAAATATACATTGGCCATGCACACAGCTCGATCATCCTTAAGGATCAAGTTCTCCAATGTCTGTGTGCCGTCTCCCACGACACAGGGAAACTGCTTGCTGGTGATCGAAAAGATGTGGCCGGTATGGCATTCGGGATATCGGTAGTAGAAGACTCCGAATTCCAGTCCACCGACGTATTCCTGAATAATCACATTGGCGTGCGACGATGAGTTCAGATAGTTGTTTAGTTCGACATCCGATCTCGCGAGGGCGACGCCTGCGCCCCTCTCTCCTGCATCCGGTTTCAAAACGACTGGAAAACCATTCGTATGATCGCGCATGAACGCGCGAGCGCTTTCAATCCTGGAATGATGGCTGAGACCGCCGGCGAGTAACTTTGAGGTCGCCACAAAGGACGCGGAGCTCCTGGCCAGGCTTTGTAGAATCCGACTCTTCGATTCGCCGGTAAAGCCACCCTCCTCAATCGCCGGATTAGCACAAGTAAAGAGCGTGAAGCTGCGATATTTCAATCCCAGATAAACAACATAAAGAACGACCGGCGGATAGAAAACCCACGGCGGCCAGAACTCCCAACGGGTAAGCCTGCGCCAGCGCCCCACCAACAACCGTCGTCCGCGAAAACTCAAAAGTCGAAGCAGCAACCGCAGGACCACAAAAACCACCAGGACGGTTATCGCAATCCTTAACAGCACAGATTGCTGATTCATCAAGGCCGACTCGATCACTTCTCGCCCAAGCAGCATCGAGGCGCCCACCAGCAGAGGTGTCCAGGCGGTTGCGGCGATAATGAAATAGACCGTGAACTTTATGAAGCTGGTATCGAGTAAGCCTGCCGCGAAGTAAGTCGGCAGTCGAGTTCCGGGAAGGAAGCGGCTCACGAGAATCGCAAACATGCCTCGGCGTTGAAACCACTCCGAACACCTTTTCACTTCCGATTCACGGAGGAACCAGTTCACTGGGGCTCGTCGCAAAAGGGCTCGGCCAAAGAGTCGTCCTGCAAGAAACAGGAGCACATCGCCGGCAACGATGCCAGCCAGGCAAGCAAATGCTGCAAAGCCGAAATCGATTCTTCCTTCCGCCGCAAGCACTCCGGCCCAAACACAGGTCAGGTCCTCTGTTATGAATGTCGCAAGCGCCAGGAGAACAAACAGAACCAGGGCCGTCGGTCCCCTTGCTTTGGGAATGGCCACGGTTGGGTTGAAGGGTTCCTTCGAGAGCACCAGCCGTTGTGCATCGGCATTGGCTTTCACCCGCGCGTGACCTCTGTCGACGCGATCAAAAAAATCCAGCGTTACGGTAGCCTGTCGCTCTGGTCCAGCGAAAACATAGAAATGGTTCTCTTCAGGAAAAGGGACCATCTCACTCTGCGGGACCAATCGGTAACTCTCGCGCGCTGCTTCGACGGGGACCATAACGTCTCGCAGTCCATGGATGATAAGCATCGGGTTAGAGTAGTTCGAGAGTATGGATCGAAGGGATCGTTGATCGGTATCGTAAAAATTCCGTGCGTATGACAGGTTGATCATCGATCGATCGAGCCATCCGAAGTGAGGAAAGCCCTTTTGAAGAAACCAAAGAAATGCGAGTTGCGCACCGTGAATAGCATGGTTGAGATGATAATTTCCGAGCAACTCCATTTCCTGCACGCCAATTCCTGAGAGCATAGTTAGCGATGTCACTCGATCGGGTGCAATGTCCGCAACGTTCAACGCGACACCCCCGCCCATACTAAAACCGACAAAGTGAGCTTGTCGCACATGCAGTTGGTCCAGCATTTCCAGCACGTAACGTGCATGCGCTCGATTTGAATAATCAGGAATTGCGTGTGAGGAAGAACCAAAGCCAGGAAGGTCCAACGTGATTACGCGATAACGCTTTGCGAGCGCGGGCGCAAGCTTGGTGAAGTCACGATGATCCCCAGGACTTCCGTGCAGAAGGACTACCACAGGTGCATTCGCGGCGGACTGGTAGTCATGATAGGCGAGGCAAACAGTTTGGTCGCTAACTTCGTCATGATAAATCGCCGGCACTGATAGCAGAGACATCTCATCCGCAACACTTTCGGCCACACGCTGCCAGCGCACAAAGTATGACAATCCGAGGAGGAGCACATAGGCTAAGAGGATTCGCCACTTCCAGGCGGCAATTCGTCGCAGGACTCTTGAACCGATTCTCATCGCAGGCTATGGAGCGAATGGCGTGCGCTCGAGTTGAAGTCGACCCGTAATCGCCGGGTGGCATGGAGAATTCGGATGGTAGACGAACTCGACCATCTCTTTGGTCACAGTCACCGCGCTCATGCTCACGGTTCGCGCATCCGCGCGGTGCATGCAGACGGAAGCTGGCCCGCGCTCCGGTAGATGGCTCCGGTGGTAGTGAAAAAGCAGTTCAGCCTCAGCTCCACCCCGCTCGAACACCATTTTCTGAAATTGTTGTTTGCGTTGCAGGACAACATTTCCTTCTCGCAACGAAGAGGAGGCAATTGGCATCAACCTTTCCGCGTTGGATTTAACCCTTTTTTTTTGGCCGGTCCATTCAATCAGCATCGCTGGTTGGCCGCTTAACAATGAAACAAGTGTGAACGGGCGAAAGTGATCTAAGGCGACCTCATCCAGACGTTGGCCGACCGCGATGAGCTCGGGGCAATCAATGAGCTCGTATAACAGCAAACCGCGACTTCTGTAATCATGTAGGTTTGCGCCTGGTGAATCGTCAAAGCGATTCAGGAGACCGAGTGTCAGTCCAAACTGATTGACTGCGATCCATGAACCACCTTGATCGCCATCAAGCGGAGCCATAAAAGCAACTCCGTTTCGCTTGTCTATGCGTGGTGCGGATGCCGGCTTTCGCGTGCGCAGCTCATCGCGATTGAACAAGAGAAGGTATCCGTCTTCCCGTTGAATCCAGCTTACTGTGCACACGATGTTTCCTCTTGCCAGTAACGCAAGGTGGACGGTGCGACTCCAAATTCCTCGCCAGGGTCGATTCCCTCGAATCGGAGCAAGATAGCCATCAAGGAGTAATGATGAATTGTATGGCTTCGTAGAAACTCAAGCTCTCGGACAACTGACGAACCACACCAGGACCCGCCACTTGAACCATCTTCGGTAGTAATCAGTATTGGAGCTATGCGAAATATCGGAAGTATTTCGCGAAGCTCCGCTACTAGCTGACAAATTTCATGAATGGCATAGCCGCGGTCAGTTTGGATCAGCGAGTCTCGCTGCCGGCAATTGTAATCGATTCTTCCAGACTCGAATCCGCTTAGGAAACTCCTGTAAAAATCGAGACAGTGCCGCAGGTGCGTGCCGACGCTGCCACGAGGTGAGAGCACACTGGTTTTTGCATAAACTTCATCATCAAGCCGTTCAAGCAGACGCATGCCCTCTTCGAGCAAGCTAATGCAACCAATTATCAAACGACTCTCCAGATGCATAACGAGTGCCTTCTAAGTCTCCACTCCAACGGGTTTGAGTTGTTCGCTAACAGCCGACCACAGTTGTACTGCCAGCAGTTTCCGGTCGTCGTTAACAATCGGTTGTGACCCAAACGTTAGTCGAGCGTCAAACGCAGACAATTGCAGCAGCCGAAAGAAATGCCCCGGAAAGGTCATCGAGCCCCACCAACAAACGGACTGCCGGGCGGGTTGCTCGTTTGGCGCCACAACGTACTCAATGCTGGCATAGTGAACCGGCATGCGCCGCCGCGCCGCAAAATCAAGCATTGATGATTTGAACGGCTGAGGGTTCCCTCCCCCAGTACTGGTTCCTTCTGCAAAAAGAACCAGTCCGAGACCCCGATTCAGCGTTGCCTCAGCAGTGCCCCTTGCCCTCAGGAGATCTCTTTTTCTTTTTCTGTCGATGAAGACCGTGTTCATGCTGGCAGAAATGAACCCGAGGATGGGCCATCTGGCTACTTCGCGTTTAGCAACGAACGCGCAATTCAGTTGAGACGCAAGCACCACGATATCGACGTAGCTAAGATGGTTTGAGATAAGCAGGAAAGGAGCAACGGGCGGCGTATTCCTGACGTGAATCGACAGGCCCATGATCCTGGCCGATGCGCGTGCCCAGTCGCCGAAGGTTCGGTTTCGCCATCTGAGCGCTTGCCGCGATGAGGTAAGGAAGAGCGGGACCCCAACCAACCACCGGAGGTAATAAAAGCTGGTGATAGAGCATAAAGCAACCAGCCTGATTGTTGCGCGTAACAACTTCATCAATGAAACCTTCAACGCACGAAGTAAATCCTTCCGGTCACGAAGTCCATCGTCTTAATGTCGAATAAAACAAGGAAGTCGATGGTCTTAAACCTGCGGTCAATGGCGGGCGGACTGCACGCTTTGGCGCCAATCGAGAGATACATTCTGAATAGTTTCGGAATCTCGACTTCGCTCGATCGTTTCGGGACTGGAGCGCATTCGTACCCACTCTTCGGCGGAACGAAGCATGTCGGATGCATATGACCACCCTCGATAAGCTGGTCCCATAGTTGGTTACCATCAGCCGGTTCCTGGCTGGTAAGTGAGCAGCAACCAAATAGAAAGCGCTTTCGTCTGGTTTGGACGTATCGCGCGAGTCCCTTCCAGAGCAAGAAAAGAACCTGTCTTTTTCGGTGACTTTGAGCTATGCAAGCACGGCCGAGTTCCAGCGCCTGGTTAAGCACTTCCGGCGGTAGGCAGGTAAGGTCAAACTCACCAGCAGAATAAAACCCTTCTGCATGTTTAGCCATCTCGATCGTTCTCAGACGATAGGTACCAACCACGTTACCGTTGGTCTGATCGATGACAATAAGTTGATCGCAGCTAGCGTCAAATTCGTCGCGGTCTCGCCCGGTTTGAAACGACGAATCGAGTCCTTCGCCTAGCTCCAGATTGAACACCTCAAAGCGCAGTTTCAGCGCCGCATCGATTTCCTCGATTGTTTCTGCCAAACGTACAACGTATCTTCCGCCCGCAATCTCAATAGGTGTTTCACCAGAAACGCGACGCGACGATTCAAGTGAACGAATTACGGTTGAGACCATTTCCATTTCGCCGGCTTACTTTAAGGCGTCAAGGGCCGTGCGTATCTCCGCATTTACCGGACGCTCCCGATAATTGGACTCGATCTTTGCCCACGACACGCGCCCACTTTTGTCGATTACATACACAGCCGGAAGCGGTATGCCGTAAACGTCTTGTCTTTTGTATGAAGGATCAACCAGACCGTAGGCATCTATGATCTTATGCCCAGGATCTGACAGTAATGGAAAGTCGAGCGCTCCTTTACCATCGGCTGCGATCTTCTCCGCGAACTTTTTGCTTACCTCAGGCGGGTCGATGCTGATCGCATAGAGCTTGACGTTTTCGCCCTTCTTTAACAACGTGCGTAAAGCGGCCAACTGCCGCGCGCAATACGGTCACCAATAACCGCGGTAGAAGACCAGCACCACCGGACTCTTCTCACGAGCCTCTGAAAGCGTAATCTTCGTCCCCTGATGACTTTCGAGGGTAAAATCCGGCGCCATTTCGCCAACCGCGATAGGTGCTGTTCGATTCTGAACTACTCCCGACGCATTGATGGCGACTAAGACGCCGGATAATATGGCCGCCTGAATCGATCTGGTGACAAGTCTCATCATGCTTCTCCTTGTTACCTGTCTAAGAAATACCAGATTGGCATAGTTATATTCCCAGACAACGGATGCGCAGGCTCGTTAGGCGGCGATCGCCCCAGGTAAAACGACATGCTCCTACCAAACAAATGCAATCCGAAACTCACCAAGCCGGCTCAGCCGGCAGCTTCGGCAAGCACCGACTCAGTTGCTTTACGTCTCTGTTTAATAACTTGCTCGAAACTCTCGCGCAGCGCGGGCAAGTTTGCGGCGAGGGCGCTGAATTCGCGCTTGTGAATACTCAAGACATCGAGTGACTCGAGGCAACGCACGGTCGCATTGCGCGTCGTTTGATTAAGCAATGCCATCTCACCGAAATATTCTCCTGGACCAAGTAACGCAAGTGGGACCTCGCGGCCGCCAGTCTCATGTATGACTTCGGCTTGGCCGCGTGAAATGATGTAGATGCGATCACCCAAATCTCCCTGACGAAAGATCTCCTGGCCTGGTTCGAAGTGCTCGTGTGCTACACCCATTGAATTATCTAGCTTCAGTTGCACCAACTCAGGCGGCAGGAACAGATCAAAGGTCCACGACGCCGCGACCTTGAGTCGACGGCCCCAACCCGGCAATTTCATCAGGTAGATCGTGCGCCAGAGAAACCAGGCAAGAAATCCTGAGACATTCACACCAAAAACCTGCGCCACGGCCGAGCGATGGCCCAGCACGCCAAGTTTGCCCAGTTCCTTAAACTGAAATGATTTGCGATCGCCTCCACGAAGGGCACTGACGATATTATGGGCAGCAGTTTTCGCCTGTCTGATTGCGAACTGGGCCGTCGGCGGACAGACACCGCCATCACTCATGGGAACCAGAGCGCAGTCTCCCAACGCCCACACATTCTCTGTTCCGGCCACCAGCAGCGACCGGTCCACTTTGAGCCGGCCACGCTCCTTAGGTAAGTCCACCAAATCAGTCAATGGATTTGGTGATGAAGGCACAGTTGAAATCAACGTCTTGGTAGGAATTCGTGTCTTATCGACAAGAATCGCTTCTTCGCCGGTCGCAGCTTCCAGCTTCGTGTTTAGACGAATCTCTACACCGCGCCGCGCCAGAATTTTCTGTGCGTACAGAGCCAGTTTTTCGTCCAACTCCGGCAGGATGCGATCCAAGGCATGCAACAACACCACACGAACGTCACCCGCGTCGATCTGCGGGTAATTTCGGACGACTTCGCGCACGAAGTCGTTGATCTCAGCCACGACTTCAACACCTGAGAAACCCCCTCCAGCCACCACAAACGTCAAGAGTTGCTTTCGCAACCGCTCGTCCATGTGCTCTATGGCAGCTTCCTCAAGAACGTGAATGATGTGATTACGGATATGTAGCGCATCGCCAAGATTCTTAAAAGGAATGGCGTGTTCGGGAAGTCCACGCAACCCGCGAAAATCCGTCACGTTACCGAGCGCAATCACCAGATGATCGTAATGAATTGCGTGAGGCTGCTGACGGAAGCCGGGTGTAGTCGTTATAGTCTGTTTCGCAATATCGATCGACTCAATACCCCGCACATGCAGGTCGGTGCGCGGCAACATCCGGCGAATGGGGCTAACCGTATCGAGCATCCCAACGCTCCCTGAAACCACTTCCGCCAGCATCGGCTGAAAGACAAAATAGTTTTCCTTGTTGATTAGCAGGATTTCAAAATCGTCGTCTGGTATAGCCTACGTCGCATAATTTCGTTTCCTCTTGAAACTCAACCGTTCACGGCTATTAGTCGCAAGGGCTGGTTGTTCCTTACAAGTTCTATTGGATGGGGTCTGAGAGTCTCCGGAAGATCCTGCGAAACCGCGTAAGCTTTCAGCGCGGATCTCGACACGTATACGCGCGTCTGGTAAGGCAATCGAAGACACGGGACACGGACAATGTTGCAACGACTGAACTTCATTACCGCTGCTCTATTCGGCGATACCAGACTTTTCTCTCTGGAACACCGTCTTTTCAACACGATCAGCTTGCTCAACGCCATCGCCAACATCGGCGGTGCTTTTGCCGTGCTGAGGATGGAAAATGGGGCTTTTCTATTTTTCCTAAACTTCGGGGCAGGCTTACTTTTTTTGCTCTTCTACTACCTATCGAGATTCCGCAAAGCTTTTGAGTACCTGTATTGGCCTTTTGCGCTGCTGATCCTCTGTTTTCTTTTCATCAACGCCTTAGAGAATGCCGGCTCACAGGGAGGCGCCCATTATTACTTCATCCCCGCACTCGTAATTGCGATCGTTCTTTCAAACAAAACAAGTCGAACAGTAATGGCCATCGTTCTTTTTTGCGGAGCGGCCCTGGTCCTGCTCGTCGTCGAACAGGTCCGGCCTGATTGGATTATGGCCCATGCTAATAAGCAGGAGTGATTCATCGACATTGCTGGAAACCTCTTATTCGTGCAGGTCTTTATGGGAATACTGGTGCAGGTGCTAACGCAGAATCTCAACCAGGAGCGGAGGAAATCGGATCGGTTACTGCTAAACGTCCTGCCAGAGACAATTGCGCAGGAGCTGAAGCAAACAGATCGAGTGCAGCCAATCGATTATGAATCAGCCTCTGTGCTTTTCACTGATTTCGTGGGCTTCACGCAGATTGCCGAGGGATTCACACCACAGCAACTTATTGAAGAGCTCGACAGTTGTTTTAGTCGATTCGATCTAATCGCGAAGAAGCATAAACTGGAGAAGATCAAAACCATCGGTGATGCCTACATGGCCGTTGGTGGCGTGCCCGTCACTAATCGCACGCATGCGGTTGACTGCGTGTTGGCAGCGCTGGAAATCGAACAAGTGGTTTCTCGGTTCCGCGAACAAGAGATGGCCGAGAGTCGCCCCTACTGGCAGATTCGAGTCGGCATTCATTCTGGCGATCTGGTTGCCGGTGTTGTGGGTCGTGAGAAGTTTGCTTACGACGTGTGGGGCGACACAGTTAACACCGCCAGCCGTCTTGAGTCGTCCGGCGTTGCTGGTCGTATCAACATCTCCGGAACGACATACCATCTCGTCAAGGAGTTTTTTGATTGCGAATTTCGCGGCAAGATCGCCGCCAAGAATAAGGGCGAGATTGAAATGTATTTCGTGAACGGAATTAGACCGGAGCTAGCTATCGATTCAACAACTCCTAATGAACGGTTTTACGAGCTGTACCAGCGGCTGCGGGGTGGGACAACGGCCGGAGAAAGGCCTGGATTGGGAGTCAGCAACATCCGGGTTCGTTCGAATTGGTGGTTTGGTCTCTGGACTTTCGCAGCCGATCATGTGCCCATCTCCTCCAGGCCTCAGACATCTGAGGAACGTCGAGTAATCGCTCGACCTCGTCGTGATCGCGAGTGTAGATGCGAAATACATCTCGGACGGTCAGGTCATGATCAGGTTTTTCTACCACCCGGATCTCATCCCCGGCACCTAAGTTACCTTCAACGACTATTCGCAGGTAAGGGCCCGGTCGCAGGGCCTCCGTGAAGCGACGCGGAAAAAGCTTCTCGTTCAGACGAACCCCAAGCCGCCAGCAAGGTACGCGTGGTTCGGAAACCTCAAGAACGGTGGTCCCAATCTCCCAACGCTCTCCGACAAGCGCATTGTTCACCTCGATCCCTTCTGTCGTCAGGTTCTCGCCGAACTCACCGTATGAAAGTGACCGGCCGATCTCGTGTTCCCACCACCTCGTGTCTTCGATGGCGTATGCATAGATCGCTTTATCCGGCCCACCATGTGCCTCGCGATCCGCCTGGTCGTCTCCGTCAAGATTTACGCCCCGGACTGCGATCCGGCCTGAGACAGGTGATTTCCAGATAGCGCTCATGGCAGGACGACCGTTGTATTCAAACTCCCGCGGTAAACCGACGTTAACTGAGAGAACCTTTCCCGCGTGAGTCATCGCCTCCGATCCTTTTCATGAGTGCCCGCTTGAAATAGATTCCTTACCGCTTCTCCTCAAAACTGAGTGAGACTGAATTTATGCAATAGCGCAGTCCGGTTGGCTTTGGACCGTCATCGAATACATGCCCGAGATGGGAGCCACACCTGTTACATTTCACTTCTGTGCGCACCATACCGAAACTGCGATCCGTTTCTTTAATAATGTTCTTCTCCGAAATCGGAGCGTAGTAGCTGGGCCAGCCCGTACCAGAGTCAAACTTCGCGTCCGAGCTGAAGAGTTCGAGTCCGCAAGCGGCGCAGTGATAGACACCCTTCCGGTGATTGTCCCAGTAAGCACCTGTGAACGCCCTTTCTGTGCCGGCTTCACGCAGCACGTGATATTGCTCAGGCGTTAAATCCTTCCGCCACTGTTCGTCCGTCTTTTCAACTTTGTCTGACATACCTTGCTGCTCCGGCTTGGGTGTATCAGCGGGCTTCTCGTTTTCCGCCAAAAGTTTTTGAATTGTGCGCTCCGCTTCCTCATAGGCGCCTTCGCCAACATGTGTCCAACGGATGCGACCCGTCTTATCAAGCAGAAAGACGGTGGGCCAGGCCTCGACCTTATAGGCACGCCACGTTTCGTAATCGTTGTCAGTAACTACAGGATAACGAATACCAAGTGAAGCGACCTCGCGACGTAAGTTCTCGATCTTCTTCTCAGCGTCAAATTCGGGCGAGTGCACGCCAACTATCGTGAGGCCTTTATCGCTGTAGCGTTCATGCCAACGCTTCAGGAAAGGAAGAGTGTTGCGACAGTTGTAGCAACCGAATGTCCAAAAATCGACGAGCACAACGCCGCCTCTCAAGCTCTTTAACGTCAGTGGCTCAGAATTGATCCACGTCCCAGACGCGAATTCAGGCGCAATGGCAGAATTCGTCGCCGACACTAAAGCATTCGATGAGACAAGCGGAGTGCTCCCGCCCGTCAATCGTGTTGCGCACGCACTCAGCACACCAAGTGGTCCCCGCCCTGTTGCATAACCAGCCATTACGACGAAAGCGGATGCGATAACAAGCAGCCCTGCTGCAATAATATTCTGTCTGTGCATTACTTAAGTTCCTTCATAGTTTATCAGTTTGACTATACGTTTTTAGTCTGACATCAGCGATGCGCTCTGCATCCATGATGTGTCTTGATACCGAAGGTTCGATGGCTTGAGCGATCGAGAGATTCTCAGCATCGCTCAGGCCCGACACTACAAACACGGCGTGTCGCCTGGTTTCAAAGTAGGCCAATCGAAAATCATCAAGTTGCGCATCGGCGATCGCCTCCGTCACTCCTGTTGAGCCGGGGTGATCCTGCGCCTCAATGTCTGTTACGAGGACTGAAACCACTTGACCGTGGTACTTCAGGATGACGTGGCCGAAGCGCCGTCTTTTGAAGACACAGGAATGTGCGTCGACCAATTCGACACCGGCAGGAAGCCGGTCTTCAGACATTACAGCATTAACAAGGTTTATATAGGCGCGATCATACTTGCTACCAGCCTCGTGGAGATCGATGGGTCTTTCGTCCAAACGATGATTCAGGGCGCAGTCGCGATGGTCGCCGACAACACTTGCAGTTAGGACCGCGCTTCTCTGAACGCGCCAGCGTTGTTGCACGACTATGAAACCCAATGCGGCTACAATCAACAGTGACGCGGCAATGGCCATGTACCTGGCGGCTGATAAAGGGGCTCGGCTCAACGCAACATCGCGCAACTGCGCCGTTGCCGTGCCGGCAACCTCCTTCCTCAGCTGCAAGTCTGGAGCACTTTCAAATCCACTTCTCAACTTCCTGCGTAAGTCGCGTCGTGCTGCCAACTCCCTGCGACAATCAGTACACGTCTCGAGGTGTTTGATCACTTCGTGATTCGTTTCCACCAGAAGTTCGTCGCTGAGATAAGAGTCAGCAAACTCTCGGAAATCACGACACTGCATCTGATTCCTCTCCATGTCTTCCAGCATGAGTTGCTCTCACCTCGGTCCTCCGACCGATACCGAGAGAATTCGCATAAACAGCCAGCTCTGCCCGGAGTAATCTTCGCCCGCGATGCAGCCGCGACATCACCGTCCCGGTAGGAATCGAAAGGGCCTCGGCTATCTCCTTGTAGGTCATGTCTTCAACGTCGGAAAGAATAACGACCTCCTGAAATTGCTGCGGCAGACTCTTGAGTGCGTCCAGGACTTCCTGTTCGGTAAGGTTCTCAGGCGTCGGCGGCTCGAAGGCGACTGTTTCTGCAATCTGCTCTTCGCTGTCGCTAACCACACGCAGTCGATTCTCACTACGTCGCTTTTTGCTCAGCGTGTGGTACATGATCTTTATCAACCAGGCACGACAGTTGGTTCCTTTTTCGAAACGATGAAACGATCGTAACGCCTCCAGGAGAGTTTCCTGCACGAGATCTTCGGCCTGGTCGCGATCCCCTAGCAGCCATTTGGCCATTCGGTAGAGATCGGCACGGTGCGGCAAAGCTTCGTTCTCAAACGAAGCCCATTCCTCGCGGCGTGCCTTCGCTCTTCTAAACCTGAACATCAAGCGGAACGGCGCCCTTTGTCGCCTCCCATCCTCGATTTCTGTTAATGGATACCAATCGCTGCCTTTTTTATTCCTGGTGCAGGAGTGTTTCCTCGACACCTTCCGTGTTAACACCCTCGACGGTCGAGGAATAAACAGGCGCTCCCGGATATTAGTCGTTTGGACTGCGTAGCAATTACAGCGTCGGAGGGAACGAGTGGCGACAAATCACGGATGAGAATAACGGTTTCAAAAAATCAATTTGCGTGTGTTTCCAAAACAGTCGAAAGCTGGCTGGACTTTAAGACTGAAGTAGCTGCATGTCTGGGTCTGCCGGTTTGAGAATGGATGTTCAACCACTCCCTTTCCAATGAGTGCCGCAGTTGCAAACGTGCCCGGTGTAACAGGACCCAGAGATTGTTTTTGGTGAGATTGAGCGACTCGCATACTTCATCACAACTCAATCCATCGATCTCTTTCAAAATGAATGCCGCTGCCATTCGTTCTGGTAACCCTCCCAGACATCGCTCAAGCGTTTGAAAGAATTCCTTTTGTTCCACCATTTTCTCACCGGACGAATTCCATAAAGCGGGGGCATAATCAACCCTCCAGTGACCAGCCATTTTTCCCTGGCTTTGAAAACAGAGAGGTTCAAAAGCGCTCTCGGCTCAATTGCATCCAGCGCTGCGTACCGGTTCATCAGGCGAAGCTGGTCTACTATTTTGTGCTTCAGAATACCAACCAGCCACGTGCGTTCGGCGCTGCGTTGCTCAAACCGCTGATGAGACTTAACGGCGGCCAACAACGTTTCCTGAACCACGTCCTCAGCAGCGCCTGGATCACGCAAGCGAAAAAGCGCGTAACGAAATAAGTAATCACCGTGATCGTCGATCCACTTACTGGGATCCACAGCAACCTTTTTGGGGGCTTCATTAGTCTTCATGGAGTTGCTCTCTTAGAAAGGGTGAGCCGTTAATTACAGCAGCACCCCGGTTTCTTAAATCTTTCAGCAGCGAGATGCCGTCGCGGTCGGCAAACGACAGCAACGCCAGATCGATACTGAACCCGCGACCTTGAGGGGCCGACTTCTCGCACAAACGGTTTAGTTCCGATACCCAGGGTCCAATCAATTGGCCTTCGAGCTGGAGTACCAACTTGTTCTCTCTGGTTCTTTCTTCCGTGATCCGAAGCATTCCGTGATTTCTCCCTTACCCAACCTTGCTGTTTCAATGTGCAAAGCCCAGACCACTCTGAACTGCCTGCCGGGTTCCGCTCATATTCCTGAAAACTAAGGGCTTACGAGAATGCAAGCTCACTGTCTTAGCCACACAAAATTTCGTGGCCCCGAAATATCGCGGGCTTGCTTTCGTGGATGGTCGCTTTTCCTACGAAATGTCGTGGGATGGGCGATTGATGCTCAGCTTTTTCATTCGACTACGGAGCGTGTTGGGATGGAGGTTGAGAATTTGAGCCGCGCCGCGAGGCCCCTCGATAACCCAATTGACTTGCTGTAACACGTCGAGGATATGTGTTCTTTCCACATCCTGAAGGGAGGCTTTGACGTCCGCGGGCTCTTTGACAGGAGCAGTTCCGGGGTGCGCGGCAGCCAGCACCTGCACCTCCTCGACCCTTGCCCGAGAACCTGAAAACAATTCCTCACCAAGATGAAGCTGAGTTCCTTCGGAAAGAACGACCGCGCGCTCGATGACATTTTGAAGTTCTCTGATATTCCCCGGCCAGGAATAACCTGTCAGCAGGAGCATGCTGTCCTGAGTTACCGATTGGATGTTCTTGCCAAATTTTTTCGAGAACTTCGACAGGAAGAACATCACCAATTGAGGTATATCGGAGGCCCGATCTTGCAACGAAGGCACCTTTAAGGGAAGAACGTTTAGCCTGTAAAAGAGATCCGCGCGAACCTACCAGCTTTGATTTCTTCTTCAAGATTCCGATCGCTGGCCGCGATTATGCGAACGTCGACGTGGATGGTGCGGCTGCTACCAACCGGCTCAAACTCTCCTTCTTGTAAAACGCGCAGTAGCTTGACCTGAGTATCCAGCGGCAACTCGCTGACTTCATCGAGAAACAACGTTCCGCCGTTTGCCAATTCGAATCTTCCGACACGATTACTAATCGCACCGGTAAACGCCCCTTTCACGTGCCCGAACAATTCACTCTCAACCAGGCCGGCGGAGATCGCCCCGCAATTTACTTTAACGAGAGCTCGGTCCCTGCGGCTGCTGCCGTTATGAATCGCGCGAGCAAGTAGCTCTTTACCCGTGCCGGTTTCACCTAGTATCAACACTGTCGCACTTGTCGCTGCGATTCTCTCGACCTCGGCGAGCATTCGGAGCAGCGGCTGCAAGACGTCCAGGCTGGCAGCGTCAGCCCATTGCAAATCGTCAAGAATCAAGACCAGCGGGTGCTCTCGCCGCGCGATGCAGCGTATAAATTGTTGGAACACGAGTTGAAACCGGTTCTGCGCTTCGGTT
>Ga0187894_10003890_pt1 | contig 16405 bp, 8 predicted proteins | sample GBC1701081metaG_FD_136650 | JGI IMG/M metagenome (GOLD analysis project Ga0187894, IMG submission 136650) | White microbial mat communities from a lava cave in the Kipuka Kanohina Cave System on the Island of Hawaii, USA - GBC170108-1 metaG ... | reverse complement strand
GTCGACGAAGTAGCGCTTCAGGATCGGAAGCTCACCGGCGGCCGCCATCCGCGCCATCACGTCGGGGCGCGCGCCGTCGATCAGGATGACGAGAACGCCGTCGTAGGACGCGGGCTCACGCACCGATGACCAGGAAGAACCGCCACGCCTTGCTCTCTAGGCCGTAGCCGTAGTCGATGCCGATGAGAGGCACCGCCACCGACTTGAGGTAGAAGCGCAGCCCGCCGCCCACCGCATTGCGGACGTCGCGCTTGATGTCGAAGCCTTCTTCCAGAAAGTCGGGCGGCAAAAAGCGGCGGCCGTCGCGGCGGGTTTCGTACACCGGGCGTCCCGTCATCGGGTCGGGCGCGGGCGCCGCCGGCGGAAGGTTCATGTACCAGGCGGCTCCCGACTCGAAGAAGCCCAGCGCGCGGAAATCGAGAGGCCCGATGGAGAACAGGGGGAAGTGGTACTCGAAAAGGGCCTTCGCGATGGTGTCGCCGCGGAACTGCTGATGCACGTACCCGCGCAGGCTGCTGCCGCCGAGCCAGTTCTCGTTCCACAAAGGCAGGTTCTCGCCGGTATAGACCGACCCGGCCAAAACCAGGTTGTGGCGGCGGAAGAAACGGACGTAGTGCTCGTAGCCGGCCCACGCCTTCCAGTAGTCGAGATCGGACAGCCACGTGGAGCTGGCGCTCTCCAGGTTGAGCGACAGCGCGTTGCCGTAGACCACCGCGTGCTCGCGGGCGCGGAAGTCGAAAATCAGGCTTCCGCGCGCGAAGCCGACCACCGCGTCGCTGCCCGCGCTCCCCTCCGGAATCGTGGCCGTCCCCGAGCCATACGGATCCCGCCCGCCTTCGTGCGGGTAGCGTACGCGGCGAACATCGAATTTCTCGATGTGCCACGCGAACTGTGTCTTGACCCGCCGCAGCCACGCCACGCCAAGCAGGCCTTCGAAACCAACCGATCGGATGTCGGTCTCGCGCAGCGGCCGGTCGACCAAATCCGGACGCGGGTCGAACTCCGGAACGGTCTGATCCTGGAACTTGCCCTGGACCTGGTAGTAAAGCCACGTCCCAAGCAGCGACGGGTCGCGGTAGACCACCGTGGCGCCCGAGTCGCGTGTGGAGTATCGCGCCCCCGCGACCAGCTGCTTGCCGCGCCCGAACAAGTTGCCGTGGACGAACAACAGACCGAAGGCCACGTTCCCCGGCGAAAGTGAAAATGTGGGCAGCGGCACCCACGGAAACTTGTCCTTCACGGCGATGCTGACCCGCACGCCTTCTTTGTGCGGCTCCCAAAAGACATTGACGTCCGCGAACAGACCCGAGCTGTTCAGCCGCTCGCGCACCTGCTCCAAGGTGTTGGGCTCCAAGACGTCGCCGATGGCGATGCCGGCGATGGAGCGCACGGTGTCCTCTTCCGTGCGCACGTTGTCCAGGACCCGGACGTCCGTGATCAGCTCGCCGATGGCCGCCGCGCGCGACGGCGACAGCGTGACCGACAGCGCGGCAAGCAAGCCGACAGAAAGGAGGCGCATCGGCTCGACATTGTACCTTATGCTTCCCCCACTCCACGTCGGTGATGCCGGGAACCTGCGCCTGAAGCTTCCGCAGAGACGGCACCAGATCGTCGCTTCGTCCGGACCTGGCGCCCGCAGGCCGCGAGCTGTATACACTGAACGCATGTTCCATCCGGTCACCGCCACGTGGTTCGGCCGTCGCTTCGGGGCGCCCACGCCCGCGCAGCAGCAGGCATGGGCGGTCATCGGGCAAGGACAGGACGCGCTGGTGGCGGCGCCCACGGGGTCGGGGAAGACGCTGGCGGCGTTCTTGTTCTGCATCGATGCGCTGGCGCGCAAGGCATTCGCGGGAACCCTCGCGGACCACACCGAGGTGGTCTACGTGTCGCCGCTCAAGGCGCTGTCCAACGATGTGCGACGCAACCTCGAGGAACCGCTCGCGGGCCTGGCGGCGACGGCCGCCGAGCTGGGCCTTCCGCCGCCCCCGATCCGCACCATGGTCCGCACCGGCGACACCGGGGCGAAGGAGCGGCGGGAAGCGGTCAAACGGCCGCCGCACATCTTGGTGACGACGCCCGAATCGCTGTACATCCTGCTGACGTCCGAATCGGGGCGGCGATCGCTGCGCGGCGTCCGTACGGTCATCGTCGACGAGGTTCACGCCATGGCGCCGGACAAGCGGGGCGCGCATCTGGCGTTGTCCTTGGAGCGGCTGCAGGCGCTGACGGCGGCGGAAACGGAGACGGCGCCTCCGTCGTCAGCGGGGGGCGGGGGATTGCAACGCATCGGGCTGTCGGCGACGGTGCGGCCGCTGGAGGTGGCGGCGCGGCTCCTGGTGGGGACGGAGCGCCCGCTGCCGCGAGTGATCGACGTCGGGCAGCGGCGCGACCTGGATCTCGCGGTGGAGGTCCCGCGCGACGAGTTGGGCGCCGTGTGCACCAACGAGCAGTGGGCAGAGCTTTATGACCGCGTGGCGGCGCTGGCACGCGAGCACCGGTCGACGCTGGTCTTCGTGAATACGCGGCGCCTGGTCGAGCGCGTGGCGCATCAGCTCGGCTCGCGTCTGGGGGATGATGCGGTGGCGGCGCACCACGGCAGCCTGTCGCGGGCGCGCCGCCACGATGCCGAGCAGCGGCTGAAGACGGGGCAGGTGCGGCTGGTGGTGGCCACGGCGTCGCTGGAGCTGGGCATCGACGTGGGTACCGTCGACCTCGTGTGCCTGGTGGGCTCGCCGCGCTCGATCGCCGCCGGCGTGCAGCGCATCGGGCGCTCGGGACATACGCTCGGCGCCACCCCCAAGGGCCGGCTGTTCCCGCTGACCCGCGACCAGCTCTTCGAATGCGCCGCCATCGTGCGGGCGGCCCGGCGCGGCGAGATCGACCGCATCGCGCTGCGCTTGGCGCCGCTCGACATCCTGGCGCAGCAGATGGTCGCCATGTGCGCCGCCGAGGACTGGGGAGAAGACGCGCTCTACGAGACGTGCCGCCGCGCCGCGCCTTACGCTACCCTGGACCGGCGCGACTTCGACCAGGTGGTGGACATGCTCGCGGAGGGGATTGCGACGTCGCGCGGACGGGCGGGAGCGATGCTTCATCGGGACGCGGTGGCCGGCCGCCTGCGCGGTCGGCGCGGGGCGCGGCTGGCCGCCATCACGTCGGGGGGCGCCATCCCCGACAACGCCAATTACGATGTCGTGCTGGAGCCGGACGGCACCCTCGTCGGGTCGGTTGACGAGGATTTCGCTGTCGAGACTATGGCGGGCGACGTGATCCTGCTGGGCAACGCGTCCTGGCGCGTGAGGCGGGTCGAGTCGGGGCGTATCCGCGTCGAGGACGCGGCCGGGGCTCCGCCGAGTATTCCTTTCTGGCTGGGGGAGGGACCGGCCCGCACGCGCGAGCTGTCGGCCGAGGTGGCCGCCCTGCGCGAGGAAGTGGAGCGGCGCCTGCCCGATCCGGCGGCGGCGCTCGAGTGGCTGAAGCAGGAGTGCGCGCTCGACGGGCAGGGCGCGGAGCTGGCGCGGGACTATCTGGTCGCGGGACGCGCGGCCCTGGGCGCCATCCCCACCCAGACCCAGGTGATCGCCGAGCGCTTCTTCGACGAGGCGGGCGGCATGCAGCTGGTCATCCACGCGCCCTTCGGCGGGCGCATCAATCGCGCCTGGGGCATGGCGCTGCGCAAGCGCTTCTGCCGCAGCTTCGACTTCGAGCTGCAGGCGGCCGCCACCGACGACGGGGTCATCCTGTCGCTCGGCCCGCAGCACAGCTTTCCGCTGTCGTCGGTGTTCGACCTGGTGCGCCCGGGAGACGTCGACGAGCTGCTGATCCAGGCGGCGCTGCAGGCGCCGATGTTCGAGACGCGCTGGCGCTGGAACGCCACCCGGTCGCTGGCGCTGCTGCGCCACCGCGGCGGCCGCAAGGTGCCCCCGGCGCTGCAAAGGATGCGCGCCCAGGACCTGATGGCGGCGGTGTTCCCCGGCCAGACCGCGTGTCAGGACAACCACGGTGGCGGCCCCACCGAGGTTCCCGACCATCCACTGGTGGGGCAGACGGTGCGCGACTGCCTGACCGAGGCCATGGACGCGGACGGGCTGCGCGCCATGCTCGCGGATCTGGCAGCCGGGCGCATCCGATCTGTGGCGCGCGAGACGCCGGAGCCGTCGGTGATGTGCCACGAGATTCTGAATGCCAACCCGTACGCATTCCTAGACGACGCGCCCCTGGAGGAACGGCGGACGCGCGCGGTAACCGTGCGGCGCGGGCTGCCTGCCGAGGTGGTGGAGCGCGTGGGCGGCCTCGACGCGGACGCGATCCGTGACGTGGTGGCGCAGGCGGCGCCCGACGTGCGCAACGCCGACGAGCTGCACGACTTGTTGCTGGACCTCGACGTCCTTCCGGAGACCGAGGGCGCGGCCTACGGCGGCGAGCTGTTCGACGAGCTGCGTGGCGCCCGCCGCGCGGCGCGGCTGGTGGGAGCGGCGACGTCTCGGGTCTTCTGGGTGGCGGCCGAGCGGCGATCCCTGGCGGCCGCGGTTTGGCCCGACCGCCGATTCGATCCCGACGTGGTCGAACCCCCGGCGCGGCAGCCCCCGCGCTGGTCCGAGCGCGAAGGGGCCGTGGCCGAGGTGGTCCGCGCGCGCCTGGGCATCACCGGACCCACCACGGCGGCGGCGCTGGCGGCGGCGCTCGACCTGGCGCCGGGCGATGTGGAAACCGCCCTCGTGCGCGTCGAGCTGGACGGCGCCGTGCTGCGCGGCCGCTTCACCCCGGGGGCGGGGGCGGCGGCCGCCGGCGACGACATGGAGTGGTGCGACCGCCGGCTGCTCGCGCGTATCAACCGCCGCACGCTGGACGGGCTGCGCCGCGAGATCGAGCCCGTCACCGCCGCCGATCTGATTCGCTTTCTTTTCGAGTGGCAGCACGTCCAGGCCGGCGCTCAGCTCCACGGGCGCGACGGGACCTTGCGCGCCGTCACCGACCTCCAGGGTTTCGAGGCGGCCGCCGGCGCCTGGGAGCGCGAGGTGCTGCCCGTGCGCGTCGCGCGCTATGATCCTTCGTGGCTCGACGCTCTGTGCCTTTCGGGCGAGGTGACGTGGGGCCGCATCGCCGCCCGCGAGCTGGCCGCCGGCTCTCCGACGCGCGCCGCGCCGATCACTTTGGGCCGCCGCCGCGATCTCCCGTGGCTGCTGGCTGACCGCGGCGAGCTGGGGGAATCGCAGCTCTCGGCGCCGGCGCGCGACGTGCTCGCCCATCTGCGGCGCTCCGGGGCGAGCTTCGTCGACGAGATCGTGCCCGGATCGCACCGCCTGCGCGCCCAGGTGGAAGACGCCTTGTGGGAGCTGGTGGCCGCCGGCCGGGTCACGGGCGACGGCTTTGCGGGGCTGCGCGCGCTGATGTCCGCGAACCTCAAGACCCGCTCGGCGCGCTCGCGCTGGTACGCGCGCTGGCGCCGCGGCGGCCTGGCGCCCGTGGGGGCCGGCCGCTGGTCCTTGCTCCAAGCGCCGGGGGGCGATGCTCCGCCAGACGAGGATCGCATCGAATCCTGGGGCCGCCAGTATCTGCGCCGCTACGGCGTGGTGTTCCGCGACCTGCTGGCGCGCGAGGCCCACGCCCCGTCGTGGCGCGATCTTTTGAAGGTGTACCGGCGGCTGGAAATGCGGGGCGAGCTGCGGGGCGGTCGCCTGGTGGGCGGCTTCGTGGGGGAGCAGTTCGCGCTGCCCGAGGCGCTGGAGGCTCTGCGCGCCGTCCGCCGCCGCGAGCGGCGCGGCGAAGTCGTCCGCGTTTCAGCCTGCGATCCGCTGAACCTGGTGGGCATCATCACCCCCGGCCCGCGCGTTCCGGCGACCTTGGCCAACCAGGTCAGCTACCGTGACGGCGTTCCCATCGAGGCCGAGGCCGTCCCGCGCGCGTCCCGGACCGGCTGACGGCGCCCTACCCATCCGGCTCGGCCTCGGCCGCCAGGCGCACGATGGTGTCCTCCACGCGTCCGACCATCTTGTGTATGTCGAAGCGCTCGCACACCGCCTTGCGCGCGTTGGCCCCCAGCGACCTGCGGAGGCCGTCGTCCGTCAGCACACGATCGATGGCCGCCGCCAACGACTCGACATCCTCCCTCGGCACGTAGAGACCGCTCACGCCTTCTTCCATCTGCTCGTCGAGACCGGGGCAATCGGTGGCCACGATAGCGCGGCCGAGCGCCATGGCTTCGTAGGCGACCAAGGGGGCGGCGTCGCGGCGCGATGCGATGGCCACCACGTCCAGGTCCAGCATCTCGGTGCGGATGTCGTCGACCCACCCGGTGAAGATGACCCGGTCCTCGATGTTTTCCTCGCGGACGATGCGGTCCAGGCTGGCGTCGAAGGCATCGCCCTCGCGCCGCCCGATGACGACGAAGCGCGCGCTGGGGTGACGGGCGGCCAAACGCCCCGCCGCGCGCAGGAAGAGGTCCACGCCCTTGAGCGCGATGACCCGCCCGCCCATGCCCACCAGCGGCACGTCCGGCGGGATCCCGTGCCGCGCCCGCAAGGTGCCCGTGAGCTTGGCCGGATCGACGTCGCCGGGATCGACGCCGTTGTAGGCGATCTCCAGCTTGCTCGGCACGTGACCATACGGCACGGCGGCGGCGCGCGACACGGCGAAGATCCGCCGCACCACCGGCGCCAGACAAAATGCCTGCATCGGCAAGTACGTCAGCCGATCGTCATAACAGCGCTGGGCGCTCCAAATGACCGGCTTGCCCGCCAGCGTTCCCGCCAGCGTGGCCAGCGCCGCGGGGGCCGCGCCGAAGCCCGCGATGACGGAGATTCCGCGCTCGCGGGCGAGACGCTTGACGTGCAGCACGGCCCGCGCCGATCGGCGCGCCGTGCTCTCCAGGGCCCAGGCGACCGGCCCCAAGTTCGAGAGCGTGGGGGACGGCACGGGGTCGAGCTCCATGAGGTCGGGATCGATCACCACGTCGGCGTATCCGTGGGCGCGCTGCTGCTCCGCCTGCCACCCGTCCTTGTGCAGGAACAGCGTGGGGCGGACGCGCCGCTGGTCCAGGTAGCGCGTCACCCGGAAGAGCAGGTTCGCGCCGCCTCCGTTGTCCGGTGAGTTGCAGATGATGAGGACGCCGACGGGCCTCATGAGACCGGCGACGCTATCACGGCCCCGTCGATGCGCTACCAACGTCCCGGCTTGACCTGCTACGTTTGCCCCGATCGATGCAAGGCACGACACCGATGACCAGCTCCGGTCGGGCCTCGCGGTACGCGGCCTGGATCGCGCGGCGGCCGGCGGTGGTCCTGGCGGTCGCCGTGGCGATCGGGGTGGGCGCCGTCGGTCTCGCCTCCCGGCTCGAGCTCCGCACGGCGTTCTCCGAGCTCTTGCCCAGCGACGATCCGGGGGTGGTCGCGCTGACGAAGACCCAGCAGCGCATGGGCGACCTCTCACTGCTGCTCATCGGCGTCCGCTCGCCCGATAAGGAGGCCAACCTCCGCTACGCCGAGGCCATGACGCAGAAGCTGCGGGCCCTCCCCCCGACGGTGTGCGCCCAGGCCGCCTACCACTTGCGAGACCTGCGCGAGTTCCTGGCGCGCAATAAATGGCTCTACGTCTCGGAGACCGACCTCGAGTCCATCCGCGACCGGCTGCGCGGCGAGATCATGCGCCGCAAGAACCCCCTCCTCGTCGACCTCGGGGGAGACGAAGAGTCGGTGGACGAGATGCGCGCGCGCATCACCAAGAGCGATGCGCTCGGCGGGCGCTTTCCCGACGGGGTGTTCTCGAGCGCTACCGGCGACTACGTCTGGATCGCCGCGCTCCCTCCCGGGGGGCTGTTCGTCGAGCGGGCCGGCGAGGCCCTGCACCACGCTGCCGCGAAGCTCATCAAGGAGACGCCGCCCGAAAGTTACCACCCCGAGATGCGGGCCCACCTCATGGGCCCGGTGGCGACCCTCATCGCCTCCCGCGAAGCGGTGGAGCGCGACATCTTGTGGGTCACCGTAAGCTGCCTCGGGGTGGTCGCCCTCTCGATAGGGCTCTACTTCCGGCGGCTGCGCGCGGTGCCGCTGATCGGCGTGCCGGCCGTCATCGGGACCGTCCTCGCTTTCGCCGCCGCCGAGGTGGCGTTCGGTTACCTCAATTCGTCGACTGCGTTTCTCGGCTCCATCATCCTGGGCAACGGCATCAACTACGCCATCGTTTTGATGTCGCGGTACGAGGAGCACCGCGCCCGCGGCGAGGCGATGCCGGAGGCCCTGGCCCACGCCGTGGCAGGCACCTGGCGCGGGACCGGGCTTGCCGCCGTGTCCGCGTCGGCGGCCTACGCATCGCTGATGGTCACCAGCTTCCGCGGCTTCTATCAGTTCGGGGTGATGGGCGCCGTCGGAAGCCTCTTCTGCTGGATGGCCACCTTCGCGGTGCTCCCGGCCATGTTGGTCCTCCTCGATCGGCGCGGAAGGGGGGGCCGGGCGCCCAGGCACCCGATCCAGATGCGCGCGCTCGGGCGCCTGCTGCAACGGCGGACGGGCGCGGTCCTGGCAGTCTCCGTCCTCGGAACAGTTGCCGCCGTTGCGGGCCTCAAGCATTTCCTCACGGATCCATTCGAGTACGATTTCCGGAAGCTCAACGCCAGGCTCGAGACCACCCGGGAAGCCCAGGAGTTCGACAGCAGCAAGTACCGGCTGTTCGGGCGCTGGCCGTCGCCCACCATCATCCTGGCCGACCGCGTGGATCAGCTCGAGCCCATCCGCCAGGCCATCCGCCGTCAGGACAAGCAGGTGCAGGGTCCGGAGGCCATCGGCCAGATCGTGACCATCTACGACCTTTTGCCTGGGACGCCCGACGTCCAGCGGCGCAAGCTGGCCCTGCTGGCCGAGATCCGCAAGCTGACGTCGGATCCCGCGCTGGAGGTGCTGACCGCCGATGAGCGTAAGCAGCTCGCCCAGATCGATCCCTCGCCGGACCTGCGCGAGCTGGGCCCCATAGACGTCCCGCCCCTCGCGCGCCGTCCCTTTACCGAGGCCGACGGCACGGTGGGGCGGGTGGTGCTGGTCTATCCCGTGGAGAAGGGCCTCTCGGTGTGGAACGGCAAGGACCTTCTGCGCATGGCGGCCGTGCTCCAGCGTCTCCACCTCGAGCCGCCGCCGGGCGGCGGCGGTGTCGGCGGTGCAGGCAAGGTGATCGAGACGTCGGGCTCGGCGGTGGTGTTCGGGAGCATGATTCGGTCGATCCTGAGCGACGGGAAAATCGCCACCGCCGCCTCTTTGGTCGTCGTCCTCGTCCTCATCATCTTCGTCATGCGGCCGGCACGCGCCGCGCTCGTGGCGCTCACCACGCTGTTGGTGGGCGTGGTCTGGATGGTAGGGGCGGCTGGCTGGGCGGGAGTGCGCGTCACGTTCCTGAATTTCGTCGCGCTGCCCATCACCTTCGGCATCGGCGCCGAGTACGCTCTCAACGTCGTCGCCCGCTATCAGGAAGAAAAGAGCATCCTGCCCGCCCTCATCTCCACGGGCGGCGCCGTCGCCCTCTGCTCATGGACTACCATCGTCGGCTACGGATCCCTGCTCGCCGCACGCAACCAAGCGCTGCAGGGCTTCGGCGCCATGGCCATCCTAGGCGAGATCGCCTGCCTCGCCGCCGCCATCGTCGCGCTCCCCGCCGCCATCCTCTGGCGCCGCCCGCTCCCAGGTTGATTCCGCCCGCGTTGCGGGAGACGGGGGAAGCGGGCGCCGGCGCGAAAGCGGGCGCCGGAAGCGGCACCAACCTTGGTCGGAAGCGGGGAAGGGTCACGGATGCGCTCGCAAATTCCTTGGCTATACGCAACCGAACCGCGTCCCGACGGTCGTGTTAGGCTGAAGGAGCCTCCATGTCCCGTAGTGCGCGACAGCCACCCCTATGGAGCCCTTTGGAAGGCACGGACGTGAAGAAGATCGTCGTCAAGGGGGCGCGGGAGCACAATCTCAAGAACATTGACGTCGAGATCCCGCGCAACAAGCTGGTGGTGGTGACGGGCCTCTCGGGCTCCGGCAAATCGTCGCTCGCGTTCGACACGATCTACGCCGAAGGCCAACGCCGGTATGTCGAGTCCCTGTCGGCGTACGCGCGCCAGTTCCTCGACCAGATGCGCAAGCCGGACATCGACTCCATCGAGGGCCTGTCCCCCGCCATCTCCATCGAGCAGAAGTCGGGCGCGCGCAACCCCCGATCCACCGTCGGTACGGTCACCGAAATCTACGACTACCTGCGGCTTCTGTGGGCGCGCATCGGCGAGGTCCACTGCTGGCAATGCGGGCAGCGCATCGCCTCGCAGACGGTGCAGCGGATGGTGGACCAGGTGTTGGAGCTGCCGGAAGGGTCGCGCTTCTCGGTCCTGGCGCCTGTCGTACGCGACCGCAAGGGCGAATTCGCGACGGAGCTGGCGCGGCTGCGGCACGACGGCTTTGTGCGGGCCAACATCGACGGTGAGCTCACCGAGCTGGCGGAGCCCCCGCGTCTGGACAAGTCGAAGAAGCACACCATCGAGGTGTTCGTCGACCGCCTGGTGCGCAAGGACGGCATTCGCCAGCGGCTGACGGATTCGGTGGAGCTGGCGGCGAAGCTGGCGGGCGGCGTGGTCAAGGTGTCGCCCCTCGAGGGTGAAGACATGCTGTTCTCGGAGAAATTCGCGTGCTCGACCTGCGGGATCAGCTACCCGGAGATATCGCCGCGGCTGTTCTCGTTCAATAACCCCGCCGGGGCGTGTCCCGCGTGTGACGGCATTGGCGCGAAGATGTTCTTCGACCCCGATCTCATCGTTCCCAATGAAGAGCTGACCTTGCGGGAGGGCGCCATCGAGCCGTGGGAGCGGCGCAACAGCCCGTTCTTTCAGCAGATGCTGGAATCGCTCGCGACGCATTTCCACTTCGACCTCTACGCGCCGTGGAGCAAGCTCTCCGACGATACGAAGAGCCTGCTGCTGCACGGCTCGGGCGGCGAGGAGGTGGAGTTCGTCTTCGAGAAGAACGGCGGGCGGCACAGCTACAAGAGGGACTTCGAGGGCGTCATCGCCAACCTGCAGCGCCGGTTCGACGAGCACGACCGGCGCCGCCGCGAGCAAGGACGCGCCAGCGAGTCGGATTTCGAAGCGGTGTACGACGAGTTCCACCGCTACATGTCGCAGACGCCGTGCGAGGAGTGCGACGCCACCCGGCTGCGCAAGGAGGCCCGCAGCGTCAAGGTGAACGGCAAGACCATCACCGAAATGACGGCGCTCACCATCCGCGGCGCACACCAGTTCATCACCGGCCTCAAGCTGTCGGCCCGAGAGAAAGAGATCGCCGGCCGCATCTTGCGCGAGGTGGGCGACCGCATGTCGTTCCTGGTCAATGTGGGCCTGGACTACCTGTCGCTGGACCGCACCGCGGCCACGCTCTCGGGCGGCGAGGGCCAGCGCATCCGCCTGGCGACCCAGATCGGCAGCTCCCTGGTCGGCGTGCTCTACATCCTGGACGAGCCGTCCATCGGCCTTCACCAGAAGGACAACGCGCGGCTGCTGGCGACGCTGACTCGGCTGCGCGACCTCGGCAACACGGTGCTGGTGGTCGAGCACGACGAAGATACCATCCGCGCCGCGGACCACGTCCTGGACATGGGGCCGAAGGCGGGCGTGGGCGGCGGCCGCATCGTGGCGGCAGGCACGCCGGAGGACATCGAGTCGAACACGCATTCGATCACCGGGGCGTATCTGTCGGGCCGCAAGAGCATTGCCGTGCCGGGTCATCGGAGGCAGTCGGGCGGCCGCGCCGTCACCGTGTGCGGGGCCCAGGGGCACAACCTCCGCAACCTTTCCGTGTCGTTCCCGGTGGGCGTCTTGACCTGCGTCACCGGCGTGTCGGGGTCGGGAAAATCGACGCTGGTCATCGACACGCTGCTGCGGGCGTTGGCCGGGCGCCTGCACGGATCGAAGATGGCGGCCGCGCCTCACGACGGCCTCGACGGCCTGCAGCACGTCGACAAGGTGATCGACATCGACCAGGCGCCCATCGGGCGGACGCCGCGGTCGAACCCGTCGACGTACACGGGGGTCTTCACCCACATCCGCGACTTGTTCGCCAACCTGCCGGAGTCCAAAGCGCGCGGCTACCGCGCCGGGCGGTACTCGTTCAACGTCAAGGGCGGCCGCTGCGAGGCCTGCCAAGGCGACGGGATCCTGCGCATCGAGATGCACTTCCTGCCCGACGTCTACGTCGAGTGCGAAGCGTGCGGCGGCCGGCGCTACAACCGCGAGACGCTGGAGGTGCGCTACCGGCAGTCGAGCATCGCCGACGTGCTGGACATGACGGTGACCCAGGGGTGCGAGTTCCTGGAGAACATCCCCAAGGTGCGCCAGAAGCTGGAGACCCTGCGCGAGGTGGGCCTCGGCTACATCAAGCTGGGCCAGCCGGCCACCACGCTGTCGGGCGGTGAAGCCCAGCGCATCAAGCTGTCCAAGGAGCTGGCCAAGAAATCCACCGGCCGCACCGTGTACATCCTGGACGAGCCCACCACCGGCCTGCATTTCGCCGACATCGCGCAGCTCCTGGCGGTGCTCAACCGGTTGGTGGAAGCAGGCAACAGCGTCATCGTCATCGAGCACAACCTGGACGTCATCAAGACCGCCGACTGGGTCATCGACCTGGGCCCCGACGGGGGGCCCGGCGGAGGTCAGGTAGTGGCCCAAGGCACGCCCGACGACGTGGCCAAGGTGGCCGCCAGCTACACCGGTCAGTTCCTGAAAAAGGTTCTTTGATGGCGGGGCCCGCTGTCGCCGTCAAAGACCTGGTCAAGGTCTTCGGCGAAGTCCGCGCGGTCGACGGAATCTCGTTGGCGGTCGACGCGGGCGAAATCTATGGCCTGCTCGGGCCCAACGGCGCCGGCAAGACCACCACGCTGCGGATCTTGGCGGGTTTGCTGGCGCCCACCGCCGGGCGGGCGGTCGTGGCCGGGATCGACGTGGCGGCGGCGCCGCGCGCCGCCAAGCTGCGGCTCGGGTTCCTCACCGGCACCACCGGGCTGTACGCGCGGCTGACCGGGCGGGAGGTGCTGACGTATTTCGGGCGGCTGCATGGCCTTCGCGGCGCTCCGCTGGCCCGTCGCGTGGATGCGCTGTGTGACGCGCTGGCGCTCGGCCCGCTCATCGACCGCCGCTGCGAGGCGCTGTCGAGCGGCGGCAAGCAGCGGATCTCCATCGCGCGCGCCGTGCTGCACGATCCGCAGATCCTGATCCTCGACGAGCCCACCGCCGGGCTCGACGTCCTGGCCAGCCGCTTCCTGCGCGATTTCGTCCGCGCCGAACGCGCGCGCGGCAAGGCGGTGATTTTCTCGACCCATTACCTCGCCGAGGCCGAGCTGCTGTGCGATCGCATCGGATTGCTGTACCGCGGGCGGCTGCTGCGCGAAGGGACACCCGCCGCCCTACGCGCCGAGCGGAGCGCCGTCAGCCTCGAGGAGGCATTCCTCGGCCTGGTGGAAGAGCTCGAAGCGGTGGCGCCGGCCGCGCCGCCCAGCACCGGAGGGCAGGCGCGGTGAAGGCGGAGCACGTGGCTCTGGTCTACGCCAAGGAGCTGCGGGAGACCCTGAGGGATCGGCGGACGATCATCGTGATGGTCCTGTTCCCGCTGGTGGTCTATCCGCTGCTCTCCATCCTGGCGGCCCAGGTGCTGGCCTCGAAGGAGGCCAAGCAGGAGGCCCGCCCCTCTCGTGTGTCCATCGGCGGCCCGGACGCCGACACGGCGGACATTCGCCGCGCCATCGAAAGCACGCCGCACACGCTGATCCTGGTTCCGTCCGCCGCCGGCGGCCGCGCGCAGGTCGTGGCGGGAACGCTCGACGCCCTGGTGGAGGTTCGCCCCGGCGTGCGCGCCCCCGACGGAGGCGCGGGCACGGCGTCCGTCGACATCGTGTTCGACGGCGCGCGCGAAGAGTCGCAGCGCGCGCGCGACCGCCTGAACGACGCCCTCGGCCAGGCGCGCCCCGTCGGGTGCGAGCCCCGCTTCACGATGGCCGACCAGAGCGTGGCGCCGCGCGCGAAGATGGGCGGCTACGTCCTGTCCAAGATTCTCCCTCTCGCCGTGATCCTCATGGTGGTGCTCGGCGCCTTCTATCCCGCCATCGACGTCACCGCCGGCGAGCGCGAGCGCGGCACGCTGGAGACCATTCTCTCGTCGCCCATCGACCGCTTCGACCTGATGACGGGCAAGGTGCTCGCGGTCGCCACGCTGGCCACCCTGAGCGGCGTCCTTAATCTCGCGTCGCTGTCCGTGACGCTGCTCAAGGGCCTGGCGCTGACCGGAGCGGGGACCGCCTTGACCATCCCCTGGGGGCGCGCCCTCGCCACGCTGATCGTCATCGTCCCCGCGTCCTTCCAGTTCGCGTCGCTGCTGGTGGCGGTCGGCTCGATCGCGCGCAGCTTCAAGGAAGCGCAGAACCTGCTGACGCCGGTGTACTTCCTGTGCTTCATGCCGGCCATGGTGGCCGCCCTCGGCGAGTACCCGCTCGCCGGGCTGCCGGCGCTGGTGCCGGGAGTGAACGTCACGCTGCTCGCGCGGGATCTCATGCTCGCGAAGCTTCATCCCGGCACCGCCGCCGTAGTGCTCGGCTCGACGTTGCTGTACGGCGGGCTCTGCCTGGCCCTGGCCACGCGCCTCTATGACTCCGAACGACTTCTCTATGCGGCGGACGACGCAGGAAGCTTCGGCGGGTGGCTGCAGCGTCTGCTGGGTCGGGGTGGCGGCGCCGCGCCGGTGCCGGCCTCCCCCGCGGACGACGCGGCCCGTGCGGCGGCGCTGTTCGGCATCGGGTACGCGCTCCTCTACTTCGTGTTCCTGCCGCTCCAGAAGGCGAGCTTCGCCCGTGGGCTCCTGATCTCACAGTGGGTCGGCCTCCTCGGCATGGTCTGGCTCTACGCGCGCCTGAGCGCACGCCGGCTGCGCGACGTCCTGCGCTTTCACATGCCCACCGCGCGCGACGTGGCGGGAGCGCTCCTGGTCGGCCTATCCGCCTGGGTCGTGCTCGCCTTCCTGGTGGAATGGGTCTTTCCGGCGCCCCAGGAAGTTGTCGACCGCTTGCGCGACATGGTCACGCCTCGTGACGGCAGCCGCAGCCTGGTCATCAACCTCTTCCTCATCGCGGTGACTCCGGCGATCTGCGAGGAAGCCCTATTTCGCGGCCCCATCCTGCGGGGGCTCGCCGCGCGCTTTGCGCCGGCCACGGCGGCGGTTCTCACCGGCATCCTGTTCGGGCTCTTCCACATGGACCTGTGGCGGCTCGTCCCGACCAGCTTGCTCGGCGTCCTGTTGTCCTGGGTGGCACTGGCTTCGGGCACCATCGTGCCGGCCATGATCGTTCATCTAATGAACAACGGCGTTCTGGTGACGGTGTCCCAGCTTGGCGGCGACGACCGGCTGTCCAAGCTGTCCACCCCCGCGCAGGCCGCGCTGTTCGTCGCCGCGCTCGGCGTGCTGACGGCGGGGGTGCTCTTGCTGCGCGGCAGTCGAAGCGCCCGAAATGTAGCGGAGCCTACAAGAGAACTGTAGTTTCCCCGACAACAGTCTGCTACAAACCGGCACCGCGATGCCGACCCCCGAAGAAAAGCGCGACGACAAGCGAGCCCTGAGCACGCTTCGCAAGGTGTCCCTGTTCGGGGACACACCGTCGGACAGCGTTCAACGTCTGCTGGCGGGCGCCAAATCCGGCAGCTATCGGCCGCGCCAGGTCGTCTATCTACCGGGGGATCTGGCCTACGGCGTCCACTTCGTGGTTTCCGGCCGGATCAAAGTCTCCAAGGTTACGCGCGACGGCAAAGAGCTGACGCTGGCCTACCGGACCCCCGGCGACTTCTTCGGGGAGCCCTGTCTGCTCGACGGCGGCCCCCGCGAAGAGATGGCAGAAGCCATGGAACAGTCCACGACCATCGAGGTGGAGCGTGTCGCCTTCGATCGCTTGCTGGCGACCCACGGCGCCACCGCCTTTCGGTTCTGTCGCGCTCTCATCGCCCGCCGCAAGGACCTGGAGGCCAAGGTCGAGCAGCTCATCTTCAAGGACGTGGGCTCGAAGCTGGCGGAACTCCTGCTGCGGCTGGCCGTCGAGTACGGGGCGGAACACGGCCGGGGCACGCTGATCGCGTTGAAGATCACGCATCAAGAAATGGCGAACCTCATCGGCTCGACGCGGGAGACCGTCTCGCTCACCCTCTCGCAGTTCAAGCGCAAGAGCTTGATCCACACCGAGGGCCGGAAGGTGATCGTCGCGGATCAGGAAGGCCTGCGGGCCATCGCGTAAACGGCGGCGCTGCGCTACCAGCCGCCGCGGCGGCCCCCGCCGCCCCCGCCCCGACCACCGCGACCCCCACCAGCAGGCCCAGCCCCGCCGCGACACGCAACACCACCACCGCCGCCCCCGCGCACGCCGC
>Ga0187894_10003889_pt1 | contig 16406 bp, 13 predicted proteins | sample GBC1701081metaG_FD_136650 | JGI IMG/M metagenome (GOLD analysis project Ga0187894, IMG submission 136650) | White microbial mat communities from a lava cave in the Kipuka Kanohina Cave System on the Island of Hawaii, USA - GBC170108-1 metaG ... | reverse complement strand
CGATCTCCACCACGACGACGATGAGGATGCCGAACCAGATCGGATCGAAACCGAGATGGGTGACGATCGGGAAGAAGATCGGCAAGGTGAGCAGCACCATCGATAGCTCTTCCATCGCCGTGCCGAGGATGATGTAGATCGCGCAGATCGCGATGATCACGTGGATCGGGTGAAGCTCGAACCGCGTCACGAAATCCTTGAGCTCGCCCGGCATGGTGGTGAGGTTCACGAACTCGGCGAAGATCAGCGCGCCGATCAGGATCAGGAACAGCATGCTCGTGGTTCGCGCGGCCTCCACCAGCACGTCGAGGAAGCCCCGCCAGGTGAGCGCCTTGCGCGCAAGCGAGAAGATGAGCGCGCAGAACGCACCGACCCCCGCACCTTCGGTGGCGGTGAAGATGCCGCCATAGATGCCGCCCATCACCAGCACGAACAGCGCGATCACGCTGACGACGCCGCGATAAACCAGCGCCAGTGCCACCACGGCGCCGACGCCGGCGACGCCTGCGGCCTGCGCCGGAAGCCATCCCATTTGCGCGGCGACGATGAGGAGGAGGGCGGCGGCCGCAAACCACCCGACGCCTTCGAGGGTCGCGAAGCGCGCACGCCAGCTCAGTCGTTCGCCGCGCGGTCCGGCTGCGGGGTCGCGCCAAGTCGCGAACACGACGGCACCGCACAGGAGCAGCGTCGCCAGAATCCCGGGCAGGATGCCGGCCGCGAACAGCTTGGCGATACTCGTCTCGGTCATCAGGCCGTAGATGACCATCATGTTCGAGGGCGGAATGATGAGGCCGAGCGTGCCGCCGGCGGCGACCGCGCCGGTCGCCAACGCGTCGGAGTAGCCGAATCGCTTCATCGAGGGGTAGGCGACCTTCGCCATAGTGGCGGCGGTTGCGACCGATGAGCCGCAGATGGCGCCGAAGCCCGCGCAGGCGACGATCGAGGCCATGGCGAGGCCGCCGCGCAGATGCCCGACGAAGGCGTGCGCCGCGCGGAACAATTCCTGCGACATGCCCGCGCGCGTGACGAAGGCGCCCATCAGGATGAAGAGCGGCACCACGGCGAGCGTGTAGTTGCGCCCGATCTCGTAGACCTTGGTCTGGACGATGGCGACGGCCGGCATCCAGTTCCAATCGCGCATGTAGGCGTAGCCGACGACGCCGACGATGCCCATGGCGAGCGCCACCGGAATGCGCATCAGCGCGAGCAGCATCATCGCCGCCAGGCCGATCAACGCCTCGGTCATGGGCCTGCCGGCCGGTCGGCGGCGTCGCGCGGCGCGGCGGCCCCGTTGATCAGCGCCTTCCAGACGTGGATCACGCCCGTCGTCGCGATCATGATCGCCATGAAGTAGACGAACGGCGCCAGCGGGATCCGGAGGCTCCCGCTGGTGTCGCCGTAGTCGGCGATCTTTCCGGCCTTGAGCCACATAAGCCACGCCAGCACGAGCATCACGGCGGCCGTGAGCACGTGCACGGCGCGCACGAAAAGCATTTGCGCCCGCGGCGGCAGCACGCGGTCGATGAAGTCCATCGTCACGTGCTCGTCGGCGCGCGAGACCAGCGGCAGACCGGCGAAGATCAGCACCAGGAGGCCGAGCTCGGTCAGCTCGAACGCGCCGCGGATCGGCGCCGCGAACAGATAGCGCAGCACCACGTCGGCGACGGTAATCATCATCATCAGCGTGAGCGTTGCGGCCGATGCGATGCCCAGCACCGCATCGGCCCGCCGCTCCCACTTGACCTCGGCGCCGGTCACGGCGCGCACCGTCCGGCTACTTTTCGGCCGCGACCTTCGCGAGCTCCGCTCGGAAATCGGCCAGCGCCTTGGCGCCGTCCACGCCTTTCGCGGTGACGGCCTTGATCCATTCCTGCTCGAGCGCCGCCGACTTGGACCGGAACTCTGCGACGAATTCCGGGCCGGCCTCGGTGATGTTGATGCCGGCCTTGCGCGTCGCTTCGAGCCCGGCGAGGTCGGCGGCGTCCCAAGCCTTGCCGGCGCGCTTGGTCAGGTGCTCGCCTGACACGGAAAGGATCGCGTCCTGATCCGCCTTTGGCAGCTTGTTCCACTTCTCCTCGTTCATGATGAGCGCGAAGGCGACGCTATAAACCCCGCCCGGGAAGATCGTCACATATTTGATGAGGCTTTCGAGCTTGAACGAGGGGATCGATTCCATCGGGAAGAAGATTCCGTCGGCGACGCCCGTCGAGAGCAGCTCGTAGCTTTCCGGCGCCGGCTTCACGAGCGACGAGATGCCGAGCGCCCGCGCCAGCTTCTCCGCGGCGCCGCCGCCCGTACGCATCTTGAGTCCCCTCAAGTCGGCGAGCGAATTGACCGGCCGCTTGGTGTTGAAAATCTGGCCGGGCCCGTGCGTGAACAGGCCCATGAGACGCACGCCCTTGAACTCGTTCGCCTTGTCGAGGTGCCGCCAATAGATGCGGTTGAAGGCGACCGAATTGATGTAGGAGGTGGCGCCGCCGCCCGGCAATTCGCCGAGCTCCGTCACGATATGACGTGCCGGCGTGTAGTTCGGACCGGTGAAGGTGACGTCGACGAGGCCCTCGCGCACCGCGTCGAAGGCGCCCGGAGGGGCCGACGGATGCTTTGCGAGCAGACGGAACTTGACGCGATTCTGCGTCGCCTTCTCGACCTCCTCGGCCCAGCCCTGAATCACTACCTTGCTCATCAGGTGATTGGGCGGCGCCCAGGTCGAGATTGTAAGTGTGGTCTCGGCTTGCGCGTGGGCGGCCAATCCGAAGATCGCGGCCGCGGCCAGCATCGTCGTTGACGCACGGATCATGTTCGCCTCCTCCCCTCGAAATCGCGTCGTCCGCGGGGGCGCGCTGCGCCCGCGCCGCGGACAACAAGAACTCATGCGGCGCGTCGCGTGGCCTGCGTCGACTTCAGGAACTCCAACAGCGCGCGGTTGAACGCGTTGATCTCCTCGACCTGCCCCATATGCGCGCTGTCCTCGAGCGTCACCAAGCGCGCGTTGCGGATCTTGCGCGCCATGTATTCGGCGCCGGCATAGAGCGATTTCTTGTCGTGCCGCCCCTGGATGATGACAGCGGGGCACGGGAGGAGCGGCAGCCGTTCGCGGTGATCGATGGCGTTCAAGCTCGTCGCATAGGTATTGATCACGAATTGCGGCCAGGTCAGCGCCTGCTCCAGCACCGATTGGTGCAGCGCCGCGCATTGCGGGCGGTGGAACAGCAGGCGCTCGGAAAGCTCCGCCCAGACCTCGGCATAGGGGATGCCGCGCGCGTCGCCGAGCTGACTTCCGCGCGCCAAGAGATCCATGAACTCGGGCGAGAGGCCGCCGGCCACGCCCTCGCGCGTGCCGCTGAACCAGGGCGCGGCGCTCGCGAGCACGAGCCCGGCGACGAGCTCGGGCCGCCGCGTGGCGGCCATGATCGAGAGATGATTGCCGATCCCGTGGCCGACGAGGAGCGCCGGTGCAAGCCCTAGGCGCTCGATCAGCGCGCAGAGATCCGCCGTCGCGGCGTCGGCTGTATAACCCGTGCGCGGTTTGTCGGAAGCGCCGGTGCCGCGCCAATCGTAAGTGACGGTACGATATTGTGGGGCGACGGCGGCGACCTGGCTTTCCCACATCCTGTGGGTTTGCGAGCCGGAAGCTGTGAAGACGACGGCGCGCCCTTCGCCGAAATCCTCGTAGTAGAGCCGAACGCCGTCGGCCGCTTCGCAAAAAGGCATGATTTCTTCCTCGTCCGGACCTTAGGCGGCGGCGCGGGCGCGCGCCCGCAGCTCGCGCGCGAATTGTGCCAATTCGCGATTGAACGCGTCGACTTCCTCGATATTGCCCATCGTGGCGCTCTGCTCGAGCGTGACGAGCCGCGAGCCTGAAATCAGCCGCGCGAGATGCACGGCGCCCTCGTAGCGCTGCTTCTTGTCGTGCCGGCCTTGGACGATGAGCGTCGGCGCGCGCAACCCGGGCGCGCGCTTCCGGTGATCGAGCTCGCGCATATCGTCGGCAAAGGCGTTCAGCACGTATTGCGGCCATTCGAGCGCCTGGTCGAGCATCGCCTGATAGATGCCGGGGCTCTGGCGTCGGTGGAACACCCAGCGGTCGCCGAGCTCGTAGCAGGTCTCGGCATAGGGCACGTTGTGGCCGGCGGCCGCATTGCGCCGCTTCGAAATCATGAAACGCAAGAATTCCTCGGTGACGCCGCCCGCCATGCCGTCGTGCTCGCCCGAGAACCACGGCGCCGCGCCGGTCAGCAGCAGGCCGCTCACCAATTCCGGTGCCGCATACGCGACGAGCAACGCCAGATGCGCACCGAGCCCGTGGCCGACAAGCACCGCAGGATCAAGCCCGAGCCGCTCGATGAGGATGCGGACGTCTTTCGCCGCCGCGTCGCCCGTGTAGCCGCCGCGCGGCTTGTCGGAGCGGCCGGTCCCGCGCCAATCGAAGGTGACGGTGCGGAACTCGCCGGCGAGTGCGGCGACCTGCGATTCCCAGCTCTTATGCGTGAGATTGCCGCCGCAGATGAAGAGGACCGGCGCGCCCTCGCCGAAATCCTCGACATAGAGCCGCACGCCGTCAGCGACTTCCACGAAGTTCATGCACGCCCCCACACCCGCGACCGGACGATGATCGTCCGAAGGCTGCCGCGTGTCAATTACAATTGCACATACTAATTCTCAATAAAATCCATAAGTTAAGAATAAAGAACGGAAAGGAGGTTGCGACTCCCAGCGAGGGAATTGCGGCGAGACAGGCTGCGTGCACCCTTCCGCGCAGTTGGATTGGCTCGCCGTGGGAATCTCGAGATGGGTGATGGCATCGCGTTGGGACCCTTGATCCTGTTCGCCGCGGCCATGTGTCTGACGCCGGGGCCAAACGTCGTCATGGTCACGGCGTCGGCCGCCAATTTCGGCTTCCGCCGCGTGATCCCGCAGATGCTGGGCATCACGCTCGGCTTCGGCGTCATGATTATGGCGGCGGGGTTCGGCCTCGCCGGTTTGTTCAAGGCCGAGCCGCGCTTCCACACGGCGCTGAAATATGCGGGTGCCGTCTATCTTTTCTATCTCGCCTGGCGCATCGCCCACGCGCATGCGGCGCGCGGCGGCGCGACACGCGCGCGGCCCATCAGCTTCTTCGAAGGCGCGCTGTTCACCTGGATGAATCCCAAGGGCTGGGTCACCACCATCGGCGCGCTGGCCGCCTACACCACCGTCGGCGGCGACGTGCTGTGGCAAACATCGGTGATCGCCACGGTGCTGTCCGCGGCCTGCTGTCTTTCGGTGGCTGTCTGGGCGGGGTTCGGCACCGCCATCGGACGCTGGCTCGGCAACACGCGCGCCCGCATCGCGTTCAATTGGTCGATGGCCGGCCTGCTGGTGCTTTCGCTCGTGCCGGTGTTCTGGAACGGCCGCGTCTGAATGCAGCGCGAGAACCTGTTCCATCGCGCCGGCGAGATCGGCGCCGCGTTGATGGCGCGTTTGAAGTCGCTGGGTGCCGGGCATCCCATCATCGCGCGCGCATGGCTTTCACGACGCGCGCGGCGAGCTGCGCGCTTTTCAGCAGCGGCGCGCGCGATCATATCCAGGTCAGCCCACCCTTCATCCTCGGTGAGCTCGAAAGCGCGCGCTGCTCGATCTCGTGCCGCAAGCGCAGCGAGCCGGCGTGCATCGTCAGTGCCGCGCTTTGTATGGGGACGCCCGAGGTGGCCGGCTTTGAAAAACTGGTGGAGCTGAGGGGGATCGAACCCCTGACCTCCGCATTGCGAACGCGGCGCTCTCCCAGCTGAGCTACAGCCCCACACCAAGGTGAGAATCCAGCCGAAACGAGGGTTTAGGCCCGTCCCGGCGCTTGGGAGGGCGGAATATCGGCATGGGGTCCGGGCCTGTCAAGGCGCGCGGCCCGGCCGGGTTTGGTTGCGACCGAATGTTCAGTCGGCGGGCTTGGGTGGTTCGGCGGGGGTTTCGGGCGCGCCGGGGCCGGGGGCGGCGCCCGGGTCGGGCCGGCGGCGCGTGCGCAGCAGGCGGGCGCCCGGCTTGGTGCCGGCAAAACGCGCGCCGCCCAGCGCGCCTTTCTCGACCAGCGCCACGAACGCCTCGTAGAACGCGCAATACTCGGCGTGGCTGTCGACGCCGGTGCGGATGCATGTCTCCTCGCGCAGGCGCCGATACATCGCGAGCCGCTCGCGCAGGATCGGGACCCAGAGCGCCGAAAGGTTGACGATGCGCACCTCGGCAAAGCCGGCCGCCTTCAAGAGCGCCAGATATTGGTTGATGGTCTGGATCGATTGGGCGGCGACGCCCTTCCACATCATCGCGCGGTCGGCTTCGGCCAGGCCCGCGCCGGCGATCCAGTCCGTGAAGGCGAAGCGGCCGCCCGGCTTCAGCACGCGAAACGCCTCGCCCAGCGGCTTCGCCTTGTCGAGCAAATGCAGCAGCGCCTCCTGCGAGAGCACGGCGTCGAAGGTCTCGGGTGCAAACGGCAGCGCCTCGGCATTGCCGCGCAGGAAGCGCACGCGGCGCGCGAGGTTGACGCGCCGGGTGAGATCGACGGCGCCGCGCACGCGGTTCTCGTTGTAGTCGACGCCGATCACGCGGCAGCGCCGGCTCAGCGCCTGATAACGCGCCGGGCCGCCGAGCCCGCTGCAGAGATCGAGCACCAGATCGTCGGTGCGGATACCGGCCGCGGTCGCGAGCTCGTCATTGGCCGGAAGCCCGCCATAGTGATCCTGGTCGTGCGGGAACACGTCCTCGGGCTTCAGCCGATCGAGCGAGCCGCGCTGCTCCTTGATGCGCGTCAGCACGTCCGCGGCCGAGATCGGATGGCGGTCGTAGAAGGCGAGGACGTGATCGGCGCCCGAAACGGCGGTCATCGCCGCGCCTTGAAGAAATCGCGCATCAGCGCGGCCGCCTCGCTCTCGGCGATGCCGCCATAGACATCGGGCGCGTGGTGGCAGGTGGGCTGCCCGAAGAAGCGGGGCCCGTGCTCGACGGCGCCCATCTTGGGATCGCCGGCGCCGAAATAGAGCCGGCGGATCCGCGCGAAGCTGATCGCGGCCGCGCACATCGCACAGGGCTCGAGCGTCACGTAAAGATCGCAGTCGGGAAGGCGCGGGGCGCCGAGGGCGGCCGCCGCCGCGCGGAGGACCAGAATCTCGGCATGGGCCGAGGGGTCGTTCTGCTCCTCGGTGCGGTTGCCGGCCCGGGCGAGGATGGCGCCGCTCCGCGCGTCGACGAGCGCGGCGCCCACCGGCACCTCGCCGCGCGCGGCGGCGGCACGGGCCTCGGCCAGCGCGGCCGCCATCGGCGAAGCTTCGGGAGTGGGGGCGGGGGCCGGTTTCGGGGGCATTAATCGGAGCTTCAGGCGCGGGGTCGCATTGTCTCGGCGGCGCGCGAAACCTATCCTCCGCGCCGCGCTTTGGCCAGCAATCGTAAGGCACATGCCTCGCCCCCTCATCGGCATCACGCTCGATTCGGAGCCGCCCGGCGGCTACTCGAAATTCCCCTGGTATGCACTACGCCAGAATTATTTCGGCGCGGTGGCGGCGGCGGGCGCGCTGCCGGTGGCCCTCCCGCACGAGCCCGAGATGGCCGAGGCCTATCTCGACGAGATCGACGGCCTCGTCTGCACCGGCGGCGCCTTCGACGTCGATCCGGCGCTCTATGGCGGCGGCGAGAAGCACCCGACGGTCAAGACCAAGGACCGGCGCACCGCGTTCGAGTTCGCCGCCACGCGTGGCGCGCTTGCGCGCAACATGCCGGTGCTCGGCATCTGCGGCGGGCAGCAGCTTCTGCACGTGGTGCTCGGCGGCACGCTGATCCAGCACATTCCCGATACGGTCGCCGCCGCGATCGCGCACGAGCAGCCCAATCCGCGCGACCAGCCCGGCCATGAGGTGAAGGTGACGAGGGGCACGCTGCTCCACCGCATCGTCAACGCCGATACGCTGGCGGTGAACAGCGCGCATCACCAGGCGGCGAAAGATGTGCCCCAGGGCGTCGTCGTCGATGCGGTGGCGACCGACGGCGTGATCGAAGGCATCGAAGCGCCGCGCTACCGCTTCTGCCTCGGCGTGCAATGGCACCCCGAGTTCCACATCAGCGAGGGCGACCGCCGCATCTTCACGGCCTTCGTCGCCGCCGCCGCTCAGAAATGAGCGAGAACACCAGCGCGGCTCCGAGCGAGGCGAAGCGCGGCGAGCGAATCGCCAAGCGCCTTGCCCGAGCAGGCCTCTGCTCGCGCCGCGAGGCCGAGCGCTGGATCGTAGAGGGCCGCGTCGCCGTCGACGGGAAGGTTCTGACGACGCCGGCCTTCCTCGTCACCGCCGAGAGCCGTATCGCCGTCGACGGCAAACCGGTGGCGGGGCCCGAGAAGACGCGGCTCTGGCGCTATCACAAGCCGCGCGGCCTCGTCACCACGGAGCGCGATCCGCAAGGCCGCCCGACCATTTTCCAGGCGCTGCCGCCGTCGCTGCCGCGCGTGGTGAAGGTGGGCCGGCTCGATCTCAACTCCGAAGGGCTGATGCTGCTCACCAACGATGGCACGCTTGCGCGCCATCTCGAATTGCCGGCGACCGGCTGGGTGCGCCGCTATCGCGTGCGCGTGCACGGCGCGATCGATCCGAAGCGCCTCGACTCCCTCAAGAAGGGCATCACGATCGCCGGCATCGAATACGGACCGGTCGAGGCCGCGCTCGAGCGCGCGCAAGACAGCAGCAATGCCTGGGTCACCTTCGCGCTGCGCGAAGGCAAGAACCGCGAGGTGCGGCGCATCTGCGAATTCTTCGATTGGCAGGTGACCCGGCTGATCCGCTTGAGCTACGGGCCGTTCCAGCTCGGCGCGCTCGAGCGCGGCGCGGTCGAAGAGGTGCCGGGCAAAGTGCTGCGCGAGCAACTTCCGCGCGAGCTCGTGGTGAGCACCGGGAAGCAGCGCGGCGTCTGAAGAGGCGAAGTGGTCGCCGTCAGCGGAATGCTTGCGCGACCATGCCGAGGATCATCGATCCGGCGACGACGATGAGAAACACGTGCCCCAGCAGCTTCGCGAAGCGCGCGCGCCGCTCGAGCGGCTGCCGCTGAACCACGATGAACGCCACGAGAAAGACAACGAGGAACGCGCCCGCGCCGAGCGCGATCCAGAGGCCGGGCGACATTGCAGACGTGTTCATGGGATTCGCGGCCCGGCTTGTCGTGGGAAAGTGCGGTCGGAATCGTTGGGCCAGCGGAAATTGACGAACGACGCCGAGATGCCGAAATCCATCGCCCGCATCTGATGCCACCAGGCCATCGGCACGAAGAGAATTTCGCCGGCCTCGAGAATTACGTCGAAGAAGCGGATTTCCGCCAGCAGCGGATAGCGGCTCGTGTCGAGGTCGGGCGCGTCGAGGTCGGCGATCTCGCTGTCGAGCCCGTTGCGGCTGTAGATGCGCGAAGCGTCGGCCGGCGAGGCGAGCTTGAGTCGCGTGCGGCCCGTCACCTGCGCCAGCAGCCGGTTGCGCGGCGCCGCCTGCATCGGCACGAAAGCGCCGGGCTGGGCGACGCGCAGCACGCCGTCGCTGGGCGGCGCGCTGCGATCGAGGAATTTCTCCAATGTGCCGAGGTCTCCGGCGAGCGGTTGAAAAAGATCCGCGTTCATGGCGATCTCGAACGCTTTGTCGTCCCCCGCGGCAGCGAGATTTCCGCGGTGCGGCACCAGGCCCGCGGCCTTGCGCAGGAATTGCGGCGTCCATTTCGAGCGGGCGGGCCAGCGCGCCATCTCGCCCTCGAGGACGATGGGCCGGTTCCGCGCATAGTAGAATTCGAGGAATTCGCCGCCGCTCAGCTCGCCGCGCCGCTCGATGTATTTCGTGCGCGGCGAGAGATGGTGAAGGCGCTCGAGCGATTCCAGCAGCCAGTCGCGCCGGCGCAGCATGAGCGCCATTTCCCGCCCATTCACGATGAGCGGGTCGGAGACCGCGGTCTCGATGATCCGCCGCGCCTCGGCCTCGGGCGCGCCGAAGGCCAGAAGCCGCGCGATCGCCGCCTTCGGGTCGCCACCGAAGAGAAGGTCGGCGCCGATGGCTTGGAGCAGTTGCAGGACGGCCGCGCGGTCGACGCCCGGCACTGGATCCGATTTGGGTTGGCGGGCCGGCGCGCGCGGTGTCACCGACCAGTTGCCATAGGACGACGTCGACCAGATCTGCGCGCCCGGTGGCTTGGCTTGAGCGCCCGTCGTTGTTCCATCGGCTTCCGGCCCAGGCTGCGGCGGCGACGGATGAACGGGGATTTCGCGCTTCCTCTGCGCCGGAGCTTTCCCGCGCTGCGCGGCCAGCGCTTCGTCCTGACTCTCATAGGGAAAATAGAACGAGCTCGCCCGCGGCGACAAACGGCACTCCTTGAACGAGATCCCCGTGTAGTCCTCATAGTCGCGGAAGCGCCGGGCCGTGCCGAAACCGTAGTGATCGATGTTGTGCAGAACTTCCTTATTGGAACTCGGCTCGGTTCCGAAGAGATGGCGCACGCGCGCGTCTGAGCGTTCCTTCACGATCGCCCATTTCTGGTGATCTTCCCAATGCAGCTTGCGGCCCATGCGCTCGTAGTTGTGATAGAGAATGCTGCAATTGGGCGCGTAGAGATCGTATCCGTGAGTCCAAAGCCGGGCCGCCATGGAGGCCTCGGTGCCGAAGAAATAGAGATGCGGATCCCACGGCACCTCGCGCAGCATCGTCGAGGGGCCGAAATAGAATCCGCCGGCAAGAAAAGCCGTTTCGATGGGGTGCGGCGGAAGCTCGGGCTCTGGATTGATGATGCTGTGGAACACCAGCACGCGATTGCTGCCGAACTCCTTGGCGACCGGTTTCGAGATGACGCCGCGCCCTTGGATGTTGCGCGGCGGCGTGAATCCCTCGGGATAGCAGGTGAGGATGCTCTTGGGGCTCGGGCATCGGGCCGAAAGTGCGAGGAGGAGCTCATCCCATCCGGATTCGAAGCGCATGTGGCTGTCGATGCGCATCGTGAATTCTTCGCCGCGCCAGAGTTTTTCGACCTCGGCGCAGGCCCAGCTATAGCCGCCGCTGTCGAGCGCGTGGACCTCCTGGGTGCGCACCTGCTCGGGGCGCGTGCGCTCGATAAAGCAGTCCTGATCGAGCTCGGGTACGAATTGCCACAGCACGCCGACGAAAACCCGTTCGGGCCGGGCCGCCGTTTCGAACAGATCCTTGATCGTCCACTGGCAGTCGGGATCGCGATAGCTCGGAATCTGAACGAAGATCCGAGGATGGCCTTCGGCGCCCGGCGTGGCAGCGTTTTCACGATCCATAGGATAGGGGTCCGGCAATCGGGTCAGCTCTCCGGGTAGGTTCTGCTCCAATCGTTACGATGCCGGAAATTCGTGTAAGTGATGGTAACGCTGAAATCGATCGACTTGACCTGGTGCCACCACCCCACGGGCACGAAGATCATCTCGCCGGGGTTGAGCACGACGTCGTAGAGCTGGAGGTCCTTCAAGGCCGGATAGCGCGTCGCATTGGCTTCGGGCGCTTCGAGATCCGAAATCACGCTGAAGACGTGCTTGAAGTTGTAGAGCTTGGCGACATCGGCGGCGGCCGCGATCTTGAAGCGCTTCCGGCCGACGACCTGCGCGATCAGATTGTCGGTGAGATCGTGGTGGAGCGACGTCACCGTCCCCGCCGGCCCGATCCAGAGCATGCCGTTCGCGGGGGCGATGTTCTTGTCGAGGATATGGCCGGGGAACCCCAGATCCGAATGAAGCGGCGCCACCGCCTCGGTATTCTTGCGCGAGTTGTAGGCCGTGATATAGGCGTCGTTGCCAGCCCCGGGCATCTGAATCTGATCGATGAAGCTGTCGAACGGCATCTCGCGCTTGTGGGCGTCCTTGTCGAGCTCGAAGCGGGGGTTGCGCGTCCGCTCTCCCTGATACTCGATGGTGCGCGCGCCGATCTTTTCCTTGAGATAGTCCGGGGTCCATTTGGAGAGGGCCGGCCAGTCGGCCATCTCGCCGGTCAGGATGACCGGCCGCCCGGCGGCATAGTAGCGCTCGAGGAATTCGTCTCCCGAGAGGCCGACCCGCCGCTCGATCTTCTCGAAGCCCGGCTTCAAGCGCCAATGACTCTCCATCGTGTCGAGCAGCCAGTCGCGTTTGCGCACCGCCGTCGCGAGCATACGGGCATTGACCATGAGCGGATCGGCCAGCCCGGTCTCGATGATCCGCCGCGCCTCGGCCTCCGGCGCGCCGACGGCAATGAGGCGCGCCACGAGCCCTTCCGGCGCTGCGCCGAACATAAGCTCGACCGCGACCTCGCGCAGCGTGTTCTGGAGGGCGGTCTGGTCGGCCGCGGCCGCGGGCCGATCCGGCTGCGACTGGCCGACTTGCGGCGGCGCCGTCGTCGGCTTGGCGGCGGGAGCAGGGTTCTTGGCGGCCGGTGTCGGTTTCGCCGGGGCTTTCGGTACGGCAATCGGCACTTGCCCGTCGGCCGTGAAGTCGGCAAGCCGTGGCTTGATCTGATGGTCGGGCACGGCCTGACGGTCGGTCATGTCGAGGCCGCGGTAATAGCGCTTCTGCCATTTGTCGGTGCCCGACGCCGGCAATTCCTTCGAAACCTTGGCCTGGAACGCATCGCGCGAAGCGCTCCACGCCTTGAACTGCTTCAGCAGCTCGGGGTCGCGGTCCATCGGCAGGTATTTGGGCGTGACGTCGTCGAGATAGCTGCGTTGTAACGGAAACACGAAACAGATGGGTTCATTTTCTTCGAAGCGCACCCAGTGGTCCGTGCGCGTGAAGCGCCAGTTCATGGTGAAGGTGTAGGGCGCCCAATCCGTCTCGATGATCCCGGTCAGCGGATAGATGGCGTCTTTCGGCGCGTTCGGCGATCCGCCCACCCAGAGGTTCCAGCCGGGCGGCGTGCGGAAGATTCCGTAGATGTGGAAGGTGAGTACGCCCTGCCCGAACAGCGAAACCGGCTTCGCGTGGGCCGGCACGTCGGACGGAAGGCGAAGAATAACGTCGTCGGTCGAGTTGCCGCCCTTCCAGTACGCCTCGAACGCAAACGGGTTCAGGATTTCCCAGCCATGGGCATTGGCGATGTTGAGCGGAAGGCAGCGATAGGCGAAGGCTTCGGGTGTTGCATCCATCCATTCGCGCGTCGCGGCGGCGGGCCGAATGAGCGGCTTCCACCCGGGATGCAAGTAGCAGAGGAGATCCATTTGAGCGCCTCGAAATCACGGTTCGACGATAATACTACGCAGCGTTCGGAGGTGCAGTAGTGCATCTCGGGCCGGAGCCCGGACGCGAAAGCGCGCCGAGGGTTGCTCGGCGCACTCGCGAAGATCCATCCGTGGCTCGCGCCGTCTTACCGAGGCGGGCTGCCCGGCGGCGTGCCACCCGGCGTCTGGCACTGCGTGTACCAGGCCCAGAAGTTGGTCATGAAATTGACCGTGCATTGATCCAGGCTCGCCTGGCCCTGGTTCTGGCCAGGTCCGGCCGCGGGGGCCAATTCGCCGAGCGGCGTGGTGACCGGCACCGGCGGCGCCGCGCCCTCCTGCGGCGCAAGCGGACCGCGCAGCACGCCGAACATCGTGCCGTTCAGCGCGAATAGGCTGTCGAAGGTCGCGTAATAGTACGGACCGCCATTGGGCAGCATGTAGAACGACGTCCGCAGCGCGTCGATGAAGTTCAGGTCGACCCAAGGCAGCACGAAGGACGCATCTGCCGTGGACGGCACGTCCGTCTCGCCCCGTGGCGCGGGCGTTGGTGTGGGAGTTGGGGTCGGCGTCGGTGTCGGCGTCGGCTCCGGCGTGGGGGTGGGTGCAGGTGTCGGCGCCGGTGTTGGCGCAGGTGTCGGCGCGGGCGTCGGTGCCGGAGTCGGCGCAGGCGTTGGCGCAGGTGTTGGAGCCGGCGTCGGCGCTGGAGTTGGCGCGGGCGTGGGTGCCGGAGTCGGGGCGGGAGTCGGTGCTGGAGTCGGCGCGGGTGTCGGTGCCGGCGTAGGCGCAGGTGTGGGCGCCGGCGTGGGCGCGGGAGTTGGCGCGGGCGTCGGAGCGGGCGTCGGCGCCGGTGTGGGTGCCGGAGTCGGCGCAGGCGTAGGCGCCGGAGTCGGTGCAGGCGTGGGTGCCGGGGTTGGCGCTGGAGTCGGTGCTGGCGTCGGCGCGGGCGTGGGTGCCGGAGTCGGTGCAGGCGTAGGCGCCGGCGTCGGTGCGGGCGTCGGCGCCGGAGTGGGAGCCGGCGTCGGTGCGGGCGTCGGCGCCGGAGTGGGCGCCGGTGTCGGCGCTGGCGTTGGAGCCGGTGTCGGCGCAGGTGTTGGTGCCGGTGTCGGCGCAGGTGTTGGTGCCGGTGTCGGCGCAGGTGTTGGTGCCGGTGTCGGCGAAGGCGTCGGCGCAGGAGTCGGTGCCGGCGTGGGGGCGGGCGTCTGCGCCTGCTGGAACGCGAAGGTCTGGTAGCTGTTTCCCTTGAGGGCGAATTCGTCCGGCGTCGTCAGCGTCGGGTTCGCGTCCGAATCGATCCCGTTTTGCAGCGGCAGAAGCGCGTTCTGGAACGCATTGCCGCCGAGCTCGATCCGGAGATGCTGGTTCGAGACCGGCGCGCTCGAGCCGAACCAGTTGTTGCTCTCGTTGATCGTCTTGGGGTGGCCGTTGCTGTGCTGGACCCAGAGATTGAATTCCGGCCCGCCGATCGTGCCGTTCCCGGAAATGAAGTTCTCTTTGATGTTGAACGTGCCGCTGGCATTGGCATTGATCTGGATGCCCGAGCCCGCGTTGGGGTCGAGCTGAATGGCCGACTTGCCGAGATAGCCCGGGATCGAGGTCGAGATCAGGCTCGCCTGCGGATCGTTCGCGAGGATGTCGGTGCGGACGCCGTTGCCGATGAAGTTCTGATAGAATGACGCCGAGAAACGTCCGCTCTCGAAGCGCAGCGCGTCGTCGCCGAGGCCGCTGAAGAAATTGTTGAAGACGTTGACGACGACGTTCGGATTGCAGCCGCATGCGCCGGCATCGGCCGATATGCTGAGGCCCGTCGCCAGTCCCGTTTGGCCGTTCTGCTGGCCGGCGTGGTTGCCGGAAATGATGTTGGCGATGATGTCGGCCGAGCGGGTAATGCCGATCATCTGAATCGCGATGTCGGAATTGCCTGAGTTCCGTTGTGCGCCGAACACCGCATTGCGGAGGAAGTCGACGTCCTTCGCCTTGTCGATCTTCACGACCGTGGAAGAGGCGTCGGGGAAGTAGTTGAAATTGACGTTGACGGTCTGGAACCGGCTGATATCGACTTGGACCGGGCCGCCGCCGGTGTTCTTGATCGTGTTGTTTGAGATCACGAGGCTGCTGTCGGGAACGATGAAGCTGTTCCCGAGCTCGGCTTTGATCGCGCCCTTGTTGTTGCCCTGGATCTCGAAGCCGAGGATCTTGACCGCGAGCGCGTTGAAGCCGTTGCCGTCGGTGATGGTGATCGCCGCGTCGTTGCCGGTCTGGACGATGATCGGCGCGTTGGCCCCGGCGCCCGGCTGGTCGGCGACATAGACCGGCCCATTGGGTCCCGGCAGCGTCGAAGCGGCGGACGGCGTGCCGAGCAGGCTCAGCGATTTCTCGATCGTGAGGCTGCCGGTGTAGGTGAAGCCGGGCGCGACGTTGACCGTGCCGCCGTTGCGGACGAAATCGATGCCTTTCTGAATCTGCGGGATCGCCAGGCCGGCCACGGGCGAGATGACGACGTTGGTCGGCCCGTTGAAGATGTTGGGGAAGATCGGATTGTCGCCGCCGAGGCTGGTCTTCAGCGTCAAGGTGCTGGTGCCGCTGGCGGCGAAATCGATACCCGAGAAACCCGGGCCCGTGTCGATCGTGATTCCGACGCCGCTCGTGCGCGGCGACTGCAGCGTGAGATTGCGAATCGTAAGAGTGTTGAAGGTCCCGAAATTGAGCGCGCCGCCGACTCCGGCCGTGCCGATATCCAGGGTGAGGACGTTCGCCCCCGTGTAGGTCACGCTGGCGTTGAAGTTGATCGTGCTGCTGGCCTGCAAGGTCACATTGCCGAGGCCGAGCGCCGATTCCAGCGTGAGACTGCTGATATTGCAGGTGGCCGCCACGCAGGTGACGGGGTCGGCCCCGGCGGCGATATTGATGATCGCAGGATCGAGCAGCCAGGTTCCGTTCGTGCCGTTCGGCGCCAGCGTCGAAACCAGCGCCGAGCTGCCGACGCCGAGATTGTGTCCGCTCGTCTCGACCAGCCCGCCATCGCCGGCGAGCTCGCCGCCCTTGGCCATGATGATGCCGTTGAACGTCGTCGTGTCGGTGGACCAGACGACGACCGTGCCGCCATTGCCCCGCTCGACGGCGCTCGCATCGATGAGGGCGCCCGCATCCACCGTGACGATCACGGCCTGGCGGGTGCTGCCCTTGCCCTGATAGTCGCCGCCGATCTTGACCGTGCCGCCCGGCCCGGT
>Ga0187894_10003888_pt1 | contig 16407 bp, 30 predicted proteins | sample GBC1701081metaG_FD_136650 | JGI IMG/M metagenome (GOLD analysis project Ga0187894, IMG submission 136650) | White microbial mat communities from a lava cave in the Kipuka Kanohina Cave System on the Island of Hawaii, USA - GBC170108-1 metaG ... | reverse complement strand
TTGAATTTGTACGCTTTGATAAGTGCATTTTACACGATACAGTTACTTTAATCAAGTATGCAGCAAACTACGCGATTCATCCCCTACTTGAAAGAAGGGGACTTCTCGCGGGGATGGTTAAAAACTTGTGATTTGCCCATGTGTGCCAATTGCGCGAATTGCGGCATTAGTACAGGTGTGGATTTTTGCGATGCTCACTTCCCTTTAGCAAAAGCGGCTTATGAACGCAAAGCAAAGAAAATATCAGTTTGATTCAGAGATAGTTTCTACGTGGAAGGTTGGCGGAAAGTGAAGCGATGAATAATTCTTTCAAGACAATTCTAAGCCTGTGCGACTATTCGGGCGCATGGTCAAATCCGTATCGTGAAGCCGGTTACAAGGTGATTCAAGTTGACCTGAAACTTGGCAACGACATAAGGCTATTTGAATTCATTGATAGTCAGGTTTACGGCATTCTTGCTGCCCCCCCTTGTACCGAGCTTGGGCGCTCGCTGGCAGACCTGCATGAGCTTACGGCAAAGCAGGCGGCGCTCGGTCGCAATCTCCTTCAGAAATATCGGCGTCAGCTACCGGCTGATTTACTGGCAATCATCAACGGAGGCGCGAATCAATGAGAGCATTAAGCCTTACCCAGCCCTGGGCGTCGGCAATTATGCTTGGCAATAAGCGTGTTGAAACCCGTTCTTGGGGAACTGCCTTTCGCGGGCAGATTGCCATTCACGCCGCCAAGGGCTTTCCCAAATGGGCAAGGGCGTTTGCGATTACCGAACACGCCTTAAACAGACTGCCGACCAGGTTGCCGATGGGCGCGATTATCGGCGTGGCGACAATTCAACAGGTCGTGCGAACCGAAGAGATTGTCGGGACTATTTCGGCGATTGAACGGCTTTACGGCGATTATAGCTGCGGCAGGTTCGGCTGGGTACTTAGCGACGTAATGGCGTTGCCGGAGCCAATCGCGTGCCGTGGCGCTCTCAGTTTGTGGCAAGTGCCAGCCGCTATCGAAGAACTTATCAAGATTCAAATTTCTAAATGACAGGAGACGATATGAGCGCAACAGCGACAGATGAACACAACGACAATATCTACACGGAAGAGCAGTTACTTCAAAGCGGCTGGGAGTTCCGGCAGGATGAGGATTCAACCTGGCGCGGCGTCAATGAGACCTTACGGATGCAGACCTTTTTTGGCTACTTCGTGGATAAAGATGCCTGCGTTTATTCCGCAGGTAATCTGCAATCGGCAAGAGAGCAAAAGATGAAGCCGCCGGGACCGCTTCCGGCGCTTGACCGTGACCCGGTAGCTGAATCTTTGCAGGAGCAGGAGCTCCCGCTTGTTGAACTCACCTCTGCCGTCGGTGAATCAAGTCAGTTGATTCCGGCAACCGTCTGGCAGCCGGAGCAGCTCGTGCTTTTCGATTACGACTCGCTGCCGGCAGAAGCGCGGATTGTCGTGCAAAACTGCGCAACCGACATTCACAGCCGCATCCGCAACATCCGGCAGGACACCATCGCCATCGGCGCTCGCCTCAAGGAAGCGAAAGAAAAATTAGAGCGCGGGCAGTGGGAAGCGTGGCTCAAAGCTGAAACGCCGTTCAGTCGCGACACCGCCGACCGCTTGATTCAGGTTGCCGGATTCGCCGCGCAGTCTCCGCAACTTGCGGAAAACTTCGACCGCATGGAGCGCAGCGCCGTCTATCTGCTGGTCGCTCCGGCAACCCCGCAGGCGGCAGTCGTTGAAGCCAGCGAACGCGCCAAAGCCGGAGAGAAGATTACCCACGTCAATGCGAAAGAGATTGTCGAACGCCATAAACCGAAGAAGGTGGTGGCAGCAGCGGGCAGGGAACAAATTACAAAACAGCCGAAACGTCAGAGCTCCGCGCCGGTCGCGTTGCCTTACACGGAAGAGCAGCTTGCGGCAAGCGGTTGGGTAGTTAAGCAGGTTGGAGATAACTGGCAAGGCATCAATGAAAAACTCTCGCTTGATACAAGCGACGGCTGGCTTTCAAGACATGGAGCGCTTTACGCTGCCGGTAATTTGCAATGGCAGCGAGAGCAGGAGATGAAGCCACCGGCTCAGGATACGATTGACGAATCGCAGTTGCTGGAAGAGAGAGAAGAAACCGCCAGCGCGAGGCTCAGTGTCAACGAGGACTGGGAGCAGGCGACTATCGAAATCGTTATCAAGCTGCACAAGCACGACGGCAACGCGCTGGGGCGCATGGTGCAAATCGGCGTCCGTGCCAATGAGGCTGTCCCGACGCTAACTTTTCCGCGTGAGCATCAGGTATTCGACGGGCAGGAAGCGATTACCTGGTCACCAATGGCAGTCTTCCCTGCCCCGATTGCCGAAGTTATCAATAAGGTGCGCGAGCAGTTACCAACCCAACTGGCACAGGCGGAAGCCCGCAAGAAAGCCGAAGAAGAGAAAGTCCGGCTTGAGGCGGAGAAGGCAGCAAAGAAAGCCGAAGAAGTGAAGGCGGCGAATGAAGAAGCGAAACGCCAGAAACGCGCCGCCTCGAAAACCGCAAAGAAACCAGCGAAAACAGGAGGCAAATAAGATGGCAAATGCGAAGATTATCTTACCCGACCAACAACAATTGGAATTGCCGGAGGAACTCGCCGGAACCGACGAAGCTTTGCGCGATGCGCTGGCGAGTTTCGTGCCGGAGATTCGCAACGCCGAATTGAAGCGCGAGACCAAAGACGGCTTGATGACCGTAACGGTCATTAAGAAAAGCGGGACGAAAGGTGGAAGAGGAGAAAAGAATTGCTATCGCTGCGAGAAGTGCGGCAAGGCAATAATCACTATTGACCATGACGACGGCACAACCCCCATGATGATTCGCTGTCGGGCAACGCTGAATTGCGAAGGCTGGATGATGTCAAGCTGGTATCAAAATGTACCGAACGAGGAGCCAACCTATACATGGCGCAAAGCGAAACCCTCCGAATACCGCAAAGCATCGGTTGTCATGAAAGACCATTTCGACAAAGGCGGGCTGGCGCTGCATCAATTGGCGAGGGGATAACCGTGAAACAAATTCTCGATTATTTCAAAGCCGCCAAAGAGCAGGTCAATCCGGCAATCCGTTTGCAGCGTCATTTGCTGAAACGCGAACTTGCCGGGCAGCTTACGGTCAGCGAATTGGTTGACTGGCGCGGCAAAATCGAAGCGGCAATCAATCGCGGCAGCGCCGAAGCGCGATTGATTGACAAAGCGCTTGATGAATTGCAGCAAAGTCCGGCAGTTGCCAGCCAGCGCGTCCCGGAGGGCTTTTAGGTGGAGGTACAGGCAGCGATAAACTGGCTGGAACGGCGGCGCATTTTTCCGGCGCAGGCAGTTGAGTATCTCGAACGCCAGACGCGGTTGCTTGACTTGCTGGAAGTGACCGCGCAGGTCTTTCCGGCGCTCTATGACAAATACCGGCAACAAAGCATGCGCGAGGAGCTAACCCGGCGCTTCGTCAATGAATTTTGCGACGCCTTCAACCGCCACTACTGGTACTGTCCCGGCTATGACGACGAGGGTTTTTGGATATGGGAATCCATCCCGTTTCAGCCACTTATCGAAGAATACTGGAATCAGTTTGCCGATCAACTGCCGCTTGCGTCACAGGCGTTATTGCTGCTCTTTAACGAGGACGTTCACCCGCAGGAACTGCGGCAATTGACTGACGCCGAACGCGCCGCTATTGCCAAAGCGAAAGGCAAGGTGACGACCGAAGCCCTGCTGATTGTCGAAGCCGGATTTCCCGCGCCCCTTTCCTATACCTCAACGGCGGTGCAGGTGTTATTCAAATCCACCGATAATTACTGGATTGACGCGCCAGCCGAAAGCGAGGTCGAGCCGATAGACTGGACGGCAGAAAATCTGTACGCCATGAAAGTGGAATACGATGCGGCTCAGATTCTGCTGGCACAGGCGGAGCAAGTAGACAAGTGGATAGCAGCGGATCGCCGCCGCCTCTTTGACCTCTGCCGCTTGTGGAAAAAAGCGGTGCGCTGGAAGCGCCAGCCCGCAGCGGCGAAACCGCTTGTGGAGGTAATCGCTGATGAAGAGTAAGAAAGGTAACTTGAGCGTTCCGGCAAGCGCGGAAGCGGCGCTCTATTTTGTTGACGATCAACTGCTGTTTCAAACCGTGGACGGCGAACGCGTGACGAGCAAATTGTTGTCCGCCGCGACCGTGCGACAGGCATTCAGCAACGCGCCGATTGATACCGGCTGGCTGCCACGCGGCGTCAGTCGTTGGGGAACCGGCAGTCGCGGACAATGGATGGTGCGCTGGCACGAACCGGCGCCTTATAAACTTCAGCTTGCCGCCCGCAAAGCAGCGATTGTCGTTCCTATGCCGGCGCTGGTCTACTTCGGCATTGGCAATGCCTATTATCTCTGGGCGATGAAGGGCGTGACCTTCAATCCGGCGCTTCGGCTCTTCCACGCACCGCTTGCCAACATCAACAGCAGCGGGCTTATCTGCTTCGGACAGAACGCCCACCCGGACGTTGCCAAAGGCGGTTTTGAGCAGACCTGGCAGACCTTCTGGCAAGCGCCCTTCAATAACGACCACGCCAATAAGAAGAGCAAGAGCGAGCCGGAGAATATCAATCCGAAGCTACAGGAACTGTCCAGGCGAAAAGCAACGACGTACCCGGCAGATGATTTAGTGGAATCCGGCTGGACGCTCAATCAGGCAATTGAGCGGTATACCAACCGCGTCAACCGCGCCAATCCTTACAGTGAGATTTACGACGAGGAGGACGATTTTAATGACGACCTTGAGGTGTAACCCGGTCGCCTACGGCATCGCCGGACGCGGCAATACATCCGGCTTCGGCAGCGGGCTTTATGATTATATCCTCGCCGGCAATGGGTTATTTCTGGAAGCCAAACGCCCGGAGTTGAAGACCCGCATGCCGATCTCTGCCTGTGAAGTGCGCGGGCTGCCACAACTTGCTCCCTACTGCTATTTGCAGACCGACAAGGTCAGCCGCGAAGTGATGGAAGCAATTCTCTTTCACGCGCAGGAGGCAGCGCGGGACGGATTAGAACAGCTGTATCACCTCTGCTGGGATGGACAGACCGTGCGCCTTGAAATCCCGCCGCAGACACAAACAGCCGTCAGTTGTAAGCCTCTGGACGACTCGCTGGAATCGTCGCTGGCACGCGCCATCATCGAAATCCACAGCCATCATTCAATGACGGCGAGGTTCTCTGCCGTTGACGATGCTGACGAGCGCGGCTACCGGATTTATGGCGTGATCGGGCGCGTGCTTGACGCGCCTGAGATCAGATTCAGAGTCGGGGTCTATGGTTATTTTTGGGAGATTCCCGCCTGTTGGGTGTGTGAGGATCTGCCGGAGGATTTGGAGGACTGCCATGACTAGCATCGGACTGGTGGCGTGTGCGAAAACGAAATCGCGGGAAAGACAAGCGGCGAAGGATTTGTACCTTTCTCATCTCTTCATGCTGGCGCGGCGCTACTGCGAAGAGAATTACGATTACTGGTACATCCTGTCCGCCTATCACGGATTGCTGCATCCCGGGAGCGTAATTGACCCGTATGACGCGACGCTGAAAACCTTTAGACCCGATGCCCGCGAGCAATGGGCGGCGCGGGTCATTTGTCAGGCGCAGGCGGAGCAATTTGATGACCCGTACTTTGTCTTTCACGCCGGAGGACATTACGCGAAGCTGCTTGCCGGGCGCATTGGTGACAGCAATCTACCGATGAAAGGTTTAGGCATCGGGCAGCAAATCAACTGGTATTTAGAGAGGTTGTAATGTCATCTAGACGGCGAACCATCATCACGGAATTAGGGCTGGAACTGGAATGCTTTCGCTGTAAGGAATTCTGGCCCGCCACCAAAGAATTCTGGTGGTACAAAGGCGACAAGCCGCACACCTATTGCAAAGCCTGTTACACCGAATGGCGAAGAGAAAAGGGGTATCCGAAAGGTGAAAAGAAAATCGCAATCGCAGCAAGTTGACACTTCTTTCGCACAAGCCGCCCGCTTGTTATTGCCACAACGCGACCGCGCGGAAATCTTTCTCATTGGTTGCGGAGGAACAGGAAGCTGGCTCGCTCCGGCGCTTGCCCGTCTCTCTGTTGTCTCGCGTGACTGCGGGCGCGATGTGCGGCTGACCTTCATAGACGGCGATACGGTAGAAGCTGGCAACATCCCGCGTCAGAATTTTTGCAACGCCGAAATCGGACAGAATAAGGCAATTGCCTTAGCGACTCGTTACAGCGCCGCCTGGGGCTTGGAGATTGCTGCCGTGCCGCAGATGGTGAAACCGCAACATCTCGGCATCAGCTATTCAACAATCGCGTTTCTGATTGGCTGTGTCGACAACGCCGCCGCCCGAAAAACGCTTGCCGGTTGTCTGGAACACAACAGTAACCAAGAGGCGCATCGGGTCTGGTGGCTCGATTGCGGCAACTCAAATGAAAGCGGGCAGATACTGTTCGGCTCGGCTCCAACTGCCAAACATTTGGCAGGCTGTTTCAAATCCGCGAAGGTCTGCACGGCGCTTCCCAGCCCGGCGCTGGTAGCTCCTGATTTATTGAAGCCGCGCCCGGAAGAGTTGCCGGACAATCGCATGAGTTGCGCCGAGATGATGCAAGCCAACCTGCAATCACTGGCGGTCAACCAGCGCGTCGCGGCGGAGGCGGCTGATTACCTAATGAGGTTGTTGACCGGGCAGCCATTGAAACGCTTTGCTACTTTCTTTGACCTGCCATCGGGAAGCGCCAAATCGAGGGCGATCACGCCAGAAGAGATTGCCGCGTTGATTAAAAAGCCAGTGGAGTATTTGCAACGATGATGACAGATACACAGAGTGAATTAGTAACCAAAGTGGTGAGGCTAGAGCGCGAGAACGCTAACCTGATTGCTGATAATCAAGCAAAAGACTTGCTTATCGCGCAACATCAACAATTACTTGACCGCTTGCACCACGCGCTTGTGCAGCACGAAGGGCGCGGCGTTGCCTTCGCGGAAATACCGGCAAAGGTGGAAAGCCTGCTAGCTAAAACACAGAAGCGCATTACCAAAGAGGTGAAACGAACATTCGGTCATCGCCGAAGACGTGAGCGCCGGTGCGGAAGCAATCATTGAACTGCACAGTCATCACGGGATGCGAGCCGAGTTTTCAGCCGATGACAACCGCGACGAAGCGCAGGGTTTCAGAGAATTTACGCCGTGATTGGCGAACTCTTTACGCGCCCGACAATTCGCACCCGCGTCGGTTTATTCGGTCACTTCATGGAGTGGCGAGCCGAAGAGTTTTTTGAATTGCCGCAAGGCTTAACGGATGCTGTGAGGATTTAATTATGGCAAATAGAGCAACGGGAACGATCTCCAAGGATTCGCCGCGTTATCAGGAATGGATAGATATTTTCGGCAGCGAAACTATCATTTTGCTTTCGCCCTTGCCACATAAAGCAATCGGACCGGACGGCAAGATTCAGCGATTTTATAAGATGGATTTGTCGTCACTTACTCTTGAGCAGCGTCATCGGTTGCTTTCTCACATTAGCCAAAAATTTCAGATTTCCGAAAAAATTGTCGCAAGGAATCTCGATACGGTAGGGCTGCCGATCTTAGCCGATGATGTGATTGTACCGATGGATTCGAGGTTTTTCTTATGAGTAAAAAGCATAAAAAAAGGAATAAAATCAGCGAAGGAAAATAATTGAAGATGGAAAACCGAGAGCCGCGAACGCACATCGTTGACGGAGGTGCGAATCCATAAAGAAAGTCTTAAAAGACTATCTGAATGATGATTTGATATGGGAATTTGCTCGCAAGTTTCGCCGCGATCAACTTGACCTGATGGCTCAAGGCTATGGTGAAGGCGAGGCAATCTCAATCACATGGTCGGCTCTGCGGGCGGCGGTAGAAAAGCTTGGCGATGGATAATCGTGATGCTCTATTATAGTGACGATTGGACAAAACTATATTTTGGAGATGCGAAGGCTGAACTTCTTAATCTCCCGGATGATAGTGTTGATTGCGTCGTCACCAGTCCGCCTTATTTTGGTCTCAGGTCTTATTTGCCAAATGGTCATGCTGACAAAGAGAATGAGATCGGCACGGAGAAAACCCCTGAGCAGTTCGTCGCCAATCTCGTTGAGGTCTTTCGTGAGGTCCGAAGGATATTAAAGCCCGATGGCAGGTTATGGCTCAACTTGGGTGACAGCTACGCCAACGACGGGAAATGGGGAGGCGTAACTTCAGGTAAGCACTCGCTTAATCTGCATGGCAACACAAACATAGGTCGCCGGAAAGTATCTACAGCACTCAGACCCAAGAACCTGATCGGCATTCCTTGGCGCGTCGCCTTCGCCCTCCAAAACGACGGCTGGATTCTACGGAGTGATATTATCTGGCATAAGGCGAATCCATTACCTGAAGCGGTGCGAGATAGACCAACGCGAGAACACGAATACCTGTTCCTGTTCGCCAAATCAACGCGCTATTACTACAACAGCGAAGCCATCATGGAAGATTGCTCAGTGAACACCCATGCGCGAATCTCACAAAACGTCGCAGCACAGGTCGGCAGCGTCCGCGCAGGCAAAAAGATAAACCACAATATGAAGGCGGTTGTGAGCCAAGCCGGACTGCACCCGAAAGCGATTCACGATACATTTAACTCCAGACAGAATTCATCTTTCAGCAATGCCACCGTCTTAAAGGTAGAAAAACGAAACAAAAGAACGGTTTGGAAAATTACCAGCAAAGGCTACCAGGGGGCGCATTTTTCCACCTTTCCTGCTGAGTTGATAAAGCCATGCATCTTGGCAGGGTGTCCTACAGGCGGCGTGGTTTTGGATCCGTTTACCGGCAGTGGTACGACCCTCGAAGTCGCGCGGCGCTTGGGTTGTCGCTCCATCGGCATTGATCTGGATGCAGAGAATTTTAATCTCATTTTGAAGCGCGTGCGACAGGGGCAATTCGCCTTTGTCGAGGAGGAAAAATCTCTATGAGTACGAAAACCTGCCCGCGATGTGGAGGCTCAGGTCAGGTAGATGACCCTGCCGAACAGGGCAAAAAGATGCGCGAGCTACGGTTAGCAAAAAAGCTCTCGCTCAAAGAGGTTGCCCGCCGGATGAATCTTACAGCCGCTTATATTTCTGACATGGAATTGGGGCGGAGGAATTGGCGAGCCGAGTTGGTTGAAAAATACAACAGGGCGATTGGAGACCCTTATGCCGAATAATGTAAATGTTGAAGTCACGATGATTGACCCGCATACCCGCACTCAGATTGACACCATTCTTGAGTACATTGTGAAAGGCAAAGGGCGCAAGCTGGTAAATACAAGCATCTATCTGACTGCCTTTTTGGTACGTAAAGCTATGCGTGAAGAAAGCCGGAGTCTCGTTTCTGATGATTATGCTATTGGCGGCAGACCCGGAGGCGGTCAGTATGAAAAAACCCTGCAATGGATATTGGAGTTCATTCAAGGAAAGATTTACCCCTTCGGCAAGGGCATGACATCATTCAGTTGTGGCGGAATTCATGAAGGCTTGCATTACGCCTGTTTGGAACTGGAAAAACGAGGTTTAATCAAGCGCCAAAGAGAAGGCGACGATTACATCGGCTGGCTGCCAGTCGAAGAAGAAGGAGAAGTTGGTTGCGAGAAAAAATGATCTGCAAATACTTCACCGGCTCGATCTCAGGACATTGCAAGGCTGGCATCGCGTTTGACTTGGTGCGCGATCAATCAAGGCACGATCTTCCGGCGCTCTATCCATGCCAAGGCTCCGCAGATTGCTTTACGACCTGTGAATGCTACGAGCCGGACCGCAGATTCGAGGAGTTGCTCGCCCGCTATAACACGCAGATTAAGCTCACCGGATTTAAGGAGCGTGACATTGTTTTACTCAGCATCTCAGGCGACCGCAAGAGGGCTTTCGGTGAAACTTAATTTTGTGCGTCATCAGCGCATTGAATTGACAAAAGCTGTTTTGTCCCGGTCAAACTCTTATGTTCTTCTAAAGATTCAATAAGAATTTGTGCACGTAATTATCATCCGGCTCAATCGTAACAAGATTAGCCAACTCATACCCTACTGCTGTAAAACAGTGACAGCTTAATTCCAAATGCGGCAGCCAATATGTCGGCAAGGTAGAAAATGAAGATTGGTATTTGCGCGAAGCTGTCGGGATTTTACCGCGCCGGGAAATAGCCCGGGATTTGCGCCGCACCGCTAACGCTGCGCATCGTCGGCTTTATGACTTAGGCTTGAACGCCCGGACGCGCTGGGGCTTGACGCAACACCGCATCACCCAGCTTACGGGGGTTTGCGATAACACGCTGAATCGTTATATCCGCAGCGGTCAATTGAAACCGTTTCGCGGCTATAAATATATCTATTTTGACCCGGCGGATTTGCTCATCGTTAAAGAGATTGACTGGTCAACAGTGGCGCCGGAACTGGAACAGGCTGTCAGAAAAAGCCTGATGAGAAAGCTATGCGGCACGATTATACAATCAAAATGCTGTGGCAAATGAAACGCCATTTCGTGGCGCATCCCGACGAGCGCGTTATCGTCAACGAAGATCATACGGGGTTGCAGGTGGTGATGAACGGCGCAGCGTTTCATCGTTGGTTTATCGGTTGTCTGCACCGCAAGATCAATCGCAAGGGCGGCTTGTCGGAACCGAAGAAAGCCGGATGGTACTATCAAATGCTATTGGTACAGGATAAGCGGACGCTTGCCGATATTGCTTGTCGCATCCGGCATTATCAGTTCAATACCCGCGTCTGCCGCGAACGCTTAGGGCATTTACTATCGAGCCGATTGGAGGTGGCGACCTGACAGCTCAGGTCGCCACCTCAGGATTTCGGCGGCTCCGGTGTCCGGCAGGCACAGAACCGGAACCGCCTGCCTACGCGCTGCTGTCGTTTCGACAAGCCCCCTTGAACTACCAAGAAGCCCCCTTCTTAGTAGTTCCCACAGCGCGTAAGGTTTCAAGTTTTTCAGTTATTTCACGGCGTTTTTCCACAACCCGTATGCCGCCTGCGCCGCCGTGTGCAATAAACTATTCGCCAGCCCGGCGACTTGTTCAGTGACTCTAAGTTTCAAATCGCCAATGCCGATAGTTGTACCATTGGCGACCATCTCCATGAGGCGCAATCGCAAGGCTTCACTCGATAACCACAAAAGCATTCCTGCCCGTTTCGCCTCATCCGCCTCGCTCAGAATTTCAGCAGCTGTTTTATTGATTCGCCTGAGTGCGGCAATTAGCAAATCGTCGGCAGGGGTAGGCGTCAGCGCCGCTACTGACTGCACGATTGGCAGCGCGAGTTCGGCGAGGTCGGTAATCTGTTGCGCGACCTCTTGAGCGCGAGCGCGTACTCGCGGATCACGAAAGAAGCTCAACACGCCATTAAAGATTTTGCTAAAAATTTTCTTCATAATTTCAACCTCCTGTTAAAACAAAAATGCCCTTGCTAGTGTGGAAAGGATGCTGACAAGTAGTAGGGCTTTTTGATACTTGCTGCTTGTCTTAGAAATGCGCTCTAAGGCTTTGGCGATTTCCGGCGCAGATTGCATCGCTTTTTCGATTTCGGCGGCTGTGCGGTCAACGTGGCGCGATGTGGAGGCGAAATTCGCTGTGCTGCTCTCTAGGTGTTTGAGCGTTTGCAACCATTCCGGACTTGCCAGCAACTTATAAATCTCATCAAGGCTTAATCCGGCTTTCTCAGCTATCATCTGTAGCGACTTGTCCAGTGATTCAATCGTAAAACCGAAACGATCCGCCGTGATTGAAAGCGAGCGAATCAACAGCGTTGCCTCTGGCAGTAGCCCGCCATCGTCGTTCAGGCGGCGGTTAGTTTGAGCAATGAGATTTTCGGTAGCTACGACACTGCGGCGCGTGTCCAAGAGAAGGTTTTGCGACTCGTCTAAGGTCTTAGCGAGGCGAGGCAGAATCAAGCGGTTGAAGGCCAGCAAAGAGCCTTTAGCGGTTGCGCCTAATTCGAGATTCGCATTGATGATTTTCTGGCTTCTCTCGCTCTGTAACTGCGCGGTCTGGAACTCTGCAAAATCCGCCAGTGATGTAGAGCCGCGCCGCAGTTCGGTCGCCGTGTAGGTTGATTCTCTGAGCAGCAGCCGGACGTTCCAGAATAGATTAGGCAAGCCGATAATAGAGATAATCAGCAACGCCATCTTTAGCATCTCTTTTAGTTTCGCCAGTGTCATAAGTCCGTAGTCAGTAGTAATTATGCGGGCGCAGCCGTTTTTCAGTGGGGATAACATTCATTGCAGGTAGACTGCGCCCGCAAAACCCTGACTATGCAGGGATGAAATCAATGTAAAATTCTTTACCGACGGGTAGTTTTCCAAATGCCGCTTCGTTGTTGATTTGCAGTTTGAACTGCGCTGATGGTGTCCACTTTGACCATTTTTTATTTTCTTCTGAGTCGCCATAAACAGCGCTCAGTTCAATTTCTTCATTAGCGTAATTGCCTTCGGCGTTGACCGAACGCTTTACACTAGTCACTTTCACTTTTGCTCTAATCACTGCATCTGCCATTTGATTTTCTCCTTGTATTACGCCGTCAAAAATTCGGCGTGTAATTTCACTCGTTGTAGGTTTCGGGAATAGTGATAGACACTCTCCCGTTGGGCAAAAACTCATTTAATTCCTCGCAAAATCGAGCGAGCGCGGCAAACACGGAAGCCCCCTACTCTCCGTGTCAACGCCAATGCTCCCGTATCAGCGTTGCTTCAATTAACCCCGCGCCCGCTAAGTTGAACCTTCAATTTCCGATTCGTAATAGTGGTCGGCATTCAGGCTGTCACGCTTTGAATGAACGGCGCTGTAACCAATCGTCGTGCCTTCATCGTCAACGTCAACCCAGATAGCCGTTATTGTGCCGACGCCGTTTTCGGCATGGCGGAACTGCTCGCCGATGTTGAACTTGGTAGTGATGGTCATTGGTCAACCCGAACCTTCGCATCGTCGCCCGAAACTTCTACATTACGGGCTTTTTTCGTTCCCATGCCAAGCAGTCCGCCTACCGCGCCGATCATCAGCGTTTTTAGCGCCTCGTTATCAATACTGAAGTTGGCAAGCAGAAAGACATAGCACAGGACGAGAAGCACCGAGACGATAAAGACCAAAATCATATCGGCGTGATTATCAAGAAAAGACTTCATCGCATTGAACCTCCTGTTGTTGTTTTAGCGCGGCGTTCTCCTGCTCCAGTTCACGGACGCGGTGTTTGAGGGCGATGAGGCAATCGTGCGGAACTTGATGCCAGCGCCGAAACTCCGTGTATTGACAGCCGCATTCCGGGCAGTTATTTGAAATCGGCCGCATTGAATTCCTCGAAGAACCATTTTTCTAATCCTCCATGATTCGGGAAGCTATAAAACCCATACCGCTTTGCTTCCGCCCACGCCTGCTCTTTGGTAAAGCCGCATTCCGCAAGGCGATAACAGGCAATCACAAGTCCGGTTCGATGTCGCCCGCCGAGACAGTGGATATAAACCGCGCCGGGTTGCCGCATCGCTTCAAGCGCAAGCTGGATTGCCCGGTCAGATGGCGGCGCATCATCGCGCATCTCGATATGCAGCCAGTCCTCTATGCCGTTGGTTAAGGCTTTCGCCCGGTCTTCAAAGCGATTGCCGTCAATCAGGTTGACGACGCGATAGATGCCGTGAGATGCCAGCGAGCGATAGCCCGCCGCATCTGGCAAAGCTCCTCTGAACAGGCTTGCCGTAACAATTCCAAAATTCGCAATCGGCACACGCATAGCATTATCTTTGCTGCGCGATTTCAACCACTGGCTGAGAAAAGGCGGAAGGAGTTTCATTGGTTACTGTACTTCTTGTGAGCGGTTGCTAACTTCGTATCGTATTTATTCTTTTTGTATTCAATACCATTATAGCGTCGCGCAAACGCCGCCCACAGATGCGCCCGCAGTTCATCGTCAATGCCGGTGTGAATCACATAGCCGCAAAAGGCTTTCAGGTGTTTGCCCTCATCAATCTGCATAGCATTGTAGAAATCCTCTACAGACTTGAAGCCACAAAGCGCGAAGTTAAACCCCATCACCTGAAACTTGCCGTAACTTGCCGACATCAAGGCAGCGGGGCGGTCAAGCGCAATCGCCTGTTGCAGCCGTTTCAGTTCCCCCGCGCCGCGTAGGTCTGCGGTTTTGCCTGTGGTATAGAACTGTCTTGTCCAACTCTTATATGAAAGGGTCGGATGACTGCGGCTGAATCTGCCGTCGGTGTAGCGGTGGAAGATATGTCCCTCGAAGAGAATCTTGACGCGCCCGTCAGACAAAAAGCCGTTGCCGTTTGATTCGACTTCCGCGACTGCTTTCACGGCTGGCACATCACACTTGAGCAACGCTGCCGCTTCGATAAAATCCTGCTCGGTTAGTAATTTCATGATTTCTCCACTAATGCCCTGAGCAATCCCGGTATCTCCGCGAGTTCATCGGGCAGCTTCAAAAAGCCCGCGCAATTAAACGTCGCTGCTTGTTGCCGCGCCTCCAAATTGTCGTGATAAGCCAGAAAGATAATCTCGGTCTGCCAGCCGGTTTGTTTGACCTCCTCGCACAAAAACCAGCAGTGCGGCGACGTCACATCAACAACCAGCACGTCATAGCGGCTGCCTCTGTCGTGAGCAATCGCCACTGCTTCCATCGCCAAATCCGAAAACTTGCACTCCGCCGGTAATGCGGCATGGCAAATCGTGTCCTGAAGGCGGCGTAACAGTTCGCGGTTGAAGGTGTGAATAAGGACGCGGGACATCCGGTTATCGCTCTATTGCGGTAGCTGATTTTGCCAAGAGTTGACCGCCTATAACTTCGACTTTTTCGATAAAGATGGCGGCGTAGTGCGTTGAGTTTTGCGAGCCACAACGCGGGCGCCATGCCGCCTCTTCGCCGTGCAATTCCGAAGCGTTGAAGACAAACAACGGGTAGACGAACCGGCAAGCCGTATTGGTACAACGGCGTACCATCAGCGTACTGGATTTGCCCGAAAATTCTTTAATCGGATTGACTTGCATCGGCTTGCTCAACAGCCAGAGAGCGATAAGCGAAACAAGAATAAGCGCCGTCATAAAACACATCATTCAGTCACTAAGGTCAAGGTGCCGCTATGCCCGATAATTTCGTCGTTCTCGTTGACGAGCGGGACGCTGCGCCCATGAACCTTGACGACTCTGCCGTTGCGATGCAGATAGCGATAAGCGGCGGCAAAGCCGCGCTTCTCCTGCACCGCTTCGCGCCATTCCCTGACCACCTGCTCTTTGTCCTGCGGATGCAGAAAGGTCACCCAACCTCTGCCCAACACTTCCGGCGGGCTACAGCCGATCATCTCCGCCAGTCGTTGCGAAGCGTAGACCGTTTCCCCGGCTTCGTTCGATTCCCAAAACGCCATCCCGGACGCATCGAGAATCGAGCGCATCACCTGATCGGAAAATTGTTGGCGGCGCTGAATCGCAATCGACCGCGAATCCAGCGCCGCCATACGGGCGGATAGCGTCGCCAGATTGTCGTCTATTTTAGTAACGTGGTCGGCTAGGGAAGTGCCGCCGTTTGGCTGCAACTGTGCGGCAATCTCTTCTATTATCCGCATCTGCCGGTCGCGGTGTTCTTCCAGCAACTTCTTTTCGCGGCGCATCGCCATTACTTTTTTGATGATTTGCCGCGCCAGAAAACCGAGCAAGCCGGTAAGCGTGAAGAGCAGGATGCCAAGTAGAATATCTCGCAGCATGGGTTTTGGTGAAAAACGAAATCAGCGATTGACTCGTGAATTGTGAATCGCCAAGCCGGAAAAAAATGCCGCAAAGCCAAGTTTTATCCAGCGTAGATATTTCTTTTGTTGAGGGCGCTTTACTTCATATAATTTAATCAGCGAAAACCAAGCCACTTTAGCGCCGATGCGTAACCCGGTATGGCGCACCACGCCTGCTTCTCGTGCGCCGCGTTGAAAGGCATAGTGGCTCGTGACTTCATCGGCGACCAGAGAGCCGACAAGGGGCGCATCCGCCCAATCAAATAACGGCGGTTTTGATTGCTGGGCAAGCGAAGGGCTTGCCGGCAACAAGACCAATAACCAGACGCTGATAAGCCGTTTCATCTAAACCCTCAAAAGGATACCCCTGCGTTTACGGCGGGGATGAATTTTGAGAACCCCGTTAGGGGTTGCCTCTTAGCATAGAGGCAAATTCTTGTTATACTTCCCGTGAGCATAAGGCGCTCTGAAAAGAGTCAACAGTTGCAAAATGCTCGTTGACAACCGAGGTTCTGAGGTTGATAGCGGGAAGCGTCGCTAGCGTAAAAACTCTCAGCGTCACGGATTTCAAACATCTGTGCAATTCCGGTAGTGATACCGGGTAAGGGCTGTGCGGGATAACCCGTGTA
>Ga0187894_10003887_pt1 | contig 16410 bp, 12 predicted proteins | sample GBC1701081metaG_FD_136650 | JGI IMG/M metagenome (GOLD analysis project Ga0187894, IMG submission 136650) | White microbial mat communities from a lava cave in the Kipuka Kanohina Cave System on the Island of Hawaii, USA - GBC170108-1 metaG ... | reverse complement strand
CGATGGCGAACGGCGCGGCGCTCGGCGCTGATGCGACCCGTCGGCGCAGTCTGGGCGGTCGCAAGTGCGCGAAGAAACGCACGGAAAGCGATGAAACCGCGTTACAGCGCGGTCGCAAGATGGCAGCCGGCCTCCGCAAATGGAAGCGTGAGAATCCCGGTGAGAAAAAGCTCGTGGGCTACAGGACTGTCGCGGAGCAGTATGGCAACATATCCCCCGATTCAGTGCGCCGCCTGATTCGCAATGCCAGAAGGCCGCGCTGAGGACACGGATTTCTCCGCATAATTCGCTGGGCGCAACTAGTAGCGCCCGCAATCGACATGCTTCAATTCCCTCATGATGGCAACGCATGCCGTCACTGGAGTATTGGGCATGTCGATTGGTCTATCGGAAGAAATCGTATCCCTGAATGATGCGACCCGCCTGATTCCCCGGCGGCGTCGGGGCGCGCTGCCGCATGTATCAACCCTGTTCAGGTGGAGCACGCACGGCGTCCGTGGCGTCGTGCTCGAAACCATTCAGGTCGGCGGCACGCGCTGCACTTCGCGCCAAGCGATCGAGCGGTTTTTCGCCGCGTTGACTGAACGATCCGGCTCGCCCGCGACCCCATCCGCTCCGACCCCTTCCCGGCTCCGCGAGATTGAGGCGGCGGAGCGGCGCTGCACGGAGGCCGGGGCATGATGCCCTGGCGGCCAGTGACGCGCGACAATCCCTGTCCGGCGTGCGGAAAAGGCGACCGCTGCAACTTGTCCGATGACGGCCGCGTGTATTGCTGGCGGTCAAGTACCGCGCCGGACGGATATCGGATCGTTCCGACGAATGGCGGCGGTGCGCTGTTTCGTCCCGTCAGTGCCGGCCGACCGGCGCGCGGGAGCGGAACGAACCCTATACGGCGATCCGAAGCGACGACGCCGAGCGCGGCCGACTTCGCGGTGCTGGCCGACAGGTTCGACAAGGCAATCTCCCCGGAACAGGTCGCATCGCTCGCGCTGAAACTCGGCGTGACGGTCGAATCGCTGCGCGCGATCCGCTGCGGATGGGCGACGCGGGACGAACTGAGAACGATGCGCGCGAGCGGCGCGGGATGGAACGAAGACTACCCCGATGGCGCATTTGTATTCGCCGAGCGCGACGGCGGCGGGCGGATCGTCGGATTGTCCCTGCGAGCGGAAGACGGCCGCAAGGGCGCGCCGCGCGGCGGCAAGCGCGGCCTGGTCGTGCCGCAAACATTGAAGAATCATCGCGGCGCGGTGCTGATCGTCGAGGGCGCGAGCGACGTAGCTGCGATGCTGACGCTGGGCCTGATGGCGGTCGGTCGGCCGAGCAACGCGGGCGGCGCGGAGCACTTGGCGACAATGCTGAAACGGCGCGAAGCGTTGGTGTTGGGCGAGCACGATATGAAGGAAACGGGCGCGTGGCCGGGGCGCGATGGCGCAGACAATGTGGCGCAACGGCTCGCGGCGGGCTGGGGCGAACCGGTCCGCATCGCGTTTCCGCCGGACGGCTCGAAAGACCTGCGGGCGTGGCTTAATCGGCGCGTCGCCGATGGACTAGACCTGAGCGATCCTGCGGCATGCGCGGCGGCCGGGAAAGAGTTTCTCGCGTTGATCGAGGCGAGCGCGGATGAAGTGGATGCACCGAAGACAAGCCAAGCGGAACGACTTGTCGCGTTGGCGCTCGAGTGGTTCCGATTCGGCCAGTCCGACGACGGGCAGGCGTTTGCGGTGCGCCGCGACGGGCCGAATGTCGCAATGATGCTGAAAGGTTCCCGCGACGCGCTGCGGGCGACGCTAGCGCGCGAATTCCGGCGGCGCTGCGGATCGACGGCGAACTCGGCTGCGCTGACCGATGCGCTCAACACACTTGCAGGCGAAGCGCTGGAGTGCGAGGCGGAACCCGTCGCGCTGCGGCTGGCCGAGCGGGAAGGCGGATTCGCGATCGACTTAGGGGATGCGGCCGGACGCGCCGTCGTTGTCCATCCGGGCCGATGGGAAGTCGCGGAAACGTCGCCGGTGCTTTTCAAGCGGACTAACTTGACCGGACCGCTGCCGGAACCCGAGCGCGGCGGTGAACTGTCCAAGCTGCGCGAACTCTTGAACGTCACCGACGATGATTGGCCGTTGCTGGTCGGCTGGTTGGTCGCGGGAATGATCTCCAACATCGCGCATCCGATCTTGATGCTTGGCGGTGAATTCGGGACGGGCAAATCGACGGCCGCGCGGATGTTGGTCGGCCTGATCGACCCGTCACCTGCGTCATTGCGGACGCAACCGGAATCCCCGCGCGACTGGGCGACGGTCGCGGCCGGATCGTGGGCAGTCTGCATCGACAACGTATCCGCAATCTCGGCTTGGTTTTCTGACGCGCTCTGTCGCGCTGTAAGCGGTGACGCTTGGGTAGCGCGGACGTTGTATAGCGACGCTGATCCGTTTGTCGCGGCTTTCCGGCGCGTGCTGTGTCTAACGTCCATTGATCCCGGTGCGCTGCGCGGCGACCTGGGCGACCGACTGTTGCTGATCGACCTAGAGCGCATTCCCGACAACCGTCGGCGGTCTGAGACTCTGATTCTCGCGGACTATGAGCGGATGCGCCCGCGACTGTTTGGAGCGATGCTTGATCTACTCGCCCGCGTGCTGGCCGAGCTTCCAAGCGTTGAACTCGCCGCAATGCCCCGGCTGGCCGACTTCGCGCGGGTGCAATCGGCAGTCGATTTGATACTCGGCACGAATGGGCTGGCCGTCTTCATGGACCAGCGCGATCGACTCGCGGCCGACGTGATCGACGGTGATTCGGTCGGCGGCCTGATCCGCGCCATGTTGGACGCTGAAGGCGGCTCGTGGCGCGGCACGGCCGGGGCGCTTTTTGAACGGCTGCGACCAGATAAGCCGGGGCCGGACTTCCCGAAGACTGCGCGGGGGATGGGGGGTCGGCTGAAGCGGCTGATTCCCGCCTTGCGCGCGACCGGCATTGACGTGACTTACTCGCGGACCGGGCATGACCGGAGGCGGCTTTACACGATCGGATACGGTGGCGATTCGACCGTCCGCACCGTCCGCATGTGTGATTCGATCAATAAAGACGCGGGTTGTCGTGCGGACGGTAGCGAATCCCCGACCGTCCGCGACTCCGATCAACCGTCCGCAATCAGCGCCGACCGTCCGCAACCGTCCGCCATCGATGGAACGAAAACCGCGTTTTTGACCGCGTGGCGCGGGTCTGCGGACGGTGCGGACGGTGCGGACGGTTCCGCCGGTAGCTTGTCAGAGGCCATCCGCGAGTTGCTCACCATTCCCGACGGCTGGACGGCGGCGCGATGGAGCGCAAATCTGCGACGGCTTGCGTCGGCTTGCGAATCGAACTCGCCGAGCGACGCGGCGGACTACTACCGGGCGGCATCAATTCTTGAAGCGCAAATCCGCGCGGGCGAGGTCGCATGACGCGGACGAACCGCTGGACGCGGACGGCGGACGTGCTAGTTGACGACGCGGCGGAGGACGCGAGGTCCGACCTGCGGGAATTCTTCGAGCATCGGGCGGCGGTCGCCGAATTCGACGGCGGGCTGGATCGAGCGGCGGCGGAGCGACTCGCGGCGCTAGAGTTGATCGAAGTGATTCAGGAGGACCGGCGATGATGGGACCAAGCGTTGAAAGCCTGGAGGCGGAGCGGTTGGAGATTGCCCGATTGACCGCGACGCTGCCGGAAAGTTTGTGGCGCGAGGCGACGGCGTGCACCTTGCGGGACCGCGTTGGCGATCTGACCGAACGGATGCGGCTGCGGGCTGAATTCGAGTTTGAATCGGCGTGGCGAGAATTTTGCGACGGGCGATCGCGCTTTGACGCGGAGCGACTGGCGTTCCGGCTTGTGCGCAATCAAGTCGATGCAATTGCGAAAGGGAATTGACGTGTCCGATTTTGAAACGACGAATCGTTCCGGCAGCATCACGGCGGAACGTGCCGCGCAGCGCTTTGAGCAATTCCTGCGGAAGAATCCCGGCCGACTTCAGGCGCTTTGGAACAACGCTCCAAAGCGGATGGGAGCGCGGTTCCATCGTGCCATGCTGGACGCGATGACGGCGTCGATCGAAAAGGAACCCCGGCGATGACTTTCGTTGAACGCCGCGACTCCCCGGCGGCGTCGCCTGTTGGGCTGCGCAAGAGCGGACCCGCGACGCTGATCGGCTACGCGGCCGTATTCAATTCGCTGTCGGGCGACCTGGGCGGGTTCCGCGAGCGCATTGCGCCCGGCGCATTCCGCGACGCGATCCGCCGCGACGACGTGCGGGTGCTGCTGAATCACGATCCCAATTTCGTGATCGGCCGAACCGCATCGGGAACGCTGCGGCTGCGCGAAGATCGGGTCGGTCTGCATATCGAAATCGACGCGGACCCTGACGATCCGATTGTCGCTGGATTCGTGCTCAATCCGATCCGGCGCGGCGACCTTACCCAAATGAGTTTCGCATTTTCGCTGTCGCGTGACGGGAGCGGCGAAGATTGGAGCAACGTCGGCGGCGAGCTGGTCCGAACGATCCTGAAAGTCGATCGTTTGTTTGACGTGTCGCCGGTGACGTATCCGGCTTACGACAAAACCAACATCGGGTTATTCGACTCCGCTCCCCGGCGGTCGGCGAGCGGCGGCCGGAGCGCGGCACAGGCGCGACGGGAACTAGAAGAACTGATTGCGGGTATCTAGCACGAAAGGAAACGAATGATGATCGGGCTGTTGGATCGGCTGAAAAAGCAACGGGCGGCGATGGAAGCGGAGACGGCGGCTGACTACGGGGCGCTGTTGGCGCAATCGCTGGGGAAGGAACTTCCCGACGCGGAACTGGCGGCGCTGAATGAGTGCGCCGCGGAAATGGACTTGACCCCGTCGGACGTGGAGCGCGACCGCGCCGTGCTCGCTGAAATGATGAACGCGCGACGCCGCGCGGCTGACTTTGAGCGCGAACGTCCAGCGCTTCAGGCTGCGTCCGAGGCCGCGAATAAGGCATTGGAAGACGCGGAACGCGCGTTGAAGGACGCAAGGGAACGGCGGTCGCTCGCCCATCGCCGTGCCGCTGGCGTCGGCGGCTGGTCGCCTGCCTATGGCGGTCTGCGCCGCGAGAATCCGCGCATCGCCGGGATTCTCGATTCGCTGCCCGACGATGGCGACGGTGCGAAGCGACGCGGAAAGTAGGCCGGAGGGATACCCCGGCTGAGTTATACGGGGTACGCGGATGGACCGTACCCGGACCCGCGCATGGATTTTGACGACTTTGGAGGGCTGACGATGGGCGGTAGAGGGTTCGCGGCGCTGCCCGCCGCGATTCACAAGGCACGCGGATCGTATCGGGCGGACCGGCACGGCCCGCGTCGCAATGAACGAGTAGGCGTCGCGCCGGAGCGGCCGGGCGACTTGTCGGCGGAGGCGGCGTCATGCTGGGATTCGATCGTTCCGACGCTGGCGGACGCGGTGGCGCTTCAACCGAGCGACGTGGGCTGCCTGCGGCGTTACTGCGAACTTTCGGCCATGTATCTCCGCGCGGCCGCCGTGATTCAGGAACAGGGTATCACCGACGATGCCGGGCGGCTGCGGCCGGAAGCTGGATTGATGGGAGCGTTGGGCGACCGGCTACTGAGGATTGAGCAACAATTCGGGCTGACTCCCGCGAGTCGATCGCGCCTGCCCGCGCCGGAGGGCGATGCGACGGGCGCTGAGAACAAGGTGCGGTTCTTCGCACGCACTAAATGAGTATCGTTTCCAGTTGTGTCCGACCGACTGTGCGGATTCGACTCCCCGTGTGGTCGGTTTTTTTCTGCGCCGCGCGGACGTTCCGAGTCGCCGCTGCCTGAATCTCATACCGTTTTGTACCGTTTTGCGCCGGGCGGATACCGCGATTCCTTAGGAAACTCTGCAATTTGTCGCGAGCACTTGCAAATCAAGCGCGACCCGATATGATGCCAATGAATTCAAGGTGATTCGAGCATTTTTCGATGGAAAATCTAGTCGCCTTCCAAGCTAGACGTTGAGGGTTCGAGTCCCTTCGCCCGCTGTTGAGAGTCGGCACCTCTATTCTCTGACGACGATCCTTTCGTAAATCGCATCGCCGAACCCGCCGCATTATCGATCGAGTCGCGTTGCCGGGTCAGGCGCTTGCTCTCACCGACCGCGTCGCCCCTGAAGCGACGGCCGCCGGCCGATGCCGAAATACTTCCAATCCCCCGTCTCCTAACGATAAACTGACTTAATCATGGAGGACCCGTCGACGCGAATCTCGTTGCTGCAGCGCGTGCGCGATCCGTCCGACCAGGCTGCGTGGCGCGAATTCGACGCCCTCTACCGGCCGCTGCTCATGCGGTTTGCCCGGGCACGCGGCCTCGCCGATCCGGACGCCGAAGAGGTGGTGCAGCAGTGCATGGCCGCCCTCGCAACCTACATGCACCGCTTCACCTACGACGCGACGCGCGGTCGCTTCAAGGGCTGGCTCTGCACGGTGGTCAACAATCGAATCCGCAACCAGCGCCGCGATCGCAAGGAATTCACCGACCTGCCCGACGGTATCAGGAAGGAGCAGACGGGAGAACCGACGCCGGAGGAAGTGTTCGAGCAGGTGTGGATGCAGGAGCATCTGCAGGCCGCGATGAGACAGCTTGAAACACTCAGCACGCCGCGCGACTTCGGAGCCTACCGGCGTTATGTGATCGAAGAGGCGGAGGTCGACACGGTCTGTCGGGAATTCGAGATTTCGCCGAACCAGCTTTACAAGATCAAGTGGAAGTTGACGCAGGAGCTGCGCGAGCTATTCACGGCGATATCGGAGTGAAGCTGGGCGGCACCCCCTTGGTCCCCCCTTGGAAAGGGAGGAAAAAAATCCGACAGGCTAGCCATCGCTGTCCTGATCAACGTCGCGCTGATTAACGACGCACTGATCAACATTGTCGTAGCCATCGTCATTGTCGTAGCCATCGTCGTCCTAATCATCGTCGTCATTGTGCTGATCGCGGACCGGCTTTCCCGGCGCGCCGGCCGGCGCGGAGGATGGAGCGACCGCGGGCGTATCGTCCGTCGGATAGGGAACCGCGGCGCGGACGGCGACGTTGTCGAATGAACTTGAGGCATCCGCCTTGGTCCACAGCCCGACCGTGCCCGCGCCACGGATCGCGCCGTCCCGAACGTCGAGCAGCTTTCTGCCATCCAGAAAACACATGACGTGATCGCCGATCATCTTGGCGCGGATGGAACGCCACACCCCTGCCTCGAGCGGCAGCGAAACGGACTGCAACTGTTCGCGCTTGCCATTCACGACGCGGTAGACGCGGTAGTTGCTCTCCAGCGGATTAATGCGGCAGATGTAATAATTGTTCGCGTCCTTGCAGCGCCAGATCACGCCCCCGCCCTGGTCCTCCCGGCCGGCATCGGGGCGCAGTCTCGTTCGCACATCGACATCCTGGAGCGACACGTCCGACGCGATCAGCAGGTTGAAGACGCGCGACGCACTCTCGGCCCTGAGTCGCAGAACGTTCGGACCGGACATGGGCATCTCATCCGGCTCGATGGTCCAGCCTGCCCTGGCCCCTTCTGTGTTCGTGAAGCCCGGCGTCCAGCCGTGGGGCGATCCGGCTGGCATCGCGTCGAAAGTCCAGCCGCGCGCGTCAGGTTCCTGCGGCGCGGCGCCTGCATGCAGTACCTTCCCGGTCGCATCCAGCCGGACGGCCTGGAACTCCTGGCCGACGAGAATATCCACTGTGAATTCGACCCTCCCCATCGGAGCGTCGGCGCGGGCCTTCACGATCAGGCCGCCGGGAACCTTTTCCGCCGCGCGACGCATGGCGTCGGCGAGCGTGACCCGCGCGCCGGCCAGGGCGGCATGCAGCCGAACCTGTTTGGGCAGGTCGGCCGGATCGTTCGGCACGGGCGGAAAAATGATCTTCTCGCCGGTCCGCGCATCCAGCTCCACTTCGTCGCGTCCGACCGCCGTGAGAAAGACCACCTCGTAGACCGGTTTCCGGCCATCCATGATGAGTTCCACCAGCTCGTGAACGGCGACCGGCGGGATCAGCGCGCGGGAGCGTTCCAGAGCCTGCGGAGCGGTGACGGTGGATTGTGCTGCGGCCGTCCGCGCCAGGTCGCGGGAGAGAACGAGAAAGGTCTCCTCGTCAGCTGCGAACGCGATCGGAACCAGGTGCCACGCCACCAGCAGCAGCGGACGGCAAACGATCATGCAACAAAACCTCCGGGCAGAACATGATTCCCTCGGTTGTCACGCGCCGCGCGTGAATCACTCGCGATCGCGCGATATCTTACCCACCCGGCCGCCCGGTGGCGGCGTTCGTTCCCCATGAAGGAGTTCAGCCGGTGTCCAATCTTACTCGTCGCGCCGTGATTCGTTCGGCCGCCGCCGCGGGCGCGAGCGCCGCCCTCTCGCCCTTGCTCGGTTGTTCACAATCGGCATGGAACGGCGGATCCGCCGGCGGACAGTCCGATGACGCCGCGGCGTTCCTGCTCGATTACGAGGCATGCTACCAGCCGCTCTATACCGCGGCGAGCGAAGCGCAATGGATCGCGGCCACCGACGTAAACGACGAGCACACCGCCGCCGCCGTGAAGGCGCGGCAGATGCTCGACACCTTCGTCGGTGAGCGGCCGCGAATGGATCTCATTCGCAAGCTCCGCGAGCGTGCCTGGATGCATTCGCCGATCGTCAATCGGCAGATCGACCGCGCATGGATGGCCGCGGCCCATGCGCCGGGAACGATCCCCGACCTCGTCGCGCAGCGGAGCGAGGCCGAGGGCAACCAGTCAAAAGTGCAGGACGGCTTCGTCTATACGCTGCGATCGCCGGGCAAGCCGGAACGCAAGGTGACCGCCAACGATCTCGACGACATCCTGACCGAGAGCCGCGACCTCGAGGAGCGCCGCGCCGCCTGGACGACCAGCAAGGAGATCGGCGTCTCGCTGCGGCCGGGTCTCGAACGGCTGCAGACGTTGCGCAACCGCGTCGGCCGCGAACTGGGCTTCAGCAGCTTCTTCGGCCTGGAGGTGGCGGACTACGGCATGAGCGTGGCCGAGCTGATGAAACTGATGCAGACCGTGCTGGAGCAGACGCGGCCGCTCTACGAGCAGCTTCACTGCTACGCGCGGCACAAGCTGGCCGCGCGATACGGCCAGTCGGCTCCGCGGCGGATTCCCGCCCACTGGTTGCCCAACCGCTGGGGCCAGCAGTGGCCGGGGCTGGAGTCCAGCGCCGACCTCGATCCGCTCTTCAAGGACAAGACGCCGGAGTGGATCGTGCAGCAGGCCGAGCGCTTCTACGTCTCGATGGGATTCGCCGCGCTGCCGGGCGATTTCTGGCGGCGATCGGACCTGTGGGAACTGCCCTCCACGGCGGCGCGCAAGAAGAACCGGCACGCCTCGGCATGGCATATCAATCTGCGCGACGACGTGCGCTCACTGATGAGCGTCAAGAGCACGTCCGACTGGTTCTCCACCGCGCATCACGAACTCGGACACATCTATTACTTCCGCAGCTATTCACGGCCGGGCGTGCCGCTGCTGCTGCGCGAAGGAGCAAATCGCGCGTTTCACGAGGCGATCGGCGATCTGATCGCGCTGGCTTCCAAGCAGCGGCCTTACCTCGCGGAAATCGGCCTGCTGAAGGGAGACGCTTCGAGCGATCCCACGCGCTGGCTGCTGGCGGAAGCGATGGACGGCAACATCGTCTTCCAGCGCTTTGCCTGCGGCACGATGACCGGATTCGAACATGATCTCTACGAAAAGGACCTGGCGCCGTCGAGCTACAACGCGCGCTGGTGGGAACTGACGGGCGAGCACCAGGGGATCGAGCCGCCCGCGCCGCGCGGCGAAGAATTCTGTGACGCGGCCAGCAAGACACACATCAATGACGATGCCGCGAGCTATTACGACTACGCCATCGGTACGCTGATCGTCTATCAGGTGCATGACTACATCGCCCGCAACATCCTTCGGCAGGACCCGCGCTCCTGCAATTACTACAACCGCAAGGACGTGGGCGAATACCTGCACGCGCTGCTCAGCCTGGGCGGGACGCGCGACTGGCGCGAAGTGTTGCGTGACTTCACGGGCGAGGAGCTGAGCGCCCGGGCGATGCTGGATTACTACGCGCCGCTGACGGAATTCCTGAAGAAGGAGAACGCGGGGCGCGACGTCTCGTTCAGCTAGGCCGGGCGCGCGAGGAATCCACGGGCGAAGGACTGATGTGAATCCGACGATCTTTCGGGTGATCCTGCCGGCGTCGGACATCGAGCGGGCCGCGCGCTCCTACTCCTCGGAAACGCCCGCGGAAGATGCGAACACGCGATTCCGAATTTCCGGACCACGCGAAATTCGTGAGCCGCGTGACTGGAGCGGTGGCAGCCAGATTCAGCGAGCCAGGTCGACGTCGATCTCGGTGAAGAAGGTCCCCTCTCCGACATCCTCGGCGATCCAGAGCAGATAGCGGTAAGGCTCGAGCGGCCCACCTTTGCCGGTCACACTCGATCCGTGACAACCGCCGTTGCCTAAGCGGCGCGAATCGACGATGGCCAGCAGCGTCCAGTCGCCGGTTGGGCTGGACGCCAGTGTCGGCGCGGGCATCGTTTCACCGTTGGCGCCCCACAGCGAAAAATATTGCGGCGCGCGATTGCTGGTGTGTCGCGAGTAGGTGTTGATCCGCTGAATGCGGTTCGAGCTGCCCAGATCGACGAAGAAGCGCCCCTCACAGTCATACCAGATGCACCGCTGCATGTCGTCGTCGTTCTGTGCCACTTGACCGTCGTTGAGACGGGGCAGCTCATCCTTGACGCGGCCCGAAGCGGAATGGGGCCAGAGATCCTCGTCGCCGGGATAGAACCGGAACTTCCGCCCGGGCGAACGGGACGCGTCCGCGTCATCGTCGCCGCGCGGCGGACCGATGCGAAGCCGATCAAATCGATCGGCGCGATCCATTGTCACGGATGCAGTCGGCGTGACGTTTGCGAAGACCGGCGGCGCGGGAGGCGGATAGACGTGGCGAAAGACCGGCGCCGCGCGGTGGCTGAAATCGTCATAGAGCGGCGCAAGCGGAAGGGCGGATTCGTTCACTCCCTCCGCCGCGGTCGCGGCGAAGAGAAGAATTCGCGGTTCCTGCGGCAGCCGCAGCACGCTCGCGCCTGCCGGCCGCGGCAGGGAGTAGCGGAAGAGATAACTGAACTGATAGGCCTCGTTGCCGAGCCGCGGGTGATGCCGCTGCGTGCTGAACCATGCGATCGGGTCGCGCCGAATGAACGCCGGGTTGAGACCGATCACGTGGGCGTCGCAATGATGGTCGATTTCCTCGAAGGGCCGCTCCCAGCGGCGGCAGTCAAATTGTCCGACCAGTCCCGTCCAGGGTTGCACACGAAGCGGAACGGCCTGCGCGCCGAGCGTGAAGGTCGCGGTCGCCTCCTCGGTCGCGGCAGCGATCAGATAGACACGATCCCCGCCGCCAGCCGGCAGCGCGATCTCCTGTCCGTGACAGGCCAGGGCGTTCAAAGCGTCTTTCGCGCTCGATCCGAGCTTGAAGGTGATTCCGCCGCTGACGATTTCAGACGGCAGCAACTCGCCGGGATAGGTCCGCCCTTCGGAATCGACGCGGCCGTTGGAGCGGTCGGCGTCAATACTGATGGCGTCGGTGTTGAACATCAGTTCAATCGGAACACCGGTCGGCGGCGCCACGCGCTGCGTCGGCATGGTCAGTCGAACCGCAAAGGCCCGCGCGGCACAGGGTGAGAGAGTCGTCACCAGTCGCCCTTCGGCAACCATCGCCGCGGCGATGCGGCGCTCCTGGCCGTCGACTTCCTGAGCTTCCTCGATCGGCGCGGCGAAGGAGACAGCGACGTTCTCCGCCGAATCGCCCAGTAATTCCTGAAGCCGGACGATGGTCCACTTGCCATCCTCCGACTGCTTGATGGCGCGGATGTCCACCTGATCCGTATTGACGCGCGCCAGTGAGATGCTGCGGCCCAGCGCTCCCTCGTGCGACGGCGCCGCAAACGCGCGGAGCGGCTGATTCAATCGCCGCGCCTGCCATTCGCTGCGCCCGACGCGCCAGTCGCCCGCGTGGGGATAGAGCGCGTAGGTCACGTCGTGGCGGCCCCAGTCCTGGCTGTGCTGGTCCATGTAGGCGCGGCGCACGCCGGGCGTGTAGAGCAGCGTCAGCCGCAACAGGTCGTCGCGCGGCTTGTCGGAGCCGAATTTGCAATCTTCCAGCACCGACACGCCGAAACGGCCGGAGCGGTCCGTCAGGTCGAACCACTCGTGCGACGGGACTTCATATTTCTTCGGATCGTTATTGCCGCGCTCGATCGTCCCCAGACCCCAGTTGTAGGTCGCGCGCGGATTGGAGGAGGTCAGCGGAAACTCCGCCCGCAGCGCGCAGGCCGTCGACTGCCAGTCGATCTCGTTGACGAATTCGATCCGCCGCCCCGCCGATCCGCGCGCGAGCCGGATCGTCTGGGTGATATCGGATTCGCGGCCGCGACGACGAATCTGCAGCGCGACGCGCACCGGGCCGGATTCCACGACGCGCACCATCGGCACATCCGCCGGCTCGGCGAGCGCTTCGAGCGGCGGCCGCATCCGATCGGTCCAGTCCATGTTCCAGGCGGGCCACTGCCGCGGCCGCTCATGCGTGAAGACCAGCCGCGCCACACCGGCGAGCTGTTCGCGACCGCCTTGCGACTTATCCTGCAGGCTGACCGGATTGCCCTGCGGATCCAGCGTCAAGCGATGGAACTCGTTCTCGATCCGGCCATTGCCGGATCCATCGACGCGCAGCGCCGCCGCGGACGCATCACGATAGGCCGAATCGGCAGGTCGCGCGTCATAGACCGACAGTCCCACCGACGGAACATGGGCGATGAAGAGGACGCGCATCGAATGATCGACGCGCTCGAGTATCTGCGACGGCGTTTCCTGTGCTTCCGCGTCGTAGATTCGAACGGCCTGCGGCGCGCCGGCCGGAAAATCAAGAGCGACCTCGACCGTATCCTCGCGGTCGATCGCGAGCGGGTTGTAAACAACGATCGCCGTTCCCCGAGCGCGCGTGTCGAGGACCCGCGACGCGGCGCCGATGGCACCGGTCAGCACGTCGGCGAAGCCGTTCAGCGCGATCACCTCGTCATTCCATGCGTGCGAGATCGACGTGGGCAGCGCCGTGCCGGGCAGCATGTCATGCATCTGACTGCCAAGAAATCGCACCCAGCTCCGCTCGAGCTGTGCCGCCGGATAAACGCCGCCGCCCAGCCACGCCGCGGTCACGGCGGCCCGTTCGGCCGCGTCGGCGAGCTGTTCGTTCTTGCGGTTCCAGCGCTTCATATAGGCCTGCGAGGTGATCGTGCCGGCCGAATGCTCCGTCAGAAGCAGATCGCCGCGGTAGCGCGGCAGCCGCGACCGCTGCGGCGGCGCGATGTCGGCGAACATCCGACCGGCCCCGGCGAGCGCGACGGTCATGCGGCCATCGGTGCGCGCCGCGCTTGTGGAGTAATTGGCGACGTCTTCCTCGCGCGGAGCACCGCCCTCGTCGCCGACGCCGTAGTAATGAAAATCGGTCCACAGGCCGTAGCGCCGACCGTTTTCCTCGATGCGCGCGGCCCAGTCCGCATCCACATCGACGCGCCCCTTGATCGAGCCGACGTAGTCGCCGGGATTCAGCGCGGCGATCACCGAGCGACCGTCGGGGCCGACCCAGACTCCGACGTTGAAGGGAATCCCGACCGCCGATCCCCAGGTGAGCTTTTGCGTGGAAAAACCCTTCAATCCGCAGTGCGCGAGGATCGACGGCAGCGACGCGGGAAAGCCGAAGCAGTCGGGCAACATGTATTCGATGCTCTCGACGCCGAACTCGCGCCGGAAGAATGAATTGGCATAGAGCACCTGACGGATGATCGACTCGGGAGAGGGGACATTGACATCACCCTCGTCCACGGAGGAGCCGGCGACAAACCAGCGGCCTTCACGGATGTAGTCCTTGAGCCGCTCGTATTCGGCGGGGTAGTACTCCTTCATCATCTGGTAGCGCGCCGATCCGGTGAAGTTGAAGACATAGCCGGGGTACTTCTCAAAACGCTGGAAGTTCTGATGGAGTGTGTCTTTGATGAAACGGTTGATCGTTGTCGGATAGGTCCAACGCCATTGCGTGTCGAGATGCGCGTAACCGATGCAGTAGAGCACATGATCGCGCGTCAGGTCGTAGGAGCGCCCCGCAATCGGCGCGGGAGTTTCCTCCGCGCCGAGCGCCGCTCGCGGATTGACCGATGCAACCGCCAGCGCCGCCACCGCAATCGCAACCCGCACGCCGACAGGATTCCGGCAAGATGAGTCAGACATCTCCACTCCTAGCGCGCCTCCAGACGGCGCAGCCCCCCATCCGCCAGGCTGGCCGCGAGGATCACAGCGCCCAGCACCACTTTCTGCCAGAAATGCTCGACCTGCATCAGGTTCAGCCCGTTATTCAGCATGCCGATGATCAGCGCGCCGATCAGCGTACCGGTCATGCTGCCGCGCCCGCCGTAGAGGCTGGCGCCGCCGACCACCACGGCCGCGATCACATTCAGTTCCCACATGTCGGCGACCTTGGGATCGCCGGCCATCAGTTTCGCGTCGTGCAGCACGCCCGCGAGTCCAGCGAGCGCCCCGCTGATCAGATAGACGCACACCTTGATGCGGCCGACCGGAATTCCCGCGAGCCGCGCCGCCTCCTCGTTGCTGCCGACGGCGACGACGCCGCGCCCGAATACCGTTCGCTCGAAAAGCAGGCTGAACGCGCCCCATGCGAAGAGCAGTATCAGCACGGTGACGGGGAGCCGGGGGCCGAGCCAGTTTTCGAGAACGAACCCCCGGCCCAGCCAGGAGAGAGATTCCGGCAGGTCGTGGATCGGCTGACCGTCGCAGAGGATGAATGCGAAGCCGCGCGCCATGAGCATCGCGGAGAGCGTCACAATGAACGCGGGTATCGCAAAGCGCGTGATGATCGCGCCGCAGCAGGCCCCCACCGCCGCGCCGAGTCCCACGCCGCAGCAAGTCGCTGCGCCGATCGCCGCCACCGGCGGCCAGCCTGCCGTTTGTCGAAGCACCAGCGCCGCGAAGACGCCCGACAGCGCCGCCATCGATCCGACGGACAGGTCGATGCCGCCGGTCACGATCACCAGGGTCATCCCAAAGGCGATCAGACCTTCCAGCGAAACCTGGCGCAGCACGTTGACCATGTTTTCCGGCCGCGCGAACTTGCCCTCCGTCAGCACCGATGCGGCGATGGCCAGCAGCGCCAGGATCAGGAGCATGCGCAGGCGCGCAAGCCGGCGCCACCCGGAAAGCAGGGTCGCGGCCGCGCTCATGCCGCCTCCCCGTCGATCGCCAGCGACAGGATCGACTCGGCACGTGTTTGGCGCTCGCGGTTGTCCAGCAGGCCCGCCAGCCGTCCGCGGCACATCACGCCGATCCGGTCCGCCATTCCGATCACCTCGGGAAGTTCGGAGGAGACCATCACGACCGCCGTCCCGCGCGCGGCCATCGCATTGATCAGACCATAGATTTCGACCTTCGCACCGATATCCACGCCGCGCGTCGGTTCATCGAGGATCATCACGGGATAAGGTTTCATGAGCCAGCGGCCGAGAAGCACTTTCTGCTGATTGCCGCCGCTGAGCGTCGCGGCGGGCGCTTCGCAGCCGGCCGCGCGGATTCCGAGCCGCGACATCGCGCTTTCGGCGATGCCGCGCTCGCGGCGCAGGTCGATCAACCCGGCGCGCAGGGCGCTGCGGCGATGCGCCAGCGTCAGATTCTCGCGCAGCGGGCGTTGCAGCAGCAGCCCTTCGCGCCGCCGGTCTTCCGGTACGAAGGAGATCCCCGCGCGTTGTCCGGCGGCGGGATTCGCAAATGGCCCACTCCGCTCCCCCACTCGTACCGTTCCTTTCGCACCTCCCGTCGCGCCGAAGATCGCCCGCGCCACGGTGCTGCGTCCCGATCCGACCAGTCCTGTCAACGCGAAGACCTCGCCCGAGTGGACGTCGAAACTCACATCGGCGCAGCGCCCGGGCACCGAGAGTCCGCTGACACGCAGTACCGGCGCGCCGATCGCCGTCGACCGAGTGGGAAACTCCTCGCCCAGCTCGCGGCCGACGCACTCGGAAATCAACATGCCGCGGTTCACCTCGCCGATGGGACGCGTCGAGACATGCGCCCCGTCGCGCAGCACCGTCACCCGATCGGCCAGCGCGAAGATCTCCTCCATTCGATGAGAGATGTAGAGCACCGCCGTCCCGCGCGCGATCAACCGCCGCACGAGGTCAAAGAGCCCGCGCAATTCATGCGGCGTCAGTGTCGCGGAGGGTTCGTCGAGCACCAGCACCCGCGCATCGGTCGACACGGCCTTGGCAATCTCGACTCCCTGCT
>Ga0187894_10003886_pt1 | contig 16416 bp, 12 predicted proteins | sample GBC1701081metaG_FD_136650 | JGI IMG/M metagenome (GOLD analysis project Ga0187894, IMG submission 136650) | White microbial mat communities from a lava cave in the Kipuka Kanohina Cave System on the Island of Hawaii, USA - GBC170108-1 metaG ... | reverse complement strand
TAGCGGTCTTTCCAGTCCCCGGCGCTCCGGTGAGGATTGAGACAGGCGCGTTGGCGATGAGTCGCACGGCGTCGCGCTGTTCGTTGGAAAGATTGCTCGCTGAGGATTCAATGAATTGTCCGAGTCGAGTGGGATTGATCGGGCGCGCTCGGCGTCCAATTCTCATCAGACCTTTGGCAATGGTCTCTTCGGCGTTGACGCATTGTGTGAGCGAAACGTGCTTGTCCGTGAGGCGAATCCGGTGATGAGTTTGCAGTCGCTCAAGCGCACTGAGAATAGCTTCCGGTGAAGTTTTATTCGCGCCCAATTCAACCTCGACGCGAGTTATCAGTGATGCCAGCGGAAAACAGGTATGTCCCTCGCGCAACGCCTGATTGAGGATTTGAAGAAGCGACTCGTCAAAAGCGGAGAGTTTGCGCTGCTCAGGCTGAGGCGGGACTCGGTGGAGGAATTCCACATAACGAATCCGCGCGATGCAATTCGTAATGATCCAACTGATGACGGCTGCAACGCCGCGCCGCAATTGAACTCGCATACAGAGGAGCGCCTCCACGCAATCGAGATTTACAGCTACGCTGCCTGTCAGCCGCATTGATTCTGTATGTTCAGTTCTTCAGACGGTGAACGACGGCTATGACTGTGGTATGCTGAGTCGCGGAAGGAGAATGAAATATGACGACGGTTCAAATTGATCTCCCCGAAGATTTGCTGCGAGCGGCGAGCGTCTTCGCCGGTACTTTTTCATCGGCCTCGCGCGAAGTGGCGAAGCTGCTGGCGTTGGAACTGTTCCGCGAAGATGTGGTGTCGCTCGGGCGGGCGGCGGAATTGTGCGGCGTGTCGCTGGCCGAGTTTATGGATTTCGCCGCTGAGCGCGGAGCCCCGCTGCATTACACGATGGATGACCTCGCTCAAGATCAGCAACTGATTGAAAGGCTGTTGACACGCCCCTCACAATGATCGTCGTCTCGAACTCGTCGCCGTTGATCCTGCTGTCGAAGCTCGGCCATTTCGATCTGCTGCGCCGGCTCTTCAACCAGATTGTGGTCTCGCAAGAAGTTTGGGATGAAGTTGTAGTCAGAGGCGCAGGCAAGCCCGGCGCGGCGGAGATGCAACAAGCCAATTGGATTCGCGTCGCCTCCCTCTCCAATCCGGCGCAACTGGCCATCTGGCAAACTCAGCACAATCTCGGTGTGGGCGAGCTTTCAACCATCCTGCTTGCAATAGAGCTCTCCGCTGATGTGATTTTGATAGATGAACGGCGGGCTAGGCTGCTGGCCCAGGCGCAAGGCGTAGCTATGCTTGGCGTTGTAGGCGCTCTTCAACTTGGTTACCGTTCAGGAGAAATATCCGACTTGCGCCAGGCCTATCAGGACTTGCTGACTCAAGGGGCGCACATTGACAAACGCCTCATCAACCGGAGCCTGGCTGCCTGTAACCTCCCGCCTCTGTAAAAAAACTCCACAAGTATGTGATTGTCCAGAATCGGAGCGGCTCTGAGTCTTGAACCTATAGGATTAGCTGGTTAACCCTGCCTCAGCCTTTGTCGGAGTGAGATTGTCTTCGCGCCGTCTCCCGCTGCACCAAATTCCAGATCAACTCTTTCTTCTGTTCTGGATGATCCAGGTCTTTCAGCGCCAGAAAATCGTTGCTGGTCGTGTAGAGGATTACATCGCCAAGGTTGAACAGCCGCTGAACCGGCTCCTGCGTGACTTTGATCGAGCGCACCGAGCCGAGTTGGATGATCTCTTCGTCTTTGACGAGCAATCCCCACCGCGCCTGAGCATCGGTTTCGGTGATCAGGTAATCAGTGCGGAGCATCGCAAGATGAACGTAGCCGAAGATTGCGGCGAGTCCCATTCCGACGACCACGCCGATGAGGGGCACGCGGAAGTCAATGTCAATGAAGCTCGGATACGAGGCGTAAGCGATGATGACGCCGATTCTTCTCGACGTCTTTGCGATAGCGGGGACTGATGGTAAAACGGAAACTGCACATAGGGTTTTCTCCTCTCTGGGTTTGAACTGCTATTTCCGGTAGGAGATACCCTATTTGCTTCTTCAAGTCAGGTTTTTCTGCAAATATTTTTCTTGAAATCTATAGCTCGACGAACAGAGATGGCGATGACACTCCGCTACTGAAAATCAGGGACGTTGCGCTCACAATAATTCTTCTTGGCCCCGTCCTGGTTCAAGATCAGCTTAAAGTCGGGCTTCTCGTAGGCCGGATTGATAAAGATGTCGGCCAGCCCAGCGCAGAGATACGAAACCCCATACTGTGTTCGGAAAAGCGGATATGATTTCCGACAAACCGAATTGAATTTATCGCCTTTCTCTACCAAAACACCTCCAACCTCTTGCAATCGCATATCCAAATTCCTGGTACGATGAATGCTTATATGAATGGTGCATAAGCAACATAAGGAGAAGGAGGGAGTTGTTCATGAAATCAGAACCCAAAGTTTATAAACCGGCGATCGCGGTCAGGATTGTGATGAAAAATAGAACCCTGATTTGTTTGCCGCGCAGCAAACTTTGCCTCAAGAGCGCGCGTCATCGGCGCGCATAATCGACAGACTCGGCAGGTTGATATAACTGCCTTTTTCGCCCAACCAGGAAGTGTGAAAGTCAGCGATTTTACCCAGAGCCTACAGGTAGAAGGAGGACATATGAAGCAGACAGTGTTTCCCACGATCAACAGCTCTGCAACGACTGCGGGAATGGTTTCTGAGATGGTCGCCGGCGCCATCACTGGCGTTGCATCCGTAAGGAGGCTTTTTTACCGCACCATTCTTATCGTCGCAATCGCGGTCGCTGCGGTCTCATTTACGATCGGGATAATGTTTCGAGACTACCTGAACGAGAAACCCGTTCCGGCCGAAAAGAGACCTATCCCCGCGACCAAGCCTGGGGAATCCCAGCAGACCAAGCCTCCTCCGAACCAGCGTAATGGCAACGAGGATATCCCACAACTGATCCGGAAAGACCCCTTGTAGCTGATTCCGGGAGGGGAACACCTCATTCCGGTCAGCGACAATTGATGGAGTGCCCAGGCCCGCGGAACGGGCGATCATCCCCCGGATAATCGCCCGTTCCGCGGGCTTGTGTTATAAAGCGGTCGGGGTTTCCAGATGGATCAAGGCCAATCCGATTTCCCGGATTATTTATCCGGTCAGCCGTACACCCCGCTCCCTCCCCGAATCAACTCGCGCTCTCTAAACATCCGGTTTCTCAATAAATAACCAATTGAGGTTGTGGGCGAAACATACGGCACGAAAAATGCTTAGTTTCGATGCTCACGGCGACCATAACAGATAAAGGGAACGCAAGGATTCCCGCCAGGTCGTCAGGGTTAAAGATATGTAGTAAGGAGGGCCAATCGGCACGAAATGTACGATTCGAGGGAAACAACTGGAATCGGTTTTAACCAGGATCGAGTACAGCTTGAACGACAGGGAAGTATTCAATCCACCGTCAATCCCAAACCTCTGCTGCCCTATCGCTTATAGCGCGTGTCCCGCAACAATTTTATGGATACTGTTTTACAAATTCTTAGCCAACTCCTCAGCGACACCATCAATTTCATCAGCCACCAACCGCTCCTACTCCGAACAGTAACGGCTGTCCTGACCGGATGCTGCGCGGCTGTGATTCTGTTGATCTGGAAAAAAGCCGTCACAGAAGAGCGCTGGGTCCTGTTTCTCGGATGCGCGGCCGCGGTTTATGCAGTCGAGTATGGCATTGAGTCCATATTCGGATATATGGTCAAGCCGGAACTGGTGAATACCAATGCCAATGATCTGATTCGTACAAGCACGGCGCTCTGTTCCGGCGCCACCAACATCCTCATTTTTGCAGCCGCCAGGGATTTGTTGGGGTATAAGAAGCCATTTCCCTGGTGGTCGGTCCTGCTTACGGCGCTCGGCACGATACCTTTGTTTTATTACGATGAGACTTTCTGGAGCCGGGTTCCGGACGCCGCCCTCTCGACATTTTGCGCAGGTTCACTGGGCTATGCCTGTTCCAGAAACATCGGCTTTCGTCTCCACCATCGGCTCTCCTGGGCAGCGGTGGTGGTGGCGGTCGTCTATGGGATCATTCAAACCGCCTACAGCCTCAATCCCTATTTTTCGCAAGGAAGGTTTTTGCCGATCAATAGCTATCTGGCCGACCCGGGAGCCGTCAATATGCTGGAATCACTGGACACGATTGTCCTTGTGCTTGCATTACCATTCAAACTCGGCCTGTTCTTTATGGCGCTCTATATAGCCATTCAGTCAATGACGGTAGTATCGGCGAATCAGGCGCGGAGTATATTGAAGGGGCTGCTCGACGGCAAACAGGAATATCTGTCCGGAGACGGCGTCATCAAATCCATTGGGGAGATAACCAAAGCATCCAAGGTATCGATGCATCTACTGCTCCCTGGCCGTAAGATAGAGCAGATCGCCCAATTCGACTGGGGCCATCAAATGCCTCTCACGCCCAAACCGTTCATTTATCGCCTGTCATCAGCCAAGGGTCAAGTTGCCGAATCCGTAATTAAAGGCGGGGGCGAGGTCTTTTATACGAAACGAATCGAGAGGTTCAGCCAATTGAACCTCCAGCTCGAAGACGTCGATCCCAAAACCTCGATCGTGGCTGTGCCGGTGCGATTTCACGGCGCCACCATCGGCTGCCTGATCATCAAGTGGGAAGAAGGAATGGCGTTTACCCGGATCGCCGTTAAACAGATTAGGAGTCTGGTCGATTTGATCGCTCCGATTGCGCAGTCTTACCGGGAAATCGCCGCACTCGACCAGTTGAGTTTCAGATTTACCGGTTGGCACGCTGGAAAACGAGCAATTCAGAACATAAATCCCACTCTGATAGAGATTGCGGATATTTTACATGACATCATCTCTCCACTGTCTACGGTGATCACGATGAATTTTGGATTTCAAATCGTTGGCGCTATGCACCAAGCGAACGGGCGAAGCAGTAGCTTTTCCCAAGCAATCATAAGTGATCAATTCGCTAAAGAAGCAGGGATCAACAATGCTATAAAGAAAGACATAGAAATCATTCCAGGCAGATTATTGGTAAAGATCCCCTATGACTCTGATGACAAATTTAAAGAGATTTCTATCGGCGAACTGGTTTTCGTCGTACCGAAGGAAAGAGACGACCTGACGCAACCAACAATGGCCAGGCAATATCTCCACCGTCGCGCAATTCGCGCAATCGTGACGGACAAGTTACTTGAAATTTCCCGCCAACATCTCAACGGAGTGCTGAGGGATTTCGGGGTGCGACTCAATAGCCATAAAGTCAAAAATGTCAGTGAATGGTTTTACGAATTATGGCGTGCCGCGACAGAGGCAGGCCTTTTATGGGCGGTGGCTTCTCAAATGAATGATGGCGATTTACTCGGAAGCCCAACCTGGAAACAAGTAGTTAAAGAGAATGATGAAGAATCAATAGAAGACAGCCAATATAAATTCGAGGACGAACCATACATAAAACTAATAAGTCTAGCGTCGTCTGAAGGAGAAACCTATCACATTCTAAAACTCAAGTTGCGTCAGACACAGACCTGGGTCTGGTTGGGCGTTGGTCGAAAGGGTTTTGGACCAGAACTTGAGTTTCCTTCTCCGTGGAAACTATTCCTGGAACGGTTTGCCGAGATCGCCGACACCTCTCTGTTCCGTGAGTTCCAGCAGCTTCAGATAGAAACGGCGCAGGCCCAGGGGCTGGCGACCGTTGCGGTCACTACCGGGACACTCCATCACCAATTGACCAACCTTGTAAAAGACATTACTAATCCGATAATCGCTCTGAACGATGCGGTGAGCATTGGAGAGGTGAAAGTAGAGGGGCATTGGGGCCAACTTGTCAGTTCGATGAAAGATTCAGCCGACGATCTTCTGAATTTAACCGCCGCAGTGATGGATGTAACCAAAATCGATAATCACCGACCGTGTAACCTGTTGGCGGCGGCCCGCAATGCAGAGAGGCTGTTCGCTATCGCCCTGGACCAGGGGAAGATTTCTCTAGGTATATTTATCAGCCCGGACCTGGAAGTCGATGTTCCATTTCACGTCGCTTCCCTGGCACTCGCCAATCTGGTCAGCAACTCCAAGGATGCTCTGTTTTTCATGAAAGCCGCCCCTGTTTTTCCTGTGACGGACGAAGAGAGTTATCACAAGAACGGAACACCACGCCTCTCACTAAGGATGAATGGCGTCGCAGGCAGCGTTTCGAGGTTTATACGGATCGAGGCTGATGACGCCGGAGACATGGTCCGGTGCCGGATCACTGATAACGGGCCCGGCATACTGCCCAATATCCGCGACCATATCTTCAATCTGGGCGTGACGACAAAACCGGACAGCGGAGGATGGGGCCTATTTCTGGTCAAACGATCCTTACAGGAAAATCGCGGGTACATCGATCTGACTCACACTGACCCCGAAGGTACGCAATTCACGATCCGATTCCCAAAACCGAGACAGGAGGCATAAATGAATAACAAAACGGTTCTGATCATCGAGGATAGTGAAGCCCAGCGGCTGTCTCTTCAGCTTGCTCTAGAGATGCGGGGATTTCGGGTGGAGAGCGCCGGTGACGTCGCGACCGCACGGTCCCTGATTACGAAGTTGCGCGGAGAGTTGGACGTGATGGTCCTCGATATGCGCCTGGAGGATCCGGATTATCCTGATATCACGGGTGCCGATCTTGGCATCGAGGCAATGAGAATGTACGGCGCCTGGCATCCCGAGTTTCTTATCAATTCGGCGTATTCAGAGGTGAGTTACTATGAACTAGCGCTCGACCTTCGCGTGGCCGCCTATCTGCATAAGAGCATCTCCAAGCCGAATCAGATTATTCAGCACATTCGGGCGCTGGCGCTGCGCCATGCCCTAAGTGTGAAGCGCCCCGATCTGGCCAGGAAAATCGAACAGATTGCTGAATCGAGCCGGGACCAATCGGAAGCTGTCAAAAAGATATGCCGCGAGATCCTGGTTCCAGAGTTCAAATCCGGTTTGGGAGCGCCATTTATTCTCCTTCTGACAGATAAAGACAGTACCTTTGCCTATGGCGGCGATACACGGTTGCCCCAAGGGGAGGATCCGGCTTATGACGTGATACAGGCGATGGCCTATGCGGAGTGCGCTGGAATGGAGCCATTTGTTTTCGATCTGGCAAAGAGCCGCCTACCGCACAACGCCCAAGGAAACACAATCATCAATGCACTCAATGACGCTGTATTTATCTCGCTTTCCTTCAGCCGAAATTTTCTACTTACCCTGGGAATCTTGAAAGCGGAGAGCGGCGATTTTCCGCTAGCCGAAAAGCCCGCCGAGATGGCGGAAGTACTCATCAGTCATATCAAACCCGCCGTCCTCGAACAGTTGCTGAAGCTCTCTTCTTATTGGGCTGAAAACAACGCCAAACGAAGCGTAAGATTGAGTGAGACCTCCAATATCTGCCTCTACATCGGTCAGGAGCAACTCTCGATCATACAGGATGCGCTGGATTCCGGAGAATGGTCTTCTGATAGTCTCTATTATCAAAAACTGCAGAATTTGGCCGTTGATCTGCATGATACGGGACAGGTCCTTTCATCAGTCAGGGGAATAGATTTAGAAGGGATCGAGAACACAGCGCCATTGCAGGCTAAGAATAACATTCAGATGGCGGATTTCGTGACCTCGGTATGGAAGGAAATTAATAGCTCGATACAGTCGGACTCACTGAAAGTGACGGGTAATTGCGCGATCGAGGCCACAGTAGAGGATATGTTCATAATTGTTTCGCGCATTCTTCAGTGGTTCACACAACGCTTTGTAGAGTATTCCGCTGGAACTCGGCCCGAGATATCCGTTCATTGCCGAACGTCGGATGAGGGGCCGGTTGTTATCATCGAGGACCGCAGCCGGCGCCTGAACGAACAGCTTCGCAAACGGTTATTCGATCCATTTACTCAAGCCGTGCCGCTCCCTTCGATCGGGTCCGGCGCCAATCGCCCTGGCCTTTACCTTCCACTCTATCTGGCTAAGGTGCTGGTCGAGGAAAAGTACCACGGGGAAATCGTTGAGTGCTCGAATGAGATTGTCGGAGATTTGGGACATAGATTTGCGATTCGGTTTCAGCCGCCTCAGTCAGCGGCAAAATAGGTCCGGTTGTTACAAGATAGCTTCGTGTCAGAAATATTGCCCATAATACATATGTGGAAGCGGAGGTCTGCCGGTGAATTCCCGGATTTTCCTAAATTACGCGCGTGAAGACTGCGTCCATGTTGAGGCGATATATAGCTTTTTGTCTGAAAACGGATTTCATCCCTGGATGGATGTCAGAGATCTGATCGGCGGTGAGCAATGGGAGTTTGCCATCAAGAGGGCAATCAGATGCTCGCGCCTCTTTCTGGCCTGCATATCAGAACATTCGATCAATAAGCAAGGAATTATTGAAGAGGAACGAAGGGATGCCTTAGAAATACTACAGAACCTGCCTGAGACAAATATATTTTTGATTCCGTTGCGGCTTGCGGCGCTGGAGTTGCCGGAGAGCCTCAATAAGTTTCAATGGGTGGATTGGTTCCAACCCGATGGCCGGGACCGATTACTGGCCGCGGTTAAAGAAGCTTTTAACCGCCAAGTTGTCGGGATTCAACCCCTCCCAGTACAATCACTCACGGCAGAATTGGCTCACAATATCCCTTTACCAGCGCTTGCGATCGACGTGAAGTTCGTCCATCGCGGTGGCGCCAACGAATTATTACACCTTCAGAGCGAGAAAAACTTTGACATCCGCACTAATGAGGCGAAATTGCGCGCAATCAATGATGTCGAACGGTTGCTTCCGCAGGACCGGTCGCGAATCAATGCCTTTTTCTGCCTGCTCGGCGACCACCTTATCGGGCGCTATGATTTTTTCCTTGTTGAAGAATTGCTTAATTTAGCGGCAAAACATGGATGGTGCGAAAACCGGTACATCATTTTGAATAAACGAATCGGCGGCCTCGTCGATCACGATTATGATTCGCTATTTCTCTGGTTCGGTGGCGTCAGGAGCGGAGGCGCCGCGGATATTCTCGAAGTGCGATACGAAGCCCGATGCCCCGACGCCATTCAACTTAGCAATGCAATGAATCGATCCATCGTCCGTTATCAGAAGATTCAAGGCTTAACTCTCGGAGAGAAGTGGAGATGCCTGCTTTCAAATAACTCTCGGAAAATAGAGAAATTCCTTAACGATTTTCTTGCGCCAAAGGATTATTGGGGGAACTTGGTAATTATCGTTGACAGCGGCAACCCTGCATCTCAAACCAGATTTGTTAACTCCGCATTGGATAAATACCCAGGCCGGAATGTCCTGATCATAACGATTGATGTTGAACCGTCTTTACAACTCATTTCGCTTTGCCGCGACAGGAATCTGAGAATGATTGAGTGTCGTGGGCCCTTCGAGCTACGATATTTTCTTCTACAACTCAATGCATCATCTCAACAGACCTGATTTCATTCAAACCGGCGGAATGACAATCAGTCCGTAGCGCGTTAGGGCCTTGAAGGCGAACTCGCTTGATTTTACTGAGGCAATCATGTCTATCGCTATCTTTGCACAAGCCCATTTCCCAATCGAAGATTTGGTCGCCGCGCTACGCAGGGATGGCGTGGACTCCATTCCGGCCAAGCTTGATACGAAACCGCCCTCCAATACACCAATCAAAAAAGCTGTGCTCGTCATACAAGAGCAAGGGATCGTGAGTATTGGGGAAAAAACCAATTTAGTTCGAGGGCTGTTGCCGACAGAAGCTTCGCTTCTGCTCTGTGTTCCTCAACCACCGGCCTCCGATCGTCAACTCCTGCTCAAGTCCGGAGTCAATGAAATCATCACGCCGGGTTCCTGGGCTTCAGGGTATGTAGCGGAACGAATTCTGGCGGAACTGATTGTTGCGCAGGACATACAGCCGTCCTCCTGCGGCCTGCTTCAAGGCGCCACGCACAAAATGCGCGAGTTGTATCAGCACCTGGAGAAGATCGCTCCGCTCGATGATCCCATCCTTATTCTGGGAGAGAGCGGGACCGGCAAAGAGTTGGTCGCCCATGAGATTCATCGCCTGAGCGGAAGGCCTGATCCATTTCTACCCATCAACTGTCCCGAACTGAGCCCGGAACTGCTGGGCAGCGAGCTATTCGGGCACGAAAAGGGCGCCTTTACCGGAGCTCTTCAAGCGCGGAAGGGCTTGATCGCCTCGACCGGCAGGGGAACGATCTTCCTTGACGAGATCGGCGACATTGATCTGGCGGCGCAGGCCAAACTTCTGCGTGTGATTGAGGATCGGAAGGTCCGCCCCATCGGCGCCAACCACCTGGAGCCGGTCGAGGCCCGGCTGGTATTCGCGACGAATCGCAACCTGGAAGAGGATTGTATCGATGGGAAATTTCGAAAGGACCTATATGAACGACTGCGCGGTTTTACCCTGATATTGCCGCCATTGCGCGAAAGGCGAGCTGACCTTTCGCTCCTTTTCCGTCACTTTCTGGAGGCCTTTAACAAGGAATACGGGAAAGACTTGAAGACGCCCACAAGCGCACTCGATTGTTTATTCCGTTACGACTGGCCTGGAAATCTTCGCGAGCTTCGCTCGATCGTAAGAAGATCCGCGGCTTTTGCCGACGCCGCCGGATTTGTGAGCGCCGCGGTCCTTCGGGAATCCGTTCGAAGTCTTGGGCCAACACGGTCTCAACATTCCGTCACCTTCAACCCCGCCCATGACGCCTGGCGCGATGTGCTCGCCCGCGCACAGAAGATTTACTTCCGGGCCCTTCTGATTGAGTCCCAGGGGAACAAGGAAACGGCGACGAAGCTCTCAGGGCTCAGTCGGTCTCAGTTTTACGAGAAGCTTAAAGAAATAGAAAGAAGAACTGACGAAACATCTTGAGAATAAGCACCCTTTTGCCCTTGAATTATTCAATCTTTCTACCATGGAAGTTAACGGAATTAACGAATTAACTGTTGAATATGGTGATGCGGCTGTGATACCTTCTGAAAGCCTCATTCGCTGGAATTCCCCGCACACTTGAACGAAAAATGAAACTTCACCTTCAATTGGCCGGCATCACAAGACGATCCCAGAAATCAGGAGGATTTAGAAAAATGTTCAACACATTAAATGGTGGTGCAGGCGGAGGCGTGTAAAACCTCTGAACCACCTGACATCAACTACATACACACCGAACCTATTTGAGACATCGTTATTGCGCGAAATTCATAGATTGGCTGCTCCCAGACTTGGTAGAGCAGAAGCCACACGATGCGCAAAAGTAAGAGATTGGCGACTTCAAGATGAAGGGCGCATAAAACAATTTTCGCGCAAAACTAAAGTGAGAGGCTACCTGGGTCAGTACACGATTCGATGCCTATGCGTGTTCCTGAGTTTCTCGTAAGGAGGGAGGCGATGATGAAATAGTTTCATAAATCTTATCACCATGCTCACCGAGCTTATTTGGAGCTTTGTGCTTGTCTTGGGCCTCTTATAACTCAATGAAGCTCTCTCTGCCTCATACCATCAACTATTATCTTCGGAAGAGGACGCCAACGAAGAAAGTACAGGTAACCTAACTTTGGCTTCTTTACCGTAATCGATATTTCACCCGATTCATTTCTGAAACTACCTTCTTTGGCAACTCTTTCTATTTCATCATAGTCGCTGATGTCTGTTGGAACCAGTCCGATGCAGACATCGAATTGAACGCTATCGGGTTTATAAGGGCGCGGGAAGGCTATCTTAATACTCAAGTTTTCAATAATACTAGTCATCGCGAAACCGAACCATTCATAATTTAAAGTTTCTTCAGCTAATTCCGCCTCACTCATACAGAATGCCCGTTCGATCGATGCAGTGTATCCATAACCAGAACCAATCTCATTCGCGCCTTCTTTAACTCTAACTTGAAATAGGCAAAGCTTAGTACCTTTACTGAGAAATTCGATTTCGTAGTTGTTTGTATACTCGGGCAAAAGTGTGGGGAATTCAGAAATTGAGGCATTCTGAGTCGAAAAATGAATCCTCCCGGGAATGCTAGTAATCGGAGAACCAGAGTAAATGCTCCTTATATCAGCCCATACCCATTTAGTATCACAGTCTCCATTATAATTAGTAATCGATGCCTCTATTTCCAGCTTTCCCACCCGATGGCCAAACCTGCCAGCAATAGCCTCTTCAAATTCGTCTGCTCTGAGCTTCTCGGAACCCGCTCTAATTATCTCCTTCTGTAAACTATAGTATAAATAAACGCAACAGATCACCAGAACAACGATTGTGATAATGCATTGGTTCAGAGGGTCTCCGTAGTAATTCCATAACAACGCCAGGTAGAATATGAATAACGCGGCAGCGCATATTCTTTTCAACGCGGCAGATTTTGCAATCATTTCTAAATAGCCCTTTGATAAGTTTGTATCTTGTATGTTTGTTCGGGTACACAGGCTCATAAGCTAGTTGCCCGAGTAGGAGCGCTATTCCATTGTAAGGGGCAGTGGTCGCAAGACGGCCTGAATTACAGGCTTAAAGCAATGTTGCTAACGGAAACCCGCACCAGCAGCGTAGTTCCACAGCATTTCCTGTATAAAGCGGTTGAGCAATATCAGAGCACAATCGCAGTTCGGGAATAATCTTCCCGGCGGCAGGCTAAACTGATGTGTAGTCCTCGTACTTGAAAAAACACGCGAAGGCAATATGATGCGCCGGCTGCCACCCCGGCGAGCAGCGTTCAGTTCGATACTCTCTGCCTGGTTTCAGTATCGAACCGGGCTGCTTGCCTGGCCGAACATAAAAAATGATATTGCTGAATGACTACTTAGCTAGGCAGCATAGTATAGTCCTCCTATTCGCCAGGATCAATATTCACGAGCAGGATTGAGCCTCCGCTTTCGCACGAAATTTGGGGCGTAGCACTCTGAATACGATGTGCAAAAGGGGCAGATAAAAGACATCTTCATCGCCAATCGCCTTTCCGTATTCGAAATGGAGCCAATAAAATAGTGTTGCCCCAATGAGATATAAGGCAGACATCACAGCAGGATCACTAAAAGTCCCGGAAAGCCGCATCATCGCCGATTTACTCCTGAAACAGACCAGTAAAGAAGGATGGCGCGAGGCGATTGTCAGGCAAAACGTTCTGCAAACGCGAAGCGCGGCGACTGCGCTGCGATTGGCGAAGCTGATACGCGGGCGTTTAGAACTGATGGACGCCGGGCTGTGGCAATTGATTCGTGACGGCGCCAAGACTGTCGCGACGCACGCCACGCTCGCCGCCGCCGTCAAACACAGCCCGCTGCTGGGGGATTTCCTTGACCTCGTCGTCCGCGAGCAGTACAAAATTTTCAGCCCGGCGCTTTCCAATCAGCTCTGGGAGGATTATCTTAATGATTGCCGCGGGCGCGACGGCGATATGCCTTTGTGGAATGAATCCACGCGCCAGCGGCTCCGATCCTCAGTCTTCCAGACCCTGGCGCAAGGGGGGTTCATCGAAGACACAAAGACTTTACGACTCCAACCCGTCTACATTGCCCCACAAGTGATCGAATATTTACAGGAGCGCAACGAAACATATGTCCTCCGTTGCATTCAATTAACGGCATGAACGATTCGCTGACCGAACGCTTGAATAGAGTGTTGCCCACGATCATCTCCGACGATTTCCTCAACGGGAGAGGGATCGGCGCCGAGATCGCTTTCTACATCTTCGATTACCCGCCCGAACGGGAATTGCAGGTGCGCGACCACATCCGCTCTCTGCTCGCGTCCCTGGCGCAGAAGAAACCCGCGCTGCGCGTCAAGCACATCGACCTGTTCGACTTTGTGCTCGATTATTTGAAGAATCGCGGATTGCTCGACAAAACCCTCAAGCTGCAGCGGGAGAAGGGCGGCGAAGCCTTGATGAGAGCTCTGGCCGGCCCGCTTCACGAAAACAAGCTCGCTGCCGTCTTTGCTGAAGTCGCGCCGCCCGGACAACACGATCTGATACTGCTTTCGGGCGTGGGGAGCGTCTGGCCTCTGTTGCGGTCTCATACTCTTCTCAACAACCTGCATCCGATTGTCGGGCGGACGCCGCTGGTGATGTTCTATCCCGGACGTTACGACGGGCAATCGCTGAGGCTTTTCGGCAAGCTGAAGAACAATAATTACTACCGAGCTTTCAAACTCGTGCAATAAACTCAGCGCCTTATGAAAATTCAGAACCTCTTCGAGCGGGACATCTTCCGCTCCATCAACGGCGTGGTCAAAGCAGACCAGTTGGATGAATCCTCGGTCTGGCAGGAACTGGACGAATTCGTCGTCACCCGCGAACTCGACAAACACTTCCGCAGTTTCTTCTCCGCTTACGGTGAAGCCCTCAAAAACACTCGCGACGCCGACGCAGCCGGCAAGATCGGTGTCTGGGTCTCGGGTTTCTTCGGCTCCGGCAAATCGCACTTCATCAAAGTCCTCTCTTACCTGCTGCGGAACAGCGCGCACGCTCACAACGGCCAGAGCCGGCAGGCGGTTGAATTCTTCGAAAGCAAGATCGAAGACGCCATGCTCTTCGGCGACATCAAACGCGCCGTCGCCTCGCACACCGATGTCATCCTCTTCAACATTGATAGCAAGGCCGACCACCGCGCCGGGCGCGACGCGATCCTCGCGGTCTTCCTCAAGGTCTTGAACGAAATGCAGGGTTACAGCGGCGACCACCCGCACATCGCCCACCTGGAACGTTACCTCGAAAGCAGAGGCAAGCTGCAACAATTCCACGAAGCGTTTCGGCGCGCGACCGGATCGGAATGGGTTGCGGAGCGGGACGCTTATCATTTTCATCGCGACGAAGTCGTGACAGCCCTTTCGGAGACGCTCAAGCTCAGCGCCGAATCCGCCGAAAAGTGGGTTGACGGCGCCGAGAGCAGCTTTGCGCTGACGGTCGAAAACTTCTGCAAGTGGGTGAAGGATTACCTCGACGCGAAAGGCGCCGACCGCCGGTTGATCTTCCTCGTTGACGAAGTCGGCCAATTCATCGGCGCCGACACGCATCTGATGCTCAACCTGCAAACGATCACCGAAGAGTTGGGCGCCGTCTGCCAGGGGCGCGCCTGGATCGTGGTCACCTCTCAGGAAGACATTGACGCCGTTCTGGGCGAAATGCCGAAGAGCAAGTCCAACGACTTCTCGAAGATTCAGGGCCGCTTCAAGACCCGCCTGTCCCTGTCGAGCGCCAACGTGGATGAGGTCATTCAATCGCGCCTGCTCACCAAACCGCCCGACGTTGCGGAAGAGCTTGAGACGCTCTTCAAGGCGAAAGGCGACATTCTCAAAAACCAACTCACGTTCACCGATTGCGGGATGACGCTCAAGCCGTACAAGGACGCGGCCGATTTCGCCCGGAACTATCCCTTCGCACCCTACCAGTTCCAACTCGTTCAGAAAATCTTCGAGGCGATCCGCCGGGCCGGGGCCACCGGAATGCATCTGGCGCGCGGCGAACGCTCGCTGCTCGACGCTTTCCAGTCGGCGGCCAAAGACGTCGCGCTCGAAGACGTGGGCGTGCTCGTCCCGCTCCACCGTTTCTACTCATCAATCGAAAACTTTCTCGACACCGCCGTCAAACTCACGATTGATCAGGCCAAAGACAACCCCAGCCTGGAACAGCCGTTCGATATTCAATTGCTGCAAACGCTCTTCCTCGTCCGCTACGTCGAAGAGATCAAGACCAACGTGGACAACCTGGTCACGCTCTGCCTGGACGAGATAGACGCCGACCGGCTGGCGTTGCGCCGCAAAGTCGAAGCGTCGCTCCAGCGGCTGGAAAACGAGACGCTTATCAGCCGCAGCGGCGACCTCTATTTCTTCCTGACCAACGAAGAGCGCGACATCAATCACGATATCAAGCTGGTCGAAGTCGCCAGCGGCGCCGAATCGAAGCTTCTCGGCGAACTCATCTTCAACGACGTTCTGAAAGATCAGCGCAAGTATCGCTATCAACGGAACAAGAAGGATTTTGATTTCAACCGATTTTGCGACCTCTATCCGACAGGCAATCGAATGGATGGAGCATTGCAGGTCTCCGCCGTCACGCCGCTCAACGACGAATACGATCTGTACGACAACGCCCGCTGCATTCTGGAAAGCGGTAATGAGGGCGGCCAGGTCCTGATCCGGCTGGGCAATGACCTGAGTCTGGGACGCGAGCTGCGAGCCTACCTGCAAACGGAAAGGTATCTGAAGCACAAGAACGACGGGACTCTGCCCGATTCCACCAAGCGAATCCTCCGCAACATCTCCGAGAACAATCAGAGCAGGCGCGAGCGGCTGACAAAACTGGTCGGCGAGATGTTGGTCGAGGCCGATTATTACGCCGTCGGGCAGCCGCTCAAGCTCAAGGCCGCGGCGCCGCT
>Ga0187894_10003885_pt1 | contig 16416 bp, 9 predicted proteins | sample GBC1701081metaG_FD_136650 | JGI IMG/M metagenome (GOLD analysis project Ga0187894, IMG submission 136650) | White microbial mat communities from a lava cave in the Kipuka Kanohina Cave System on the Island of Hawaii, USA - GBC170108-1 metaG ... | reverse complement strand
TGTGCGGGATAACCCGTGTACTTTTAAGTACGTCATCCAGCCTATGGTTGCGGAAACCCAAGCCATCGAGGGCGCTTGGTTAGTACAGCAACAAGCCGCGTTATTTATGACGCGGTAGTTGACAAGTGAAGCCTCCCTAAAATCGAAAGCGAAGTTAAATTGCCTTGCGCTGCCACGGTAGCGCCTCTTTGTTATGAATGCTCGCAGATGCAACGATATGCGTTTTTCATCCGCTGGTTCCGCGTTATTGATTGACTCGTTTGGCGCGAATCTTTCTTCCCATATACTCAAAAAGCAATTCGTCGGTTACGCCTTTGTCATTTTTGATGAACGTAACCTGTGCATCAACCGCCGTAAAAAAGAAGCTGCTCTCCGATTCCGGGTATGCCTCAACTCTGGGTTGCATCGGCACAGTGAACATTAACTTGTTGTTCTCTTTTTCGACTTTGACAACGACATTCGGGGCAATCTGATAGTTGCCCACATACTGGTCATAAATCTTTGTGTCGAGTGTGACCGCCTTGCGAATCGGCGTTTTTGCCACGTAGTCGAAATAGCCAATCATCATTTCATCGTAAGTCGGGTCGCCAAAGCGGACAAATTTTGTCGGGGCAGGATTGTACTTATTGCGCTCGGAATTATCGAAATGCGCCGTAACGATGAGCTTTGTGCCTTTCGGCATCAACGCTGGTTTTTCCAGCCGGTACATCGTCTGCCAGTTGAAATCGTAGCGCGGCACAAAAAGCAGCGTCTCTTTTCTGCCATCCGGGTAAATAGCTTCGTACTTCATATCTTTACCGCGCACGTGCATATGCGGCAACATCGTGTGAATTTCCGCATCACGCCCGAAGGTAAAACAAGCTGTGACTTCGTGATTATCAGCGCCGGGCAGAATCTTAAAATAGTTATTCATCGCACCCATGGACATCATCGCTCTTTCCGGTATCTCTTTGGCAAACAGAAAACCAACGCTGGTGCGGTCTTTTTCCACTTTGCCGGTGGTTTGCGAATAGTGCATTTGCAAAACAATCTTCGAGCCGGCGGGAATGGATTTGGCTATGCCTTTCGGAAACACATCCGGGTCTTTGCCGGGAGTGAAAAAGCCCAGAGGCAGTCCGAGTTCCAGACTGCTGCCGCGAGCGACGCCGCCATTTGGAGCATTGCAACCATCATCATGAACCACCGCATCCTGTCGCACACGAATCAGCGAACCGTCCTGATAATAGATGGTCTTTGCCATCGCTTCCGGCGAGCGGGCGCGTTTAACGCTCGCCGTCATTTCGGGAGTCTGTACGAAAGCAATGACGTGATGGACGATGCGATCATTGCCGGGATGAATTTCGACTGCTTGAACCCAGCGATCTTCCGTGAAGTTTGTCGGAATCTCTATATCAATATATTGGTCGCCGCTCGTCGCCGCCAGCGTATATTCCTGCGGCATGGTCAGAATGGCATCGGGTTTACCAATCTTCCAATCGCTGGCAAATTTCGGCGCGGGAGGTAAATCTTTAGCATTGCCTTCCTTCGCGCCGCCGTCTACCCAAGCTGCGATAGTTGCTATCTCACTCTCGGATAAGCTGTGGTCATTTTCAAATTTACCGAAGCGCGGGTCTGCGCCCCAGGGCGGCATTTGCCGATTTACGACTTTCTCTTTAATGGAACGCGCCCAGGGGCGAGCGTCTTTGTAAGAGAGCAGGGAAAATGGCGCAAGAGCGCCGGGACGATGACATTCAGCGCAGTTTTCAAAAAAAATTGGCGCGACATCCTTAGAGAATGTCACGCCAGATTTAGCATTAACCTTTGCATCGCTGGCGCCTGATGGCGCAACGATACAAAGAGCTAAAAGAAAACAGAAGGAGAAACACACAACGAACGCTTTTGCCATGTAAGCATACCTTTCGCTTTAGAGCAATATGCCGAGTGAAATTTTTTCAAAAAATTTCACTCGACATTTTTTGGGAAATTGCCCTTGCCGACTTGCCTTGAACCTTTGACCGTGCGCTGCGTTCGACTTTTATTGGCAGTCAAAGAATAGGTAGTGGGTCAAAGTGGTGAGAAGAGTCAGAGTACAGCCTTCAGGCTGCGGCTGCAAACCAGCAGCCTGAAGGCTGTACTCTGAACCTTGTCTCTCTGCCTTGCGTTACTACCAAAGAACAAAATCGGCAGTTATGCAGAACTTCAAAGAGCCTTATTTATCGCTCGGTTTTGCGGCTTCCGGCTTTTTGGTCGCATTCTTCATTGGATTATCAATGAGCATATCGAACCAGCCAATCATCATTTCGTCATACGTTGGGTCGCCCCAGCGCACTTCTTTCTTGGCATCCGGGTTGTATTTATTCTTCGTGGAATTATCGAAGTGAGCCGTAACAATGACTTTCGTTCCCTTCGGCAGATGAACCGGATTCTTCAAATAATACATGGTCTGCCAGTTGAAGTTGAATTTCGGAACCCAGAGCAAGGTCTCTTTTTTGCCGTCCGGGTAGATAACATCATAGCGCATATCCTTGCCGCGCAGGTGCATATGCGGCATATAGGTCAGCAGAACAATATCACGCGGCACGGTCATGCAAGCTGTGACCTCATGATTGTCTGCGCCAGCCGGAATCTTAAAGGTCGCATTCATGACACCCGCCGTGTAGATCATCTTGTCAGGCGGTTCTTTGGCAAAGATTAAGCCAATCTTGGTGCGGTCAATTTCCGGTTTCTCCAAACCGCCGCGAAATGCCGAATAGTGCATCTGGAACATAATGTAGGAACCGGCGGGAACCGGCTTTGCGGTTCCGGCGGGCCACATATCCAATCCTTTGCCCGGCGCATAACCGGCTAACAGCGAACCTTCATTGGCTTCCGCGCCTTCACCGCCACCGCCACCGCCGGCGCGTCTTGACATCGCCTGATTGTCACAGGTGTTGTCTACAACCGGAGCATCCATCTTGACGCGGCGCAGTGTGCCGTCCCAGTACATCATGGAACCCATCGGGTTATTGGAAGTACGTTTGCTGTCTTTGTCTTTTTCCGCGTTCATTCGGGCTTCTGCCATTTTCGGCGATTGAACGAAAGCAATGACGTGATGCACGACTTTGCGGTTGCCCGGAATGACTTCGGCTGACTGAACCCACTTATTCTCTTTGAAGTTGGTCGGAATCCAGAAATTGATATAGTTGTCGGGCGCGTTGACTTCGACAACCCAATCTTTTTCCATCGAGAGAACGACATCCGGTTTGCCAATCTGCCAGCCACCATTGGCGGTTTCCGGTGCGGGCGGTGAATCTTTGGCGTTGCCTTCTTTCGCGCCGCCGTCTACCCACGCCACGATAGTATCTATCTCTTTTTGTGCCAGACGATGGTCGTTGATGAATTCACCATATTTCGGGTCTGGACTCCACGGCGGCATCTCGCGGTTGAGAACTTTCTCTTTAATGGAACGCGCCCACGGACGCGCTTCTTTAAAGGTTAAAAGCGCCATCGGTGCGATGTCATTAGCGCGGTGACATTCGGCGCAATTCTTATAGAAGATTGGCGCGACATCTTTGTTAAAGGTAACTTCTTTTGCAGGAGGTTTGGAACTGGCGCTCGATTGCATCGAACCATAGGCGATAACTGCTGTCAGAATGGACAACAGGAGAACAAGTCTTTTCGAGGTCATGACGCGGCTCCTTATGCTGAAATTCAATAAAATAGCTTAATAATAAAATATCTACGCTTTGCATACTATTCTGACAGCTTTTTACTGTCAAGAAAAAGTTGAAACTTTTTCAACTTTTATGAGAATACGGAGAACCGCAGCCAATGGTTGCAAAAAAATACGACTTATTTGCGCCATAATCGCTCTAAACCTGGCGACGAGCGGAGTAACCTAAAGAGACGAACGGGAGTGTAGAGATGACAAAACGTACCTTGCCTCTATCCATTCTATTATTACTGATTGCTGTAGTCGGAATCAGCCTGTCCGCGACGAGCAAATCACCACGATTTAGCGCCTCTGCCATTCGCCGCAGCAATCTTACGTCGCGTTATGATGGCGTAACACAGAAATTCACGGTTGCCGGAGTTGAACGAACGGCGCTGGTTTATCATAACGCTTCGGCTGCGCCGAAAAGCGGTGCGCCATTGGTTCTGGTCTTTCATGGACACGGCGGCACTTCACAATTTGCAGCGAGGAAATTCGATATTCACAATCTCTGGCGCGAAGCCGTAGTCATCTATCCGCAGGGGCTACCATCGGCAGGCAAGTACGACCCGGAAGGCAAAAAACCGGGCTGGCAGAAAAGCGTCGGCGCGTATGGCGATAGAGATTTGCAATTCTTCGATGCCATGTTGGCATGGGCGAAAAAGACCTACGCCATTGACGCGAAACGCATCTACGTCGCCGGACATTCAAACGGTGGCAGCATGACCTATTTGTTATGGGCAACACGAGGCGACCAGCTAGCCGCCGTTGCGCCCTGTGCTTCAGTCTTTGGAATGCAGGCGCGACAGGCGAAACCGAAACCGGCGATTGTCTTTGCCGGTGAGCAAGATGCTGTTGTGCCATTTCAAGCGCAGGAGCGCAGCATCAATTTCGTGTTAAAGTTGAATCAATGTGATACCAGTAGCGCCGAGTTTGGCAAAGTTGGTAAACTCTACAAATCGAAGTATGGTGCGGACGTAGCCACTTATGTCTATCCCGGTGGTCACGCGCTGCCGCCGAACACCGGCGAGTTAATTGTCAGCTTCTTCAAACAGTATAAGCTGAGGTAGTGCGAAGGCTCAGGCATTGGCGCTCACGGGCTGCGGCATATCTTCTTCAATCATAGCGGGGCTGCCTTTTTGCGCCCGCGTGATGAAGAAGATTGCCAGCAGATAAAGCGCCCCGCCGATGAGCAATGCCTGATTGAAGCCGGTCAGAAGGGCAATCACTAAGGCGCTGACCGAACCCATCACCGACATTGCGCCATTAACACCCCACGCCCACGGGATAATCTCCGGCGCTCGTTTTGCCAGTAGCTTAATGCCAATCGGCATTGGCATTCCCATCACGATTGCCAGCGGAGCCATCAAAATAACGGCAATGACGATACGCGCTGGAAGCGGCAACCACACCAGTCCGTAAAAGATAGGCGGCAAAAGTAAGATGTAGACAACGACAAGAGCGACAAGCGCCAGCAGCAGTTTTGTCAATGCTGGCAGTAGATTGTACTCCGCCAATCTGCCGCTCAGATAGCTACCGATTGCGCTAAAAGTGAGTAGCGAAAACAGCACAACGGCGAGCGCATAGACCGGATGCCCAAGAAAGAGTATGAATTTTTGAATCATCGCCACTTCAACGATAATGAAGCCGCCGCCCAGACAGGCGAAGTAGAAGAGAAATGGGAGCCTGCCCGCGCCTTTCCCGGATGCCCGCTTACGCACCAGCACCAGCGGACCCAAAATGAACAACACCACCAATGCCGTTGTTATTACAAAAAGTGCGAACAGCACGAAACTACCGAGATTGGTCTTGCGCCATTCGTAAGAACTTGAAATCGCGCCGCCCAGATTTGCCGGACGCAGCGAATTAAAGAAGAAGGGATTGTTGTCATAAGTCGGCTGTATATTGGTTGGAAAGGTATTCCATACAGTTGCCGGGTCTGGCGCGGTTATCATTTGCGTAAAGACATTATCGGGGCGCGTCTGCGGGGTATAGAGAATCTGAAAATTATTGGCTCCGGCAAGGGCTTCAATCTGTTGAACCTCGGCTGCGGTAAACTCACTGCGTTTGAACAGAAAAGTTGCCGGAGTGCGGTCAATGCTGCCCGCCACATCGCGCAGCAGAATGATATGACGCTCAGGATTGCTGATGCCCAGTTCCTGCATCATCACGCGGGTTAGCGAAATTAGCCGGAGCAACTGGTCGGGCGGCTCGAAGTACCAGCGTGTCATGGTAAAGATGCCGTCGTCGCTCAGGTGGCGGGCATAATCTTTGAAGGCTTCGACGGTGTAGAGATTGTTTTCGGTCAAAGAAAATGCGCCCGCCGCCGTTGCCGCCCAGGTGTCTACCATAGTTGCCTGCAATACATCGTAACGATCCTCAGAACGCCGGATAAATGAACGTCCTTCATCAACCACAAGATTGACCTTCGGATGTTGATAGATGTTGCCGCTATAACTCTTGAACGGCTCGGACAACATGACATCCTGAGCGATGATAGGGTTGATCTCAACGGCGGTGATGCGGTTGGCGTTAAAGACCAGCGCGGTTGCTACGTCGTAACCGCCACCGGGACCAATGATAGCGACGTTGGCATTCGGCTTCAGGTGATAAGCAATTGAATGAATGCGCGTTTTCTCTATCTGGTGCAACTCCGGTTTGTCGCCATCAGGAACAATGCCGGTAGCGGCATCGGCGTCAATTTTGATTTCGATGCGTTTGTTCATATCGCCATCAACGGTAATGCGCGAAAACGAATTCCACTTGGAGAAGAGAATCTGCGTCTCTTCCATGCCTTTCGACTTACGAATATCAATCTTGTGGGTCGTCAGGTTATAGACGGCAATGCCAACGGTAACAAGGGTCAATAGCATCGCAAGAATAACGGTCGGGCGATGTCCGGCGGTTGAGGTGCTGAATAAGGTTGCGGCGGTTGCGCCGAGCGCCGCCACGGCAATCACCGTATTGATTGCGCCAATCGTATTCAGCACCGGGATGAGCAGCAGACAACCAAGAGCCGCGCCCGCGAGATCAAAGAGGTACAAGCGGCTGATGTCATTGGCAAGCCGCATAATTGCCAAGGTAACGGCGCATCCGGCAAAGAAGAAGGGCAGGGAAGTCGCGGCATAGATAATTGCCAGCCGGTAATAGTTCTCATTGCCGTCTTCGAGAGTCAGAGGAAATTGAAAGATAATGAAGAGCGCAAAGAGGACGCTGACGGCAAAGAGCATGGAAAAAATGCTCAGACTTCTGCCGGTTTTGGCTTCCTTGAGCCGGTTTTGCACAATATAGATGAAGACGCCGCTTGCGCCGGAGCCGAAAAGGGCAAGCGAAATCGCCAGAAAAGCGAAATGATAATACATGGTTGCCGAAAACAGCCGGGTAAGCGAAAGCTCAAGCACGAGAACAGCGAGGGTGAGCAGAAAAATGCCAAGAAAGATTTTTGCGCGATTCATTCGATAGACCTTCAATAAAGCGAAAATACAAAACTGTCATTGTCGCTTAATCGTCCTTCATCCTTCAACTGCTTTTCAGATTTTTCGAGGCGGCGAAATTGAGGCGAACAAGCAGGAAGTTGTCTCCGCATTTGCTTGTCCGGCGTGGTTGTTTTAACCTGAATCAGAAGATCAGCGAAAGGCAAAAGAATGTCTGACTACACCCATATTGAATCAAACCCGGAAATATGTGCCGGACAACCGCATATTGAAGGCACTCGAATTACGGTCAGTTTGATCGCTCGAGAAGTCGAACATCTGCGGATGACCACCGATGAAGTGATTGCCGCACATTCACACTTAACGCTTGGGCAAATTCATTCGGCATTGGCTTATTTCTATGACCATCGAGAAGAGATGGAAGAACAGATGAAACAAGCTGATGAAATAGAAGCCTCGTTGCGGGTTCGATTTCCTTCCAGAGTGCAGGAGTTGATGGCTATGAGAGGGTGATTATGGCGCTCAGGTTTTTCTTCGACGAATGTGTGGATGAAGATATTGCGACTGCCTTGTGCGCTCACGGCATTGATGTTAAGACGACCACAGACCTTGGACGTAAAGGCTTGAGCGATGCAGAGCAGTTAGACTTTGCCACGTCAGAAAATCGAGCCATCTACTCAATTGACCAGGACTTTTTAATTTTGGCACATCGTGATCTGGAAGCAGGGCAACCATTTGCCGGAGTGGTTTATCATCGCCCCGGGCAATGCTCAAAACGACAAATTATCGAAGCCCTTTTGCTGATGAATGCGGTTTATACAGCAGAAGATATGCAGAATCATATCGAATTTATCTGAACCGAAAAACGCCTCTACGATTTAATCTGGATGATTATGGCTGTCTGCTTGAGCCAAAGAAAATCTAATTTATTCGCGGCGTTTGCGACGGGCTTCAATCAAGCGGCTTGACAGTGGCTTTGCTTCTTCAGTTTTTGCACTGGCTGGCTTAGGTGTTGATGGAGAGGCTTCCGGCTTACCATTTTCAGACTCTTTCCGGCGCAGAACTTCCAGCCGTTCCTGACTAATGAAGGCGGGCGGTTGTTCCGCTGGCGGCGCGTCGCTTAATCGAACTCTGGAACGTGATTGTTTTAACTGCGCGTGAGCGAGCGCAGGTTCCGTTTCGACTTCAGCGATTGGGCGAGGTACTTTCGCTTGCAGCCACTCACGCGCCTGCTCAATTTGCTCGCGGCTGATATTTACTCTTCTGAGTCCGACATCAAGCGGTAACAAGAGAACGGCAATCAGCAGCAAGGTTGCGAATATCTCTTGCGGGATAGTCTTTTCGCTGCGCTGTTCAAAGAGATTGAGGTTTGCATCGCTGGCTGGCGGATTCAACACTGTGCCGCCGGTGGTTTCGCTCAATTGTGCGAGTAGATTGGTATCAGCGTTGGCAATGGTAAATTCGGGCGAATAGGAATTGACCGAACCAGCAACAGGCGCGGCGTTGCCGCCTGCTTCCGTGACACTGACCAGATATGCGCCGCGTTGGGTAGCCGGAAAATCGCCTTCGTATCTGCCGGAGGCGGTTTGCTCAAGCGTCATATCGCTGGTCGAAAAATCGGGTGCGATGATATGCGCTTTCAACCTTAAATTGTTGCGAAAACTGCCTTCGGGCGTGACGGCTTCTACGATGATATGACCTTTACCGGCGGCGATTTCAACACGCGGCTGCAAATCTTTCGCCCCTTCGCGTCGTAGCGTATCTCTCAATATCTGAGTCCAGAATTGCCCGAAGCCTGACCAGTTTAACCACGCAGCAGCCCAACGACTCTTGGCATCCGATGTGAATACCGCTGAACGCCCCAAGCCGTACTGCCAGACGGCATAAACCGGATCATCTTTATCAGCAATTAAAGAAGTGATGGCAGGTGAATTGGTTTCATCGCGTTCAGCCGTTCCGACATAGCCGCCAAGTTGCGGGGCGCTGTTCCAGTCAATACCGTTGGTCGCTTGGGTTGACCGCGCTAAGCGCGGTGTGAACGGTTCTTCGATAATGGTGGAACGCGAGGCGAGAAAGGCTTCGCGGGTGAAGATTTGCGGCAACGTCTCTGCCCTATCGGTGAAGTAGAATCTGCCACCGCCAATCTTTGCCAGTGATTGCATCAAGCCGGTGTCGGCATCGTCGCCAACGGCAATTGCCGAAAGCGTCATCCCTGCTTCGTTGATGGTCTTTGCCAGCCCTGCAAAATCGGCATTTTCGCCCTGTCCGTCCGATAGCACGATGATATGTTTGATTTGCGCGTCGCTTGCCTGTAACCACTCGAACGCCTGTTTGATTGCCGGATAGATAACCGTGCCGCCGCCCATCTGAATCGCCTGAATATCGCGGATAATCTGTTTCTTATCTTCGACCTTTTTCAGATTGACTACGGCATTCGGTTGGCTGTCGAACGCGATAACGCCAACCGAATCGCGTTCGGTCAGGAAATCAACGGCTGCCGATGCCGCTTCCTGCGCCAGTTCAAACTTGCTCATTCCGGCAAGCGGCTGTCCCATCGAACCCGATTTATCAATCACCAGAACCAGACCAAGCGATGGAAAGTGCTTCTTCCGCCGCACGTCGAGCGACACGGGAAGCATATCCTCAACAGGCGTTTTGTAATAACCACCGGGACCGAAACTCTGCTCGCCGCCAATCATAATGAAGCCGCCGCCTAAGTCCTTAACGTAAGACTTCGCCATCTTCATCTGCTCTTTTGTTAGCGATGTGGCGGGCAGATTGTCAAAGATAACAAGGTCGTAATTCTGAAATCCGGCAAGCGTGGTTGGCGCGGCGCGACTGAAATCAGCGACGAAATTGCCTTCCGTGAAAACTCGTTGCAAAGCGGCTGATGGCTGCTCGTCACCGTAGACATAAAGCAATTTCGGCTTGCCTTCAATGAGCGAAAAGGCTTCGCGGGAATTGTTCTGCACAAAGGTATCGGCTTGCGGTGATTCAATCTCGGCGCGATAGGTATAAAAGCCCTTCTTTTCGAGGCGTTCAGGGAGTAGAAAGACATTTTCGCCTCCGGCTTTTACTTCCACATCGCGTTCAGCAATCAATGAATCGTTGCGAAAGATTCTGAGTTTCGCCGGTGCGTCAACGGTTGAATCTATCGTTGCTTTTAATTCAAATGCCTCGCCTTCGGCTAGTTGTTGCGGCGCGGCAAGGTCGCGCACAGCGATTTCGCCTTGTCGCTGCGAGGTATCGTTGACGGTGTTCAGGGAATGGGTGTGGACTTCGACGGTTTGCGCTTTGAGAATGCGGGCTTCTTCCATGGCATTTTCGAGATTTTCATTGCCATCCGAAAGTAAAATCAATCGCCCGCCTGCTTCATCAGGGACAAGCGCCGAAGCCAGTTTCAACGCGCCCGAAATGTTGGTGTAATCGCGTGACGGAGCCGAAGCCAGTTCGGTCAACTTCCAATCACCCAAAATCTCTTTGCGGGTCGGCGCAAGTTCGACAGCCGCATCGCGTCCGAAGGCAATAACGCCGACGAAATCACGCGGCGCGGCTTTGGCGATTTCGTTGTTAATGAATTGCACGACATCGCGTTGCTGATCGGGCGCGACGCTTGCCGAAACATCAACCACAAAAATAAGCGCGACATCTTTTGTTGAGGTTCTGATTCGCAGCCCCGCGATTGCCAGAATCAGTAGTAGAAGAATGACGACACGAACGCCAAGGCTCCAACGGGCGCGAACCGGCGACAGGTTGGCGAGGCTGTGACGCGCCAGATAGATTGCCGCAGGGATGAGCAGCAGCAGAAGCAGCGCCAGTGGATTTGTAAATTCGATTCTCATCAGGTGTCGTTCGCTTAGTTGGCAATTTTCGCACAGAAGTTGCCGCAGGCGAAGTTTTGCCGTTTTCAATTACGATTGCAAGTTGCCAGAGTTCCTTTCAAGAGGCTAGATTTTTTGCTCCGCATTATCTCTTTCGCAGGAGGAGTCATTATGGAGACGGCAAAAGCCTTTATTGCAGAAGCGCGGCGCAATCTGATGCAGGAGTTTCTGCCGCGAATTGAGCGTTGCGTTGAGCAGTTGAGCGATGCAGAAATCTGGTGGCGACCCAATGAAGAATCAAACAGCATCGGCAATCTGATGCTGCATCTGGCGGGCAATTTGCGGCAATGGATCATCGGCGGCGTTGGCGGCACGGACGATCATCGCATCCGGCAGCAGGAGTTTGATGAACGCAGCGTTATTCCGAAAAACGAATTGCTGGCAAAATTGCGGGCAACCGTTGAAGAAGCCGATACGACGTTGGCAAATTTTGATGCGACGAAAATTTTAGAAGAGCGCCAAATTCAAAAACTGAATGTCTCCTTACTCAGAGCCATCTTACACGCCGTCGAACATTTTTCCATGCACACCGGGCAGATTATCTTGCTGACTAAGATGATTAAGGAGAAAGATTTGGGTTTTTACAAGTTTTCCGCAGATGTGCCGATCAGCAATTGGCTTAAAGAGTAAAATGGATAATCAATCCACTCGCTTGCCATCGAGATTTGCCCATTCGCCGGATTGAATGAAACTTGCCCAGTAGTACGGATGCTGGCGTTTTTTGCTTTCCAGCATCTTTAGTCGCACTTGTCGGAGAGCTTCGCCGCGTCCTTCGCCTTTCAATAAGCGTTTGTAATAAGCGACCATCAATTCTCTTGTGCCTTCATCTGACACCGACCACAAACTCATGACTTGGGTTTCACTGCCGGCAAGCACCAGAGCGCGGCGCAAGCCGTATACCCCATCGCCATTCTTCACTTCTCCAACCCCGGTATCACAGGCTGACAAGACGACTAATTTTGTGCCGTATAAATCGAGCGCCGTAGCTTCCAATGCGGTCAACACGCCGTCATCATTGCCGCTTCGTCCGGTGTTCGCTCCGGCAAAGAATAGCCCCGAACGCAACAACGGATCGGCGATATTCGCATTGGCGGGCAGCATCGTCTCAAAGTCATCCGCGCCGGCGCGAATCAGCAAGCCGCGCTGCTCATTCGCTTCCGGCTTTGGCTCATCGGTAAGAAAACCGCCGTGCGTCGAGATGTGCAGGATTGAAGGGCTGGCAGCGCCTTTCAAGGCGGTTTCGGTCGCCTGTGCAACCGTCAGGAAGGTGGCATCGGGCAGCAATTTCTTTAGCTTTTTGCCTTCTTTTGCCGAACCCGGCAAGCGCTCGAAAGGTTGCAATTGCACCGCGCCGAGTTTCGGTCCCGGGCGGGCGCTGACGCGCTGGGCGATTCGCTCTTTGTCATTTTCCGCAGTATCCACACGCTGGAGAATGCGAGTGTCAGAAGCAGCGGCAGCTTTGTCCGGGGCGAGGCTGAGGTCAAAGTCAGGGTCGGCAATTACCAAAGCGGTTTTCTTATTTGGTTTGGCGGCTTGCAAGCGCAGCAAATCGCGCCCTGAAGTGAGATAGGAAATCGAATAGGTTTCGACTAAATAGTGATTCTGTTCATCAACGAGCGCCTCGAAGGGAATCAGGTTGAGCGAGCCGTCAGGAGAAAGCAAGAGGCGTTTTTTGTCGCCAAGGAGAGGACGAACCGGACGCATAATCAAGTTATCGAGGGCGCGGGCTTTTGGCAGCAGTTCGCTTGTCAGGTTGCTCAATCGCTGATGCGCTCGTTTTTGGAGGACGGCGCGAAAGGCTTTAACGGCGTTATCAATCGTTGCTGCCTCACCTAAATCTGCCCATTTAATGTCGCCGGAGTCGGTTAGTAGGTAGGCGACATAGCGGCGTTCACTGTATTTTCGCGTCTTCGCATCGTAAGGACGAAAGGAAACAAATTCGATGAGGGCAGCATCATCGGGAACGACAGCTCGTACCGTTTCCAGCGTTACTGGCAATGCCTGAGCGCGAAATTCGGCACTGCGGCGGCTGAGTTCCGCTTCGAGTTTTTCAACCTGCTCTTCGAGTGATTTCAGTTTCGCCTGATGATTAGCAAGGCTGTCTTTGCCTGCGCCTTTGAGCGTAGTGTTCGAGAGTTGTGAACGGGCAGCCGTGAGTTGGTCGAGCAATTTCTGGTCGTCGGGTGAAGCGCGACGGCGCAGAGCCGCAATGGCATCGGTGGTGGCATCGAGAGCGCGACCTTTGCGTTGCAAGATGCCTTTGAGTGCCATTTGTCGAGAAGTCAAATTATCAGTGGCAAATTGCGTATGAAGAGTAATCGTAAAATCGAGGTAGTCCGCAGTTATATTCAAGTAAAGGAGGCGCTGGCGTTCAGAGCCGGACGCGAGATTACGAATGTAGTCTTTGTCTATTACGTCATTACATCGGGATCGTAAAGACACCGCTTGAGGGAATTTGCCCATTGCTTGGTACAGCAATGCCAAATAATTGAGCATTTTCGCAGTACGAGTATCCTCTTTGCCAAGGGCTTTTTCACAGATTGCCAACGCGCGAACCCCTAGCGGTTCGGCTTTCGCATAGTCGCCTCTGGCTTCATACAGCGACGCCAAATTGCCAAGCGAACCAGCCGTATTGGAATGTTCAGTACCATAAATTTTTTCAGATACTGCCAAAGCGCGAACCAGCAATGGCTCTGCTTTTCCATAATCGCCTTTGACTCTATACAGCGACCCTAGGTTGTTGATAATAGCGGCAGTAAGAGGATGTTCAGCACCGTAAACTTTTTCAGATACTGTTAGAGCGCGGGTGAGCAGCGGTTCGGCTTTCGCATAGTCACTTTCTCTACAATAAAGCGCGCCTAGATTAAGGAGCGACACAGCGGTACTGGGATGCTCCGTACCATAAGTTTTTTCATAAATAGCCAGAGCGCGAACTCGCAACAGTTCGGCTTTCGCATAGTCGCCTTTGGCTTCATACAGTATTCCCATTCGGTCGAGTGAATTTGCGGTAGCAGGATGCTCTTTACCAAGGGCTTTTTCACGAATTGCTAGGGCGCGAACCAGCAGCGGTTCGGCTTTTCCATAATCGCCTTTGACATTATACAAACTTCCCAGATTGTTGAGCGAGATGGCAGTCGAGGGGTGTTCCGCACCATAAATCTTTTCATCAATAGCCAGAGCGCGAACCCGTAGCGGTTCGGCTTTCGCATAGTCGTCTTTGGCTTCATACAACGAAGCTAGATTGTCGAGTGAGTTGGCAGTTGAGAGGTGATCCATACCCTGAACTTTTTCGTTGATAGCCAAAGAGCGAAGGTAAAGCGACTCGGCTTTTACATAATCACCTTTGTCGCGATATATCCCTGCCAGAGTGTCGAGCGATTGGACAGTTAAGGGATCTTCTATACCGAGTAGTTTCTCCCTTATGGATAAGGCACGTTCAGCAAGAAGAATTGCTTCATCATATTTACCAGCACGACTCAGATTTCCTGCTTCCCTGAGCGATTTTGCTGCATCCTGTAACAATCGCTCTTTCTCTACAGTAGCACGGTCATTTTCAGTTGCCACCCTTAAATCAACTAAACGAATCGCGTAGCGTCCTTGAGGGGCTTTGCTTGCTAGACAGGCTACCTTCAGTTGGTATCGTCCCGTCGTTTCGGCAATCATATAGATAGGTTCCAGTCCTTTTGCGCCGTATGAGATATTTGCCTCCGCTATCGGTTTGCCATCCGGGGCGATGACCTGCACCACGACATCAATGCCTTTCTGTTCAACCACCACATTGAGATAGTGATTGATGGATAGCGTGATTTCGTAAGTGTGCGCTTCGTCACCTTTCAACTCGCGTTCAATCGGCTTGTTCAATTCGAGTTGGCGAACGTCGGTTGGCGCGGCTTGAGTTTGCGCTGGTGCAGCAAGAGCGATGGATGGCGACAACAACAAGCCGATTACGAACACTGTGACAGTTGCCCGAACCCTTCTGCCACGTTCCGACTGATTACTTGTTTGCATTTGCTCTCCTTTGCGCTAACTGTCACAGTTAGTGGCACAGTCTGATGATTCAAGGTTGTCTACGATGCTGACGGCACTGCCCGTTTTCGCAATGCTACTGCTTCCGCTGTGAGTAATTCAATTTACGCCGCAAGGCAACGATTTTCTTTTTTGACCTCGGTTTCGGTTCTCGTGGTACAGCAATGATTGTTGTGCGAAGGTCGTGGCGCTTGCCTTCAATATGCTCCAATACCTCGTTGAACGATTGTTGTAACAGAGCAAAATTTTCCTCTTTCATAACTCTCACTACAGTTTCTCATTTTGTGGCGTTGACAGCTTTACGGTTCTTCTCGTCGTTTGCGCGTTTGATGATGTATGCCTGAATCTGCTTAATCTGTTCGGTTGTCAACTCATCCTGATAATCCGGCATCCCTTGTGCCGGAAGTCCGTTGGCGATGATGCCGACGAAGGATTTGTGACGCTCGACGCTCATATACCGTAAATCTTTAATCGTGCCGCCGCCAACAACCGACAGCCCGTGACAAAAGACGCAGTATTGATGATACAAATCTCTGCCTTGCTGCACCGTTTCTGCCGATGCCGTAAGCGCCGGGACTTCGGGCATTGGCTCTTCCGGTGGCAACGGCGGCAAGGTCGCTTTACCGCCAATCTTAAAGGTCAGCACACGGCTGACGGAACGCACACCTGCCGCTTTCGCAATCTCGCCCCCCACTAAACCGAGCGCCCCGCCCCAACCGACAGCGATTGCTATGTACTGCTCGCCATCAACCGTGTAGGTCATTGGCGGCGCAATCACGCCAGTTTGTGCGGGCGCTTGCCATAGCGGTTCGCCTTTGTCTGCTGAGTAAGCAACGACGCGACCATCTGCCGTGCCGGTAAAGACAAGATTGCCTGCGGTTGTCAACACCCCCGCATTCCAGGGATTGTCGTAATCTACTTTCCAGACCTCTTTTTGATTTATAGGGTCCCAGGCGGAAAGTTTGCCACCAGTGATGGAAAGAATCGCGCCGACAGAAAAATTGTCTTCCGGGATGCCCTGAGCAATTAAGCCCATGCCGTTATTGAAACCGCGTTTTCGCACCTTGAATTTTTCATCATTAACATAGAGAAACGGCACTTCCTGCGCCGGAATGTAGACCAGCCCGGTCTGCGGATTGAATGCCATCGGCTGCCAATTGTGACCGCCGTAAGGACTCGGAAAGGTCATTTGCGGTTGTTTGGCATAATCGGCGGTAGCGGAAAGAATCGGGCGTCCGGTCTGCTTATCAACGCCGCTTGCCCATGTCACTTTGACGTATGGCTCGGCAGAGATAAGTTTGCCGGTGAGGCGGTCAAGCACGTAGAAAAAACCATTTTTCGGAGCCTGCATAATCACTTTGCGCGACTGCCCATTGATGTTCAACTCGGCAAGAATCATGTGCTG
>Ga0187894_10003883_pt1 | contig 16421 bp, 15 predicted proteins | sample GBC1701081metaG_FD_136650 | JGI IMG/M metagenome (GOLD analysis project Ga0187894, IMG submission 136650) | White microbial mat communities from a lava cave in the Kipuka Kanohina Cave System on the Island of Hawaii, USA - GBC170108-1 metaG ... | reverse complement strand
TCGAACTCGTCGACTTCGCGGCGCTGCCGCCACTGCCGACCCAGACGACATCGGTGCCCGTCGATTCTCCCGTGACGAAGTGAAGCCGCGGCTCAGCCCGCGCCGCGCTTCGTGCGATCACGGTCTGAGATAGCGAAGCACCGCGTCTTCACCCATCCGCCCGACGTGCCATAAGTGCATCCGCCCGGCCGCATCGAGCGGCCCAGGGGCGCGGAGTCGCAACGCGCCGGGCGCGGCGGTGTCTCCGAGCAGTTGACCCGAGACAAACACCAGAGCCTCGTCGATCAGGCCTTGTTCCCACAGGCTCCCCAGCAGTGTCGGCCCGGATTCCGCGAGTACGTTCATCGCGCCGTGGCGCTGGGTCAGATGCCGCAACACGGCTTGGAGGTCGAACCCTCCCGGACCGTGCGGCAGTGCCACGACCTCAACGCCGCGGGCTTCCAGATCGGAAACCAGAGAGCGTTCTTTGGCGCAATTACCGGTCTCGGCGAAGACGGTCAGAGGGGCCGCATCAAGAGCACGGAACAGGGCACAATTGGGCGGGATCCGCAGCCGCGGGTCGATGACGACACGGCGCGCGATGCGGCGGCGCTTCACGCCGCGGGCGGTCAGCAGTGGATCGTCCGCGACGACCGTGCCGATGCCGGTGAGGATCGCGTCCACCCGCCCGCGGACTCGGTGAACAAGGCGTCGCGCCGGGGGCCCGCTGATCCACTTGGAATGTCCGCTGGAATCGGCGATCCGGCCGTCGAGCGTCTGCGCCCACTTGGCGATCACCCATGGGAGGCCATCGGTGCTGCGCCGGGCGTGCGCCGAAGACAGGGCTGTCGCCATCGGGCAAGCGTCGGTGAACTCGACGCGGATGCCCGCACGCTCGAGGACCGCCGCCCCGCCGCCGGCGAGCGCGCTTGGCTCCCGGCGCGCGATTACCACGCGCGCAATCCCCGCGTCGATCAGGGCGGTGGTGCACGGGCCGGTCTTGCCGGTGTGGCTGCATGGCTCGAGCGTGACCCATGCCGTGGCCCCGCGCGGGCGGGCCCCACGATGGCGGCAGTTCGCAAGCGCCTCGACCTCGGCGTGCGAACCCCCGAAGCGCCGATGATGCCCGATCCCCAGCAAGGTGCCGTCGTCGCGCCCGATGACGCAGCCCACCATCGGATTCGGCTCGACCAGGCCGGCCCCGCGCAATGCAGCCAGCGCGGCACGCCGGAGCATCGCCCTGTCAAGAGCGCTGTTCACGCCGCGAGCGTACACCTCGGGCTGCTTGGCGCGCTCGGCATCCTGCCATCGCACTGTCGGAGAGACCGCTCGCGATTGAGCCTCGGCCGCCGACGGATTCCTCCTTGGCGGCCTCCATCGCTCGCTGGGCTTAGAGCAGTCTCAGTCCATGTGTAGCGTCTCATGGCTGGCTGCGTCGGCGCTTGGCGTTGTCGGGCTGCATCGGCGGCGTTCTTTGAAGCCGCCTGCTTCGCCTTCCGCGCCACGCTTGCCTCGCCCACGCCAGAGACGCCACATCTGAACTTCAACCGCTCTAGGCACGGCGGACGAGCACGTGAAGTTGCTCGCAGGGCACGACCTCGCGCACATCGCGCAGCCATCGGCCCGCGTCCTGCGCGTAGCCGGCCGTGGGTCGCAGGCCCTTCACCCGTGAGCACCAATACCCGTTGAAGCGGCGCATGAGCAATTCCCGCACCATCTTGGCCGTCATGGAGGCCAGAGCCACGGGGAAATGGGCCGATTCCGCTTCGACGCGAAAGATCACGGTCATCCGGCGCTGAACGGCGCGCCCCTCTCGACCCTCCTCGACCACTTCGTAGCGGCTCTGGAGCGGCGTTTCTTCCATCACACGGATGCTCGTGCCTGGGAGCGCTCGCGCCAGGGGGTGGGCGTACGCAATCCGCCCTCCCTGCCGATCGACCACCACGCGCGGGCCGCCACCTTCTCCGTCAGATGCGTCAGCCTGTTCCCACACGCGGCGCAACATGGCCGCCACAAGCGAGAACGCCGCTGCGCTCTTGCTCCCAAGGCGCTCGATTTCGGCGCTGAAATCGCGCTCGCTCATGATGGAACACGACAGCGCCGCGGGCCGCACTCCCGCCGCCCCGCAAGCCTCGCGAACTTCGGCGGCCATCAGGTGCGCGTGCTCGGATGTGGTCGAGAGAGGCAGTGGCACGGGCTCGGCGTCGTACCAAGCCAGGTCTGGAGTGAGGCACACTCCCAGGCACTGGAGCAGCGTCGCATCGTCCGCGGCACCGCGGCCCCAGCATTGCGCGCCGAACGCGAGCACGCCGCGTTCGAGCAGAGCCAGTGGATGCCGGTCGTTGCCAGAATCGGACTCCGCCGTGAGCCCTGGCGCTTTGAGGCGCTTTGAATCGTTGATTGGGATTCTGCCGCGACGGGCGCCACGGGGCTCGCGGCAAACGACGCGGCGCAGCCGCTTCCAGAGATCGGGGGCCGGCGCACCGTTGTGCCAGCCGTCGACTTCGAACAAGGAGAGCGCGGTGCAGAGCGGGCCGAGTCGCGGGCCCAAACCCGCCTCATCGATCCCCGCGTAGAATAAGCCATTACGCATGACCTCACCCGTGTAAGCCTTCATCTACAGGCGAGGCTACTCGAACTGTCTCAGCCAACCGGGGCGATCTCGACCCGATCCCGACTAGCGTTTTCACTCGTCAGGACACGCCGGAGTTGGATTGTTTGCGCTAACGGACAAGACATCGCTGAAGTTCACGGTGCCGTCAAGATTCGCGTCACCAAGACTTGCGCACGCGCGATAGTCACAGACGTCGTATGAAGCATTGAAATTCGCGAGCACACATAGTGTGTCGTTGAAATCGACATCGCCGTCACGGTCTGCATCACCGAGCATGTACAGTGCTGCGGCGTCGAATGTATCTACATCCATGTCGCAATCCGTGTTGCCGAATAGACATGGTGCATCCCACGATACGATTCCGTAAAGGTCTGTCATGCTTTCGCCCTAATCAGCCGCACCCTGGCTACCAACGAAGATGCGTCGCCCTGTCGCTCCAATTGTCGCCACGCAGACCGGTCCACCGTCTGAGGTGCCGCCTCCGACCGGCAATGCACAAACGGCAAGATCACCGTTTCCGAAGCGGCCGTGGAAGTATGCTATGTGGACGTTGTCGCTTGTGGTGTGATCGCAATCACCGTCGTCGCATTCGGTGAACCGGAACTGACCGCTTACGATGAGCGAATCACACCCCTCGCCGTCGACATGCAAATGGGATACCCCAGTGCTGTTCGACATCGTTGCTGTGCCGAATGGCACGTTAGTCCACGTCGAGCCGTTCCACGCGATCAGGACAGTCGTCCCCGAACAGTTTGGGTTTGGAAACCAGCCCCCCACATACAGGCTCCCCTCGAACTCGACCATTACGGCGACGTGATCGAAGTCCAGCTCCGCCTCCAAACCAATGTCAACCCATTCATCGCCGTCCCACTTGGCGAAAATGCTCTTCGGATCCTTCAACTCGCTTACCGACCCGCCAGCGTATAACTCTCCCCCATACCAACCCAAGCACAGCACTTTATCGAACGCCTCTGGTAGTCCCAGGGATGTCCAATCCGTTCCGTCCCAGACAGCGACCTGCCACTCAGCGGCCATGTCGGAGGGAAGTTGGATATTTCCTCCGACGTAGAGGCTTGCTCCGCGTGGCAATACTGCATGGACGGAAGAAAGCGGTGCGAGCCCAAAGTCGTAGTCATCTGTATTCCACTTCATCCCATCCCATGCAGCGAGCGAATGGATCTCGGGAAGGCACATGGTTTCTTCGATCGTGAACTGGCCACCCGCTACCAAGACCCCATCGTAGACGGTTAGCACCCTCACCTCGTCGTTCATTCCTCCTGTCGGGATGCCGGGGTCACGACCATCTTCAGTAAGCGCATTCAAGATGGTGCCGTCCCACTCAGCGATGCTGTTTAGGGTTACCTCTTCACTCTCGTCCGTTGAGAACTTCCCCGCAAAATACAGCCGGGGCGTGCTTTGGCCCGGGGGCACCCACGTCGTGATCGCCCGGACTTGCGGATCGACCCCCGCCAGGCCGCCACCAACGCTTGACCAGTTACCGCTTGTTTCACAGGACCCAGCATATGTGACACCGGCGTCGAACGATTGAGCCGCCACGGCAATCAGCAGCAACACAGCAGTCGCATACGATGTTCGATTGCAGTTCACTGGTTCAGCTCCTTCTATGAACGGTCTGCCCGCGAGCTGGGGAGTGACAAATTGTCCTGAACGACCGGAGCGCATCGTATCGAGTGGCAGTGAAATGGCCTTGCGATCAACAGACTTGAGTCTAACAGACTGAGCAAATGCGATGCAGCGCAGCGAAAGAAGTGTACCAGTTCTGAGGTCCAATGTTCGTGCCAGCGTCACCGGCCATCCCCAGAATCGCCGCTTGAGTACGAGCGTCCCTCTCAAAACCGGTCTCTGCGGAGGGGGCTCGACTCGGTGGCACCGGTCTGATCGGTCTGAGTCCCGGACTCCGTCTTCGTCGCCGGGGCGTTGGTGGTGCTGGCGGGGGCGGGCGAAGATCCGCCGATCCAGCCCATCTGGTAGGCGAGCAGCGCGCCGGCCGCCGCGAGGCAGATGACCACGATGACGACCTTGCCCTTGTTCTTGTCCATGGCGTTCGGTTCCTTGCGCCGGAGAGGCCCGGCGAGACGAATCGTATCACAGCCGGCCGGCGGGCCGGCGAGTTACCGTCGCGGCGCTCAGAAGACGTCGATCGGAAGGGATCCGGCGCTGGCTGCCCGGTAGCGGGCGTCGCCTTCGCTTTCATTCGTACGGTCGCCTGCTGCCCCGGCCGCATCGTGCCGGTGGCCTCGCCCCGCGCCGATGAACCCGAAGTTCCAGAGCAGTACCGCAGCCGCGACACCGAAGGAGACTGAGATGACGAGAATCTGCCGGGCCTTGCTTGTTGCCATGTCGAATGCCTCCGCGAGGCCGGTTCGCCGGTCGAGCCGGCGCAGAATGAAACCGACCCGGGTGTAGACACCCGGGTCGGGCAAGAGTTCCGTGGATTCCGCGAAGCATCGCGGAGCGCGTCGATTACAGGTCGCGACCGCGCACGCCGCCGCGCGTCACGTAGAAGTGTGCCGGCCACAGGTAGTTTTCACTGCGCCAATTGTACGCCGGGCCTGAGTGATCCTGCCAGCTGCCGGGAAGACCCTCGGTGTAGGGCTTCACCGCCCGGGCGGAACCATCCGCGAGCGCGACGGTGCTGGTCGCGCCGGGCTCGATGTACCACTCCAGGCCGCGATCGTGCACGGCGTTCCAGAGGTAGAAAAGGACCTTCTTATCGGGATGCAGCACGTTTGCGAACTGATTGAACACGATGAAGTCGAACGGGAAGTCAGAACTGACGGTCTGGATGTAGTAATCCGAGTGCGGCTTCGTCGCGAAACCGCGGACGTCGTAGGAATAGATGTCCGCCGCGACCAGACCCGTGATCGACAGACGATAGGAGCCGACCGAAGCGCCCGACTTGGGCGGCGTGTTGCGCTGATCGCCCGGGGGGAGCAACTGGCCGTTGTTGTTGCGCGTGAACTCGCGCCACTTCTTCCACGACTCGAATCGGAGCGTCTGCGACGGCGAGAGGAACACGTCCTGAAGCATCGCGACGCCTTCGCCCTCGACCATGTAGGAGCCAAGGTTCACGATGTAAAAGTCAAACATCGACGACCATTCGAGGTCAGCCGAAAGCCCGCCGGGCGGGTTGATGGACTTAAACACGTCAAGCCCGGGATTGCCGCCGCCGCCGCCGATCGGAAACTCCCAACCGCCGGTCGGGAACTCAGTCTTGATTGCCATGCGCCGCGCGGGCTTGCCCTTCATGCCCAACACGTGGTTGGGGTTGACGCTCGGTCCTTCCGGACCATGGGGCAGTCGATCCTGGTTCGCGCTGGCGTAGTTCGCCGCGCCCTGGCCGTGCTGCTTCTGGTTCGCGGTGCAGCGCAGGATTCGGGCGTTGCGCCGAGCGCTGCCCAGAGCCGGCAGGAGCAGGCTGACGAGCAGCGCGACGATGCTGATGACAACGAGCAGTTCGATGAGCGTGAACCCACGATGGACCCGAAGCGGATTGCTGGTGCGCATGCTGGCGTCTCCAGAGTTGCTGTCTCGGGCCGCCCCGGGCACGACGTCGGAGCCTTGGGCTGCGCCCGTCACTGAACCGGTGATTCTAGCCGAGAACCGGGCGATACGCGGCGGTCCTGGGTCTAAGTCGATTCCGCGCGATTGAGGATCCGGTTCCAGCACGGATGCACAGAACGCCGGAAATTGCGCAATTTCACGCGGGCAGACCTGATCCCCGGCGATCTGTCGAGGCCCGATTTCGGCTTGAATCCCCATCCGTTTGGGGGACTCGCACGGTCCGGCGCACTCGGACCCGGGTTAGCCCCTGCGTTGGCTTCCCATGGTGCGCCGGGTCCTCGCGATCATTCGGCGGCCAGCGAAGTAGACGTCCGGCGGCGTGCGGCGCCAGGCTGGTCGAGTCGAGTGCGAATGCGGCTGAGAGGAGTCGAACCTCCACGGGTGTGAACCCACTAGAACCTGAATCTAGCGCGTCTGCCAGTTCCGCCACAGCCGCAGCGGGAGGGACAGGATAGCCCAGATTCCCGCGGGTGGTGTGCGTGCGTGGAGCCAGGAAAATTCAAAAGTGGGGTGCCGGGGTACGGCGTCCTCGCCGTGCCCCGCCTGCTCCGCGCGCTCAGCACCACAGATCCATCGGAAGACCCAGACTGCACACGTGCCCGCGTACCACCGCGCGCTGGACCATGGCCACTCCAGCGGGTCCTCGACAAGCCCTTGTCGGGCGGGGTTCGAGTGGATGTATCCGGCTTTCTCAACCACATCGTCACCCGAGCGCAAGAGCCGATCGTACCCGCCGCCCTGAAGCCAGAATCTCGTCGCACCGTCCCAGTCGCGCAGCTGGTCGAGTATTGCTGAACGAGCGGCTCGCCAGCGCGCAATGACCGCTTGGCAAAAGGGCCGCTTCAAACGCATGAGAAATCGCGTAATGGACTCCGAGTGGCTGTGCGGCTGCACGAGCAGGTGAACGTGCTCTGGCATCACAACCCACGCGATCAGCCGCACGCGGGTCTGCGCTCGCGCGGCCTTGAGCGAGTCCACAAACTCAAGCTTGATCGAATCGTTACTGAAGAGCGGGAGCCGACCAAAGCACGAGAATGTGAGGCAGCGGACTTGATTCGGTTCGCCGACGCGATGCATGTGACGACGCGATCGCGCCAAGGCGTTGGTTTTGCGCATGGATTGAACTTCACTCGGGGCACGGCGAAGACGCCGTACCCCGGCACCCAATGTCACTCACTCGGGGCACGGCGAGGACGCCGTACCCCGGCACCCATTACTCCGATCCCCACATCAATCCCCAGCTGCGACTGGCTCGGGTGCGGATGCGCCGGACTTTCCAGGCGCCAGCGGCACCTTGGCCGCGACCACGCCCTTGCGGATCTCGGCGAAGAGTTCCGGATTGTCCTTGAGGAACCGCTTGGTGTTCTCGCGGCCCTGTCCGAGTCGCACTTCACCGAACGAGAACCACGCGCCGGACTTTTCGATGATGCCCGCGGCGATCGCGAGATCGAGCAGGTCGCCGGTGGCCGAAATCCCCTCGTCAAACATGATGTCGAACTCGGCATCGCGGAAGGGCGGCGCCAGCTTGTTCTTCACCACGCGGGCGCGGACGCGGTTGCCCACGTTGGCCTCGCCCTCCTTGATGGCGCTGATGCGGCGGATATCGATGCGGATAGAAGCGTAGAACTTGAGGGCCCGACCGCCGGTCGTCGTCTCAGGCGACCCGAACATAACGCCGATTTTCTCGCGGATCTGGTTGAGAAAGATGACCGTGCACTGGCTCTTGGCGATCGCGCCGGTCAGTTTGCGAAGGGCCTGGCTCATGAGCCGAGCCTGAAGGCCGACGTGGCTGTCGCCCATCTCGCCTTCGAGTTCGGCCCGCGGCACGAGGGCCGCCACCGAGTCCACCACGATCACATCGACGGCGTTGGAGCGCACGAGCAGTTCGCAGATCTCCAGCGCTTGCTCGCCGGTGTCCGGCTGCGAAACGAGAAGATCGTCAACGTTGACGCCGAGCCGGCGCGCCCAGGAGGGATCGAGCGCGTGCTCCGCGTCGATGAACGCGGCCACGCCGCCGCCCTTCTGCGCGTGAGCGACGACCGTCAGAGCGAGCGTGGTCTTCCCGGATGATTCCGGGCCGAAGATCTCGACGATGCGCCCGACCGGGATGCCCTTGCCGCCGAGCGCAAGGTCGAGCGAGAGCGCTCCGGTACCGATTCCCGGGATCGCGAGGAACGCGTCTTCATCGAGCCGCATGATGGCGCCCTTGCCGTAAGTGCGCTCGATCTGCTGGACGGTGCGCTGGAGGGCCTGAGTCTTGGCCTTGTCTTCGACGATGGCGGCGCAGCCCGCCCCCGATTCGGTCCGCTTGTTCACAGGCCGCGTCCCTTCGTGCTTGCCGTTGCTTCTCGCCAGTGCCGGTGCCTCGGTGACCATACCCGCCCGCTCCTTTCCTCGTCAAAGTCGATGTTCGATAAATGGCAGGGTACTGGCATGTTCGGCATCTGTCAAGTGAACACTTTAGGATTTTTTTCGGACGAGCGAACCCGCAGAATCCGGGCTCAAGGCTGCCCGGGCCAGTGTGCAAAAGCGGTCTCCGCGCTCCTCGTAGTTCGTGAATTGGTCCCAGGAGGCGCAGCCGGGGCTCAAGAGCAGAGCCTCGCCCGGGCGGAGATCGGCGCAGGCTTCCTCCAGCGAGCGCGGCAGGACTTCGCACAAACGTGCGTGTCCGCCGGCGCGTGAGATCGCGTCGGCCAGATCGGTACCCGTGGTGCCGAGCGTGTACACGCCCGCGCACGTCGACGCGGCGCGGACCATCGGCGACAGGTCGATCTTCTTGTCGTAACCGCCGCAGATGAGGCGCACGGATCCGACGCCAGCAGGCGAATCCTCGGCGAGTGCTTCGAGCGCAAGGCAGACCGATTCGGGCGTCGTGCTCTTGGAATCGTTGAAAACGCGGACGGGCGCGCCGCCGCCGGGCAGCACGAACTCACCAACCAGCTGAAGTCTGTGCGGAAGTCCGGGGAATGTTGCCAAGGCCGCGGCGGCGCGACTTCGATCGCCACCGAGCGCCTCGGCGGCACTCAGAGCCATCGCTGCATTGAGACGGTTGTGGCGCCCGGGCACGGCGAGGCGCCCCACGGAGCCGGCTTCGCTATCCGAGATGACCACCGCGCGGCCCCGCGCCGGCCAGTCGCGCACCGATTCATGCAGGAGCGCGGTGTCGTCCGGTCCCTGAGCGCGGAGGATCTGCTGCTTGGCACGCCGGTAGTCATCGAAGTCGGCGTGCCAGTCGAGGTGGTTGGGCTTGCAGTTGGTGACCACGGCGATGCCGGGCGACCAGCCCGGGGCAGCGGCGTATCCGACTCCTGCGGACAACCAGTGGAGCATGGCGCTGGAGAGTTCGAGGACGACGGGGTCTCCCGCGCGGATCGACGGCAACTCGTGGAGCAGGGAGCCCCCGATGTTGCCTCCGAAGTGCACTCGCACTTCGGAAGCGCTGACAGCGTGGGCGATCATCGCGCTCGTCGTGCTCTTACCGACCGAGCCCGTAACGCCGATGACGTTGTGCCGCTCGGGGAGCAGCTCAACGAGCAGCCGGATCTCGGTCGTCACCGGAACCTTCGCCGCTTCCGCCGCTCGAAGAAAGCGGTTCTCCCACGGCCGGGGCACGGCGGGGTTGGCGACAACCAAGTCCGTGTCGGTGAAGTCAGAGACGTTGTGGCCGCCGAGGCGCAGGCGCACCGCGCCTCGGTCGATCAAGTCATTGATCGACTGGAGCGGCTCGGCCAGCGCCGCGCGGTCGGCTAGATCCGTAAGCAGAACGTCAGCGCCTTGCGCTGCCAGCCAACGAGTGACACCCGCGCCACCTCCGAAGCGGCCCAGACCCATGACCGTGATGCGCTTGCCGGCGAACGTGTCTTGAGACGCCACGCGCGCAGTCTACGCGCGTCTTCGCGACCGACTCCAGAGCGCGAGCGGCGCCAGCAGGACGGCGAACCCGGGCGCCGGCACTAGATTCTCTTGCACCCACTCCACCGCGGCCTCGTGATCTTCCTCCGGCGAGTTCAGATTGAAGACGATCCAGAAGGGATCCGAGTTTGCGATTCCACCATGGTCGGTGAAGAGTTCCAGTTCCAGGAGGTAGATGCCGTCGGCCGGGTCCGCGCGCAGGACCGGACCCATCAGGATGTGTGAGAGGTGCTCATCGATGAAGCCGACTCCGTCGGCTGTTGCGAAGAAAAAGCCGGGGACAAAGCCCGGTCCGGTTGTCGCGGTGATTTCGCCCGGGGTGCCCACGAACTTGCCGAGCTGAAGGGTCTCGCCCAGCCCGCCCGTGAAACCGGCTCCGTTCCAGAGCGACAGTTCCTCCAGGATGTTGAAGCCGATCTGCGCGCCGGGCGGCAGGACGTTCGAGGTGTAGCCGGGCTCATCGTTGCCGAAGGGCCCGTACTCGATCGAACCCAGTTCACTCTCGAATACACGCTGCGGCGTTCCCAGCCCGCCGAGCTCCTCTTCTTCAACGAGCGAAGTGACAATCCTCCCATCCACGAACGCCACGCCGATGTCGCCGCCGTGGGGCACACCGCCGGCCAAGGCCGCCCCGCCAATGCCCAAGACGACTCCGGTGCCGATCAGCCACTGGTTCACGTGATCTCTCCTTCTCTCTCAGCGGGGTGCGCTGCCCCGCCGCCACACCGTCGAACGAAGCGGCACGCCGCTCTAGCGGGCCACATGAGGGTCGAACGAATTCTTCCGGAGATCGGTGAACACGCTGCGGAACTCGAGGCTCACAGCGTGCCCGTCGAGGAACGCGTAGTTGGAGCGGGCCTCCCACGATCGGGCGCGCCCCCCGTGCGCATTCGTCTGGCTCTCGGTCGCCGCCTTCTGGGGCGGGAAGTTGCGCGATGCGCCGGCGCTCCACCAGCCCGAGGGATGCACGTGGTCGCTGCCGGCGAAGGAGCCCTCGAACGCCATGATGATGAACTGCACGGTCGCGCTGGGAGAGGGGACCATCTCCATGCGGTTGTAGACGATGGGGGCGAGCGTTCCTTCCGGAGTCAGGCGCGGCTCGCTGCTCAGAAACTCGTTGACGCCGTACGAAGTCAGGCGGAAGCGGTTCCGTGGGCCGCCGGGCACCGGCACGCCCTGCCCGCCCTGCTCGCGCGGCCAGTGAGGGCTTGTGTCCACGGGCGAGCGCGCCACCAGCAGGGTGTCGTAGTATTCCTGGAGCGTGCTGATCCACGACGCGGCGGGGTTGAGCACGCTGGATCCGTGACCATAACCGAAGTCAACCAGCGCGCCGCGGTTCTGAGCGGCGTAGCACTGCTGGGCGAGCGCCAGCATCCGCATGTTGCTCAAACATTGCGTGGTGTGCGCCGCGCGCCGAGCCTTGGCGAGCGAGGGCAGGAGGATTCCCAGCAGGACCGCGATGATCGCAATCACGACGAGGAGTTCGACGAGCGTGAAGGCGGGGCGGCAGGCTGGGTCGCGTCGGTTCATGGGCAAATCGCGTTGAAATTCGCCAATACCGTGAGCACGTCGGAGAAGTCCACGAAGCCGTTATGGTTAGCGTCGCCGGCCGGCCCGCTGCCGCCGAAGTTCGCCAGGACCGAGAGCACGTCGGCGAAGTTCACAGCGCCGCTGCCATCGGCATCGCCCGGACAGGCCGGCGGGGCGAGGATCACATCTCGGACGTAGTTGGCCGCGGCGTCTGCGTTCTCCGGTGTGTCGTTCTGGTTCATGACGAAATAGAAGGGCTCCGACGGGGCGGCTCCGGCCCAGTTGCAGCGCAGACGGAGCGTGAGCAGATAGACGCCCGTCGAGAACGGCTCGTCCAGGAACAGGTTCGTGTGTTGGTGAAATCCGCCAGTGCTGCCAGCGGCAACGAAATTGAATCCGGCCACCATGGTGCCCGCCATCGTCGGCGTGGTGCGGGCGTTGGCGCCAAGACTCACCGTCATGGTCTCGGCGGGGATGGAATCAAAGTCGGCGCCGTCCCACTTGCGGAGCGCGTCCATGATGTCGAAAGCAAGCAGAGTTCCCGCGGGGAAGGGTCTAGGGTCGCCCACGGTGTTCCCCGGCGCGCTGAACCCCGGGTCATCGGTCCCGTTCTCGACCTCGCCGAAAAAGCCTGGAAAGACACGCACATCGGGAATGACAGGGTTCCCCGGCTGCTCGAAATCCTGCCGGCCCGTGACAATGCGCCCCTCCACGACGATGGGCGTCACATCTTGATGAGGCTGAGCCAGCGTGTTTGCTGCGCTCGTCAGGCCGAGCAGACAAGCAAGGCAGGCGCCGGGCGTACCGCGCCCGCCTGAACCGAAGTGCCGGGCTGGTTCTTGCAACATGGTTGCAGGAAAGTTACCGCTGATGCAACCGGGTGTCAAGAGGAATGCAACTCAGTTGCATCATGAGACGGCCCGCCCTCGGGTAGCCTCGTTCTCATGACCCGCAAACCAGTCCGGGGGCTCGCCGTGGCCGCCATTTCCAGCGGAATCCTGCTCTCACCCGCTTGGGGCCAAGACCGCGATGCGAGGCCCGCACAACCAGTGGCCGCCCCTCCGGGGCTTGCAGGCCCGATCCTGAAACAAGTGTCTGCCGATCGCCTCAAGGCCGATGTGGAGCGACTGGCATCGTTCGGTACAAGGCACACGCTTTCTGATACGACGAGCGAAACGCGCGGCATCGGGGCTGCCCGGCGCTGGATCAAGGCCCAGTTGGACGCCGCGGCCGCCGAGTCGGGCAGGTCTGGCGATGAAGCGCCCGTCGTTCGCTTCGACGCATACATGCAGGAGCCGGACCGTAACCGGATCACGCGCGCTGTCGAGATCGTCAACGTCGTGATGGAGTTGCCGGGCCGCCTCGGGCCCGATGCGGGGCGCACGTACATCGTCGGCCATTACGACTCGCGCAACGGTGATCCGCTCGACTTCGAGCGCGATGCTCCGGGCGCGAACGACGACGCGTCGGGCACAGCGCTGGTCATTGAACTGGCGCGAGTGCTCTCCAAGCATCGCTTCGACGGCACCCTGATGTTCATGGCGACCGCGGGCGAGGAACAGGGCCTCTACGGCGCGCGCCTGCATGCTCAGGCCGCTGCCCAGTCACAGACCCCGATCCGCGGCGTCTTGAGCAACGACATCGTGGGCGACCCGTCCTCGCCGATCGGACCGGAAGATCGCAAACACATCCGGGTGTTTTCCGAGGGGCTTACGGCGGCGGCCTTCCCGCCCGGCGGTGGGCGCACCGGCGCTGCGCGCGAAGGCTCAGGGCTGTTCCTTGAGCGACTGCGCCGAGAAGGCCTGCTCAACGAATCGCCCTCGCGCGAACTGGCGCGGTTCATTGCCATGGTCGGCGCGTGGGAGAAGACCGAAGTGCAGCCGGTGCTTGTGTTCCGCGGCGACCGCTTCCTTCGGGGCGGCGATCACACACCGTTCCACGAATCGGGATACCCGGCCGTGCGGTTCACGGAGATGGAAGAGGACTACTCGCGCCAGCACCAGGATGTGAAGCGGGTTGATGGCGAGCCATACGGCGATGTGGCCAAGTACGTCGATGCCGATTATCTGGCCGGGGTGGCGCGGCTGAACGCCGCGGCGGCGATCCACCTCGCCAACGCGCCCAGCGCTCCGGCGATCGTGGAGCTCATTACGACGCTGGGCAATGAGTCGCGGCTGCGCTGGATCGCGGGGAATGAGCCGGACCTCGCCGGTTACGAGGTCGTGTGGCGCGAGACCACGAGCCCGGTGTGGCAGTTCGCCAAGGATGTTGGAACGACCACCGAGGCCACGCTGCCTTTGAACAAGGACAACTTTTTCTTCGCGGTGCGCGCTTTTGACCGCGACGGGTTCCGCAGCCCGGCGACGATCGCGCTGGCGGCGCGCGAGTAGGCGCTCGAGCAGGAGCCAGTCTGCGACTCAGAGAAGAACGAAGCGGAAGGAGTGTCACTTGATCAACGCAGGGCGCGTGCAGCGGCGCATTGTGCTTGGGGTTTTCGGGGCGACATCGGCGCTGGCGGTCATGCTGTTCGCCGCGTGCTCGAGCGGGCCGGCACCGGGCTCATCGGCCACCGTGATGGCGCCGGCCTCGCCGCCGGTCGCGCAGCGGATCCCGACTCCCAAAACTCAATTCGGTGAGACGCGGCAGGACGACTATGCGTGGCTGCGCGAGCGCGAGCATCCGCTCACGATCCCTTACCTGAAAGCGGAGAACGCCTACACCGACTCGGTGATGGGCCGCCTCACCGGGCTTCAGGAAACGCTCTACAAGGAGATGCTCTCGCGGATCCAGGAGACGGATCTTTCCGCGCCCTATAGGAAAGGCGACTGGTGGTACTACGTGCGCACCGAACAGGGCAAGGCGTACCCGATCTACTGCCGGAAGCCGGGCGACCTGAAAGCGCGCGAAGAGGTCCTGCTGGACGTGAATCGTCTGGCGGAGGGCAAGCCCTACATGGGCACCGGCGTCATCGACGTCAGCCCGGATCACTCGATCCTCGCATACAGCACCGACGAGAGCGGCGCCGAGAAGTACACGCTGCGCTTCAAGAACCTGCGCACCGGCGAGCACTTCCCCGAAGCGATCGAGGGCACCTACTACTCGTCCGCGTGGGCGAGCGACAATCGGACTTTCTTCTACGTGACCGTGGACCAGGCGATGCGCCCGCATCGGCTGTGGCGCCACACGCTCGGGAGCGAGCCCTCGAAGGACCAGATGGTGTACGAGGAAAAGGACGAGCGGTACTTCCTGAGCGTCGACCGATCGCGCAGCGAACGATTCATCTTCCTGCGCCTCGGAAGCATGAAGACCGATGAGGTCCGGGTGCTCGAGGCCGACCGCCCGGCGGGCGAATTCCGGCTCATCGCAGCGCGCCGCGAGGGCGTGGAGTACCGCGTGGATCACCGCGACGATTCGTTCTGGATCGTCACGAACGATGACGCGGTGAACTTCAAACTGGTCGAGGCGCCGATCGGCTCTCCGGGCCCCGCGTCGTGGAAGACCGTGATCCCGCACCGGGAGGATGCCACGATCGAAGGAGTCACCTGCTTCGCCGACTACCTGGTGATCGAGCAGCGAGAGCGCGGCCTGCCAGCGCTGCACGTGTGGCGGATGCCGGAGCGCTCCGGGCACGTCATCGAATTCCCCGAGCCGACATACACCACCGCATCTGAGATCAACGAGGAGTACCGCACGGGCGAGTTTCGATTCATCTATTCATCCATGGTCACACCCAATTCCGTCTACGCCTACGACATGGCTTCCCGCGATCGGCGTCTGCTCAAGCGCCGCCCCGTTCCCGGCTACCGCCCCGAGAAGTACGCCACCGAGCGGATCTGGGCCAGCGCGCCCGATGGCAAACAGGTGCCCGTCAACGTCCTCTACCGCAAGGGCTATCGGCGCGACGGCACCGCGGCGGGCCTGCTCTACGGCTACGGCTCCTACGGCGCCAACACGGACCCCTGGTTCGACTCCAACGTGTTCTCGCTCGTCGACCGCGGCGTGCTGTACGCGGAGGCGCAGGTGCGGGGCGGTTCGGAACTCGGGCGCACGTGGTACGAAGACGGACGCCTCATGAACAAGAAGCACACGTTCACCGATTTCATCGCCGCCGCCGAGCACCTTCAGCACGAGGGGTATGTGGCGAACGGGCGGCTGGCCATCTACGGAGGCAGCGCCGGCGGTTTGCTCATGGGCGCGGTCACGAACATGCGCCCCGATCTGTTCCGGGCCGTGGTCGCGGCGGTTCCTTTCGTGGACGTGATCAACACGATGCTCGATCCGAGCATCCCGCTGACCGTCACCGAATGGGAGCAATGGGGCGACCCCAACAAGGAGCCGGACTACCGCTACATGATGTCCTACTCGCCGTATGACAACGTGCGCGCGACGGCCTACCCGGAAATGCTGGTGGTGGCCGGCCTCAACGACCCCCGCGTGGCGTACTGGGAGCCGGCGAAGTGGGTCGCGCGCCTGCGGGCGCATAAGACCGACCAGAACCTGCTGCTTTTGCGCACGCACATGGAGGCTGGGCACGGCGGGCCATCGGGCCGATACGCTCGGCTGAAAGAGAGCGCGTTCATCTACTCGTTCATGATCGATCGGCTGGATGTCGCCCGGTGACAGCCGGGGCCGGTCGCATAGAATCGCCATGGAGTCGCAGGGACGCCAGAGCGCATCGGAGAAGGGGCCATGAATTCAACTCGTCACCGGACGATATTCGGCGCGCTGGGAGTGGCAACGTGCCTGACCGGGTCGCTGCTGGTCGGTTCGTTCGGCTGCGCCCGTGACCGGACCGAGGGCG